>JAEEGL011146798.1_pt1 | contig 25247 bp, 20 predicted proteins | sample 9134231 | NCBI WGS metagenome assembly JAEEGL01 (sample SAMN16246548, study PRJNA631951) | gut metagenome | biome: gut microbiome; feature: rumen; material: fiber-attached | host: Bos | place: Iran: Karaj | collected 2018-10 | reverse complement strand
CATGAGAACTTTGGCGTCGGCATCAAGTTCCACAACTTTCACTCAGAGGATTCCATACCCATTTCCACCGTGGACCCAAGCGGCGCCATCTTGAACGGTGTAGAGGAAGACAAAATGGACATCTATTTTATAGGTCCCATCGCGACCTTCCGCCTGGCCAGTAAGAATAGGGCCAACGCCTTCTTTGCACGTGTGGGTATTGGATTCGAAGGTTATTATGACTACGGCAGGGTAATGGACATAACGGGCACCATAAAGGGTAGGACAGCCGGCATCCTTTACGAAGCAGGTTATGATTTCGGCATCTCCAAGCATCTGTCTGTGGGAGCCAATATCACTTATCTGATAGGATTCCTCACGGGGGTGGATGTGAATACCAACCAGCAATCTGGCCATATTGATCTGGACAAGAACAATATAGAAAATATATCCCACATTGGCCTGAATATAGGCCTGAGGTATAATCTATAGCCGGCCCGTCCGATTTGAGGCTCCTAACCGCTGCCGGCCCCCACTGGAAGAGCGCCCTCCGACTACTGGGAGGGTGCTCTTTTTCTTGCAAGTGCTTCCATTTTTCCATAAATTTGTAAAATGAAACTAATCGACGGTAAAGCAGTATCGGCCTCGCTCAAGGAGGCCCTGAAAGAGCAGGTGGCAACGTTCCCGGCCCGGTACGGGCGCGTGCCGCACCTGGTGGTGGTGCGCGTGGGGGAGGACCCCGCCAGCGTGGTGTATGTGCGCAACAAGGCCAAGGCATGCGAAGCCTGCGGCATCCGCAACACCACCATCGTGCTGGATGAAGGCGTTTCGGAGGAGACCCTCCTGGACAAGGTGCGGGAACTCAATGCCGATGACGGCGTAGACGGCATCCTGGTGCAGCTGCCCCTGCCCAGGCATATTTCCGAGGCCAGGGTTATCGAAACCATCGCCCGGAAGAAGGACGTGGACGGCTTCCACCCCTACAACGTGGCCGGCCTGTGGCAGAAAACCCCGCATATGAGCCCCTGCACCCCCAAGGGCATCATGAAGCTGCTGGAAGCCGAGGGCGTGGACCCCAAGGGCAAGCGGGCGGTCGTCATCGGCCGCAGCAATATCGTGGGCCTTCCCGTGGCCAAGATGCTGCTGGACGCCAACGCCACCGTCACGCTGTGCCACACCCGCACCGTGAACCTTTCCGAAGTGACCCGCGGGGCCGAAATCCTGGTGGTGGCCGCCGGCCGCGCCAAGATGGTGACGGCCGATATGGTCTCGCCCGGCTGCGTGGTCATTGACGTGGGCATGGACCGTGACGAAGACGGCAAGTTGTGCGGAGACGTGGACTTTGACGGCGTGGCGCCCGTGGCCGGGGCCATTACGCCCGTTCCCGGGGGAGTGGGACCCATGACCATCGCCTGCCTCATGGAGAACACCGTGGAGTGCTTCCTGAACCGATTTGGCCGAGTATTTGCAGAAGTAGCAGGGAAATAAACCCTTAGTATGATGAAAACAATGCGCTATTTGTCATGGTTGGCGATAGCAGCCATGATAGTTTTGGGCGGGTGCAGCACCCGCATTGAACCTTACAAACCTTCCGGCGGCGGCAGCCACAGCGGTGGCGGTAGCGGCAGCGGTGGAAACACCCCCCAGCCCACCGTCCAGGTCACCGAGCGTACGGACTGGAAAGTGGAATACAAGGGCCGCGTGGATTACAAGGAAGACGACGGCACCGTTTCCCGCGTAGAGGAGTTTTTCTTCAACTACACCGGGGACAACCTTTTCTTCCTGGTCACCCTCTCCGACGAAGACTATGCCAACTTCTATGACTCCCAGGTCAAGAATCTCATCGATGGCGAGGTGAAGGACCTGAATACCCGTGCCCAGAACGAAGGCAAGCAGGTGTCGGAAATGGACAACGTGTATACCAAACGCATCAAGACCCTGTATGCCGACATTATGATCCACGGCTGGTACAACGCCTTCCTGGTGGAGCTGGACCGCAACGGAAAGGCCACTTACAATTATTGCCGGGCCGATATGGAGGTGAAGGAGGAGGAGGCCAGTCCCGACTATCTGGGCTGGCTGGGCACGTGGAATGTCTCTGACGGCTATGTGGGCTACGACATCCAGGTAACCGCCATCGAGAACAATTACCTGTACCGTGTGGACGGATGGGAAACCGGCCCCGCCGCCGGCAGCACGCAGATGAACCAGGACGACGACTGGATCGAGGCCCGTCTGATCGATGACGGCACCCTTTCCTTCTTCATCCAGTTCATCGCTTCCTACGAGAATTACGAATCCCTTGGGAATGTAGACTACATGTTCGTGGGCACCTACGTGGAGAGCACCGGCGAGAAGGTGGACGACTGGGAAGGCTGGGAAATTGCCTGGGCCGAAAACGACGGTAACGGCAAGACCGTTCTCTGCGCCGCCAACACGGAATATGAGGTGGACGGGAAAGTGTATAAGCCGCACTTCAACGGCATGCGCTATTCCTTATACAGTTATAAGGATGAAAGCTGGCATCACTTCCACGACGCCGTCCCCACTTTCCTGGAGCAGAAGAACTGGCAGATGTCCATGACCAGGACCAAGGCTTCCGTAGAGGAGGACCGCACGCCGGTACACACCAGGAACTATCTTCGCAAGACACAGCCCCGCAAGCACGAAGGCAAGCGGCAGAGACGTTTTTGACGGATTTTGACAAACATTTGTAGATGTTTTACACCGGAATGGAACAGACATCCTACCTTTGTGTCAGAACAAATCAAAAACCAAAAATCATAGCGTCATGAAAAACAAGAAAGGTCTTATCATTCTCTCTTCCGTAGTGGGCGTATGCGCCCTCGGCCTTGTCATTTCTCCCCTGATGGACTGGAATGTCGACAACGGCAGCACCAGCGGTAACATCGGCAAAACCTCCCGTTTCTCCCGGAAGGCCGAAGCTTCCGCCATCTCCAACATGGAAGAACTTATCCTGAACGATCCCTCTTATAAGAATGGTATCGTTGCCTCCTATATGGTGATGGGAACCCGCGCCCAGCAGTTCGAGGCCCTGGTGAACATGTCCAACGAAGCGGCCGGTGACATCCCCGAGTTCTCCAAGGTGCTCAAGGAGATGAACGATGTCGCTCCTATGATCAGTAACGTGTGCGCGTCACTCGCGCAGGCGGGAAATGACCTCAGCGGCGCCCTGGCCAACGAGCCCCGCCCGGACCTGGCCCAGAACGTGATGAACGCCTCCCTGGCCTACACCACCCTGCAGAAGCAGAACAAGCTGGCCTCCCAGTTCATTGACACCACCGACAAATACCTGCGTTCTTCCGAAGGCACCGATGCGCTCAAACTGGTGCGCGACCAGTGGGTGGATTACCAGCAGATGACGGCTGCCCTGGACGGTGATGAAAAGGCCTCCAAGGAATTGACCGACAAGGGTTATCTCCTTACTCCCGAACAGAGCGTGGCCGCCTTGAAGGGCTTCACCGCCAGCAACCAGCTGGGCATTGTGTCCGGCGTGAGCCTTTCCAAAGTGCTGAACGTGAGTGACAATCTTTCCCAATGCATCGTCATCAGAGCGTTGGAATCTTTGGAACTCTGCTCGCGGCTCCCCGGCAACTTCATTAATTCTATGGAGAAGAATAATCTCAGTCTTCAGGACGTAGCTGCCACAGATATGTTCAACGAAATGACCAAGGAGGTTATGGCTGCCGTATTCGATGGAAATGTCAACGACCTGGTAAAACCGGAGCTCGCCGTGAATAGCAGCAGCAACGTGGAGATTGTCAAGACTTTGTCGGCCCGAGAGAACGTGGTGCTGGCCAAGGGACCTTACATCCTTCCCTTCGCGGATATGGGTGGCGTCGTCCTGATGGACTCCTTCAAGGATATGGTGGTTAAAGCGGCGCCCGAAATCACGGGGTTGCAACAGAATACCCGCGAACTGGCTACGCTTAACAGCATTTGCGACGAGCTTGGCGCTGCCATCAGTTCTACCGCCCAGGGTAAAAGGTTCGAACCCAAAATCTATTAACGATACAACTAAAGAACATGCGCAGACGCATAGCTTTATTGCTTCTGGTTCTGCTCCCGGCTTTGGTCCAGGGGCAGAATCAGACTTATTATCAGTATAAGTCAGAGGGTGTCCGGCTGGTTTTCTTTGACAAGAACCTGTCGCGGTACATCCCGCATATGATCCGCATGTTCCAAAACGGGAAGGCGCTTCACGAACAGATTTGGACCACCGATTCGGTGTATGTCCCGGAAGACCCTCTCCTGTTACTCACAGACTGGGAAGACGACGGCAATGGCGGAGCTACGCCCTTGCCGCGTTCACTTATCCAGATTGGCATGGCTCCGCTGAACATGTCGTACTATGTGAATCCGTCCAGTGAGCGGTACCGCCAGCTGTTCAAGCATGAGTACACGCACATAGTGATGACGGACAAGTACAACAAGCGGGACCTTGGCTGGCGCAAATTCTTCGGGACCAAGGTGAGCACGGACAACGCCCATCCCATATCGGCCATCTGGAGCTATTTCAGCGTGCCCCGCTGGTACGCCCCCCGCTGGTACCACGAGGGTATTGCCTGCTTTATGGAAACCTGGCTGGGAGGCGGCGTAGGCCGGTCCCTGGGCGGTTACGACGAGATGTATTTCCGCAGCATCATCGACGGCGGGAACAAACTCTTCTCAGTGGTGGGTCTGGAGACGGAAGGTTCCACCATGGACTTCCAGGTGGGCGCCAACGCCTATCTGTACGGTACCCGTTTCGTGAACTACCTCACCAAGGAATACGGGTACGACAAAGTAATCAGCTTCTACAACCGTACGGCCGACAGCCGCACGTTCTTTGGGAATCAGTTCAAGCAGGTGTACGGCAAGTCGCTCCGTCAAACCTGGAACGAATGGAAACTGGACGAAAAAGCGCACCAGGAAGCCAACCTGGCAGCCATCCGGGAGTATCCTGTCACGGAGATCAACCCGGTTACCAAAGACCCCCTGGGGTCTGTGTCTCCCTTGGTGTATGACCCCGAAACGGGTAAGGCCTATGCCGCTATGAACGCACCGGGAGACTTTGCCCACCTCACGGAGATTGACGTGAAGACCGGTAAGCAGAGAAGGCTTTGCGACATCTACGGCATCCAGCTCTACAACCCGGCCTATGTGGCCCTGGACCGTCAGGGCGGGCGCCTGATTTACACCTCCAACAACGCCAAGATGCGCGGCCTGGAAGTGTACGACCTTCATAAGAAGAAGGTGGTGAAAAGGAAGAAATTCCAGCGCATCAACAACATTGTCTACGACAACGTCCACGATTGTCTCTACGGCCTGTTTTCCAATGCGGGCACCCAGACCATCGTGCGGCTGGACCGGGACCTGGAGAACCCGGAACCCATCTATGCGTTCCCCTTCGGCGTAAGCGTCTTTGACGTGGACGTGAGCCACGACGGCAAATACCTTTCCCTTACCCGGGAGGGGGATAACGGCGAGCACACCCTGATGCTGTTCAATACCGAAGAACTGGCCCAGGCCATCTTCAAACCCGTGGAACTGCTCACCTGGGAAGATTCCAACCTGGGACAGTTCCGCTTCTCCCTGGACGACAAATACCTGATTGGCAGTTCCTACTATACCGGCGTCTCCAACCTGTGGCAGATCAACCTGGAAACCCGTGAGATGGAGATGCTCTCCAACACGGAGACGGGCCTGTTCGCTCCCCTGGAAATCGCCCAGGACGAACTCCTGGCCCTGGAATTCAAGCGGGACGGCCTGCGCCCTGTAACGCTGGCCCGTAAGGTGATTAACGACGCCAATGCCATCAATCTGTACGGCCAGCTGGCCTATGAGAATAACCGGGAAGCCCTGGAGCAGGTGGGCCTGCTCAAGGAGCCCCTCCCCAAGATCGAATTCGGTGACGTCTACAACCAGATCAAGCCCTATAACGTGTTCAAGGAGATGCGTTTTGCCGGTGCCTATCCCACCATCACCGGTTTCACCGACAAACTGTCCTGGAACCGTGTGACGCCGGTGCTGGGATACCGCTTCTTCTTCAGCGACCCCGTGGGCCTGAGCAGCATCAAGGTGGGGGTGGGCGTTTCTCCATGGAGCAACAACGACTGGAAGAACAAGTTCCACGCCGACCTTGAGTGGAAGTACTATTTCTGGACGCTGAAAGCCGCCTGGAACGCCACCAGTTTCTACGACCTGGCAGGTCCCATGCGTGCCAGCCGAAAAGGCTATATGGTTTCCCTGGCCTACGACTACAACAACTCCATGGTGGCTCCGTACACCAAATCCTGGGGCGCCTCCGTGGCTGCCTACGGGGATATGGACGCCCTGCCGCTGTACCAGGAGATCCAGGTGGACATCAAGTCCATGCAAACCGTCTCCCTGTATGGAAAGATATCCAAAGTGCGCGCTTCCCTGGGCGGCGTAACGGCAGAACAGGGCTACAGCCTGGGTGCCCAGGCCTACGGCTACCTGGCCGGCGGGCACTTCTATCCGTCCATCGACGCCACCGCCGATTTCGGCTTCCTGCTGCCGATAGACCGCAACAACTCCCTATGGCTGCGCACGGCGGGAGGACATAACTTCGGCGATCCGCAGACGGTATTCGGCAATACGTACTTCGGCGGCTTCCGCAACAACCGCGTGGATTACCGCAATGCGTTCCAGTACCGTACCGCCCTGGCTATGCCGGGAGCCGGCATCGATGCCATCCAGGCACACTCCTACGCCAAGGCCACGGCCGAGCTGAACTTCCGGCCTATCCGCCTGAACGACTTCGGCGCCCTGGCCTGCTATCCCACCTGGATCCATTGCTCCCTGTTTGGGATGGGCCTGTCGGCCTGGAATCCCGGACAGCCGCACCAGATGTACTACAGCGCGGGTGTCCAGGTTACCACGGAAATCGTGTTCCTGAACTATCTCAAGACCACCCTTTCCATCGGCTATGGCCATCTGTTCGCCCCTAACGGCGTACACGGCAACGAAATCATGCTTTCCCTCAAACTCCTGTAATGTCTTTCGTAGCCGCCCTCCTTCCTGTTGTCATCTACATCCTTGTGGTGTATATGCTGGACAGCTTCGCGCTTATCAGCGTCAAGCGTCTGCTCCTGCTGGTGCTGTGCGGAATGGTGGCGGCCCTGGCCTGCTTCGGTCTTTTCAGTCTTACGGGCTCTTTTATCCCTGAAAGGGTGGCCGATTATGTAAATCCGGTGGTGGAGGAGCTGGTGAAAGGCCTTCCGCTGCTGTATCTGGCCCGCAATAAGAAGATGGTCTTTTTCATCGACAGCGTGATCTGCGGCGCGGCGGTGGGCGGCGGTTTTTCCATCCTGGAGAATCTGTTCTACCTGCTGCTGGGAGACCCGATGAGCATGGGCACCGTCCTGTTCCGGGGCCTTGAGGTAGCCCTCATCCATATGGGCTGCAGCGCCCTGGTTGCCGCTGGACTGATGTTTGCCGTGCGCCTGGTGGAACGCCGCCGCTCCCGGCTGGAAATCAAGCGGAAGGATGTCTGGATGACCGTTTTCCTGCTGGTGGCGGCCCCGGCCCTGCACGTTTTCCATAACGCCTTCCATTTCAACCCGCTCCTCCAGTTCCTCTTTGTGTTCGGTGTGATGGGCGGCCTCCTGGTGTGGACGTACCAGTACGACGGCGATATGATTCACCGCTGGCTGGACAGGGGACTGGACAAGCAGATAGAACTGCTCCAGTCCATCCGGGAAGGGAAGCTGGCCGAGATCAAAACCGGCGCCTACCTGCTTTCGGTGAAGGATTCCTTCCCGCCGGAGGTCTTTTTCGACCTTATCTGCTACGTGGAATTGAACATTGAACTGTCGGTGGCCGCCAAGAGCCGTTTCATGCTGCACGAGGCCGGACTGGCGCTGCCCATGGACGAGGAAGAGGCTGCGCTCATCCGTTCCCAGTACGAGGAATACCGGCAGTTGGAGAAAAGGCTGGGGCAGAGCGCCCGGATGACCATCGCCCCCGTGGTGAAGTTTTATCCTGCCGATAAAAAGGCCCTGGAAGACCTTCTGGCCGAGTGCCGCGCCCCACGGCGTTAGTTTCGTTTGCATTTATGGGCACATTTTACGATATTTGTGTCCATTATGGTGTATTCCTTTCAGGAACTGTTGCTTAGCGTATCGCTGGCGGTGTATGTAGCCGTCTGCGTAGTGGTGGGTGTTGTCCGCTGGGGCCACAAGTGCGAGCCCTACGCCAAGCACCTGGACTACTACTATCCCGGCTGGCGGGCCCTGGCCCTGAGCGCCCTGTCCAACCTGTCGCTTACGCCGGTCATTTTCCTGCCCGGTGAGGCCGATGCCATCCTGCAGCTTCGCATGACGCTCATTCTGGCATCTCCTTTCCTGTGTTCCGTACTCATTTTCAGTTATTTCGGAAGAGTACTCCAGGTTTCGTGGTGGCGCAAGCCCATCTATGCGATGAGCGTGTCCTATGTGATTATGGAGGTTATCGCCCTGGTGTGTACGCTGCTGCCGGGCACGCAGATGCAGGGCGCCTTCCTGCGCTGGTATTTCATTGCCGGCGGCATCCTGGCCCTCCTTTACCTGCTTAGCCTGATCCTGGCCCTCCGGATGATCATCCGGCCGCTCGCCCGTTTCTCGGAAGAGAGTTTCTCCAACCCCGACGACTTCCCCGAGCAATATGCCAAGTCGCTGATTTACATCCCGTTCCTGCACTTGGTGATGAGCTGGAGTACCACGTTCAACGGCCATGTTCCGGCCCTTTCCTTCGGCCTCTTCATGCTGTCTGTCCTCACCGTGATTATCCTGCTGGGAGCCCTCTCTCCCCACCGCGCCCTGGAAGTGGAGCGCCTGGAGACGGAGCTCATTGCCAATGAAGAGACATCGGCCAAGGACGATACTTTGTCGGCCGAGGGGAAAGACGCCATCTTAGCGGCCATCCGCAGGCGGGTGGAAGAGGAGCAGGCCTTCCTGGACAACCACCTCACCCTGGGCAAGCTGTCACAGGAGTGCGGGTACAACCGGACCTACGTTTCGGTGGTGCTGAACGAGACCCTGGGCGGTTTTTTCAACTACGTGAACCGATGTCGCCTGCAGTATGCCGAGTCCTACAGACAGGAGAATCCCAAGGCCGATGTAGACGAAATTGCCCTGACTTCCGGCTTCAACAGCCGCCAGTCTTACTACAACGCCCGTAAGCGTTTATAGTAAAAATGCGTATATTTGTACGACAGACTCCGACCCATTATCATGAGAACATTATATCTGACCAATACCCTTTCCCGCAATAAGGAAGTATTCAAACCCATCCACGAAGGCCGCGTGGGTATGTACGTGTGCGGCCCCACCGTTTACGGAGACGCCCATCTGGGCCACGCCCGTCCGGGCGTCACCTATGACGTGCTGTTCCGCCTGCTGCAGTATCTGGGCTACAAGGTGCGCTATGTGCGCAATATCACCGACGTAGGCCACCTGGAGCACGACGCCGACGAAGGCGAGGACAAGATTGCCAAGAAGGCCCGCCTGGAACAGCTGGAGCCCATGGAGGTGGTGCAGTACTATACCGAACGCTACCACGAGGCCATGCGTCTGCTGAACGTGCAGTCTCCTTCCATCGAGCCCCGCGCCAGCGGCCACATCATCGAACAGATAGAGACCGTAAAGAAGATCCTGGCGGCCGGTTATGCCTATGAGAGCAACGGCAGCGTGTACTTCGACGTCCAGAAATACAACCGGGACCACAACTACGGCGTACTCAGCGGCCGTACGCTGGAGGCCACGCTGGAAGGTACCCGCACGCTGGACGGCCAGGGAGACAAGCGCGCCCCCTACGACTTTGCCATCTGGAAGAAGGCCGAGCCGCAGCATATCATGCGCTGGCCCAGCCCCTGGGGAGACGGTTTCCCCGGCTGGCACCTGGAGTGCTCTGTAATGGGCGAAAAATACCTGGGTCAGGAGTTCGATATCCACGGCGGCGGCATGGACCTGATGTTCCCGCACCACGAATGCGAGATTGCCCAGAATGTGGCCTCCCGCGGCACGCAGGGCGTGCACTACTGGGTGCACAACAACATGATTACCATCAACGGCCAGAAGATGGGCAAGTCCCTGGGGAACTTCATCACCCTGCAGGAGCTGTTCAAGACCTACAGCCCCATGACCATCCGCTTCTTCATCCTGCAGGCCCATTACCGCAGCACCCTGGACTTCTCCAACGACGCCCTCGCTGCCGCCGAAAAGGGATACAAGCGGCTGATGGCCGCCTGGCGTGAGATTGCAAGCCAGGTTGGCAATGAACCTGCCCATGACGTCAAACCCTCTCCGGCTGTAGAAGCCATCCGTGAAGCCGTGCTGGACGCCCTGTGCGACGACCTCAACACCCCCATCGCCATCGCCCACCTGTTCGATGCCGCCAAACTGATTAACGGCGGTACCCTGCCCGAAAAGGACAAAATGGCCATGAAGCAACTGTTCGACGAAATCGTGGGCGGCGTGCTGGGCCTCAAGGACGAAGAAGCCGGCGCTTCCGGCAAGGCCGAAAAAGCCCTGGAAGGCGTGATGCAGCTGGTCCTGGACGCCCGCAAGAAGGCCCGCGAGGAAAAGAACTGGGCCGAGAGCGACCGCATCCGCGATACCCTGGCCGCCTTCGGCATCGCCGTCAAAGATACCAAGGACGGCGCAACCTGGACATTGGAATAGTATGAAATTCATCTCCTGGAACGTAAATGGCCTGCGGGCCGTGGCGGGCAAAGGCTTCGCCGACATTTTTGTGGAACTGGATGCAGACTTCTTCTGCCTGCAGGAGACCAAGATGCAGGCCGGTCAGCTGGACCTGGAGTTTCCGGGATATCAGTCCTACTGGAATTATGCCGACAAGAAAGGCTATTCCGGTACGGCCGTTTATACCAAACACACGCCGCTTTCCGTGCGGTACGGCATGGGCGTGGACGAGCACGACCACGAGGGCCGGCTCATCACCCTGGAATATGAAAAGTTCTTCCTGGTGTGCGCCTATGTTCCCAATTCCCAGGATGGGCTGAAAAGGCTGGATTACCGGATGCGCTGGGAGGATGACCTGCGGGCGTATTTATCGGCCCTCCCGAAACCCGTCATCTACTGCGGAGACCTCAATGTGGCGCACGAGGAGATAGACCTGAAGAATCCTTCTACCAATCACTTCAACGCCGGCTTCTCCGACGAAGAGCGCGGAAAGTTCTCCCAGCTCCTGGCCGCCGGTTTCGTGGATTCCTGGCGCTTCCAGCATCCGGAAGAGGTGAAGTATTCCTGGTGGAGCTACCGGATGAACGCCCGGGAGCGGAACGCCGGTTGGCGCATCGACTACTTTGTGCTGTCCGAATCCCTGAAGGAGGCCATCGTTTCCACGGAGATCCACAATGAGATTTTCGGCTCCGACCATTGCCCCATCGAGCTTGTAACGAACTTATCATAGCCATGCTTTCCTTTACCTGTGACTACAACGAAGGCGCTCATCCCCTTATCCTGGAGCGTCTTGTAGCTGTTAATCTGCTGCAGGAACCCGGCTACGGGGCCGATGGTTTTACCGCATCGGCCAAAGCCCGCATTCGCGAAGCCTGCGGCTGCCCTTCCGCCGAAGTTTTCCTGCTCACCGGGGGCACGCAGACCAATTCTACCGTCATCGCCACGATGCTCCGGGACTACCAGGGCGTGGTGGCGGCCACCACGGGCCACATCGCCGTGCACGAGGCCGGCGCCGTGGAGTACACCGGCCACAAGGTGCTCACCCTCCCTTCCCGGCAGGGGAAGATGTGCGCCGCAGACCTGTCGGCCTTCCTGGAAGGATTTTATGCCGACGGTTCCTTCGACCATATGGTGTTTCCCGGGATGGTGTACATCTCCTTCCCCACGGAGTACGGTACGCTGTATTCCCGGGAGGAACTTTCGGCTATTTATGCGGTGTGCCGGCAGTATCAGTTGCCGCTGTTCGTGGATGGCGCACGCCTGGGGTACGGGCTCACCAGCCCGGCCTGTGACATTACGCTGCCGGAACTGGCACAACTGTGCGATGTGTTTACCATCGGCGGCACCAAAGTGGGCGCCCTGTGCGGGGAAGCCGTGGTATTCCCTTCCGGAAAAGCCCCGGAGCACTTCTTTACCATGGTCAAGCAGCACGGTGCATTGCTGGCAAAAGGCCGCCTGACAGGTATCCAGTTCGATGTCCTGTTCACGGACGGGCTGTATTTTAAGATTGCCCAAAACGCCATTGACCGGGCCATGGAACTCAAGGCCCTGTTTGTGTCCAAAGGCTATGACCTGTTCCTGGATTCTCCCACCAACCAGCAGTTCGTGCTGCTGGACGCCGCCGCCATGGCCCGCCTGGAAGGCAAGGTTGCTTACGAGGTATGGGAAAAGCGGCCCGACGGCCGTTCGGTGGTACGTTTTGCCACCAGCTGGGCCACTACGCCGGAGCAGATAGAAACCCTGGCAAAACTCCTGTAATAACCGATAACCCTTTCTGATATGAAACGTTTTTCCATCCTGCTCATGGCCCTGGCCACCCTCATCTCCTGTGATGAGTTACAAAAATATATGAATGGTAAAGGGGAAGATGACGAAAACAGCCCCGACAAGGGGAAGATTGAGTTTCCGGACGGCGCCAGTGTCCAATTGGACGCCCAGGGAAAGGGCTCTCTGCGCATCATAGCCACTCACTACTGGAGCGCCAACCTGGACGGGCACGGCACGGATACGTCCTGGCTTACCATGGAACCTATGTCGGCCGAGGAAGGAGGGGAGTACACCCTACAGTTCACGGCTGATGGCCAGCCCACCAACGGCCAGTCCCGTGGCGTGGAGGTGATTATCAAGGTGGGAACGGAGCATAAGTTCCGCTTCAACGTGGACCAGGGCGGCCAAGGCGGCCAGGGTGGCCAAGGCGGCCAGGGTGGTGTCTTTATTTCTTCCCTGTCTCTGAATCCTGCCGGCCCCCTAAACATGAAGGTGGGTGACCATGTAGAGGTGTACGCTTCTTACCTGCCGGAAAATGCCACAATGACAAATCTTCGTTGGGACAAGCCCGACGGAACGGACACCTTTGACATTGTTTCCAATAATCCGTTGCAGGCCACCATCCACGCTATGAGACCCGGCAGTGCTACCATTACGGTCAAGGCCCCAACCCCCGACGGCCAGAATAACGGCCCTCAGGCCACGCTGGATGTAACCGTGACGGAGTAGGCTTCCCTACCCTTGTGCGGGGGTGCACAAGCCCCCGGAAGTGCCTTCCCTTCCACCTTCTGCATAGTGCAACCTGTAACGCACTTTTCCTGCTTTTGCGTGTTACAGGTTACATTGGAGTGTAAGCTATAACGCACTTTTACGGGAAAAGTGCGTTATACGTTGCATAGGGATGGTTCGATGGCTTAGAACGGGAGGTCGTCGGAGGGACCGGCGGCCGGAAGAGGGCCGGCGTAATCCGGATTCACGGGTGCGGCGGTAGCCACTGGCGCTGCAGGGGCTACCGGTGCGGCGGGAGCCACGGGTGCTGCTGCGGGGGCCGGGGCGTAGCCACCCTGGGGAACATTCTCGCTGTCGGGGCGTTTGCCCAGGAGCTGCAGGGTATCGGCGACCACTTCCGTAGTATAGCGCTTGTTACCGGTCTGGTCTGTCCACTGGCGGGTGCGCAGTTTACCTTCGATGTAAACCTGGGAGCCTTTGCGCACAAATTTCTCGGCCACATCGGCGTTGTTGCGCCAGACTACGATGCTGTGCCACTCCGTGTTTTCGCGGAGTTCTCCGCTGCGGTCACGGTACCTTTCGGTGGTGGCCAGGCGGAAGGATGCCACCTTTGCATTGGCGGCGGGATTTTGGGGATTGGATTCCAGGTAACGCACTTCAGGGTCATTTCCAACGTTACCGATCAGCATAACTTTGTTCAGTGACATAATATATTAGTGTTAAATTAGTGACTGCATTTTTTCAACATCGGGCTCTTCTCCGGTGAAGATGCGGTAACCGGCCACCGCCTGTCCCAGCATCCACTGGCGCCCGCTGATGTACTGGCGGCAAGGAATAGCACACAGCTGCGGGATCCGGTATTCGGCCTCCAACACCACGGCCTGGGAAAAAGGCAGCCCGGAGGGCACGGGAACGCGGCCGGGAAGGGTGTAGATAATGACATCGGGCCGCAGGGATGCTGCTTCTTCAAAGGATACGGCCGGGCAGCCCAGGGCCGATGCTTTCTCCACCGAACGTCCCGTGACGGTAACCCGGCAGCCCAGCAGCTGCGCAGCGTGCACGGCCGCCCGGGCGGCGCCGCCGGTGCCCACCACAAGGGCGTCGGAAAGCGACAACCCTTCCAGTGCTGTAAGCACGCCGTCCACATCCGTATTGTATCCCATATAGCCCTTTTCGCAGGGGACCACCAGATTCACCGCGCCGGTGGCCTGTGCCCGGGGGGCAAGGATATCGACCTTGGCGAAGGCGTCCTGTTTGAACGGTGCGGTGACGTTGATGCCGTCATATCCTTGCACAAAGGCCTGCCAGGCATCTTCAAACCGCTCGAAATCCAACAGGTCATAACTGTGCCGGCCGTCGTAAGCGGCGGCTATCAGGCGCGGACTCAGGGAGCCGGCCACCGGGTGACCGATAAGGGCGAACTTCATTTCTTTTTGCGGAAAAAGCTCTCGTAAATATAGGATGCCAGGCCGCAGACAGCCTGGGTAACTACCTGGGATTCGTGATTGAGGGTGGCGAAAACCATACCGGTTCCCACGGGAATGCTCCAGAGGCTCTTGAGGGCACCGGCCACCAGACCGTGGTAGGCGCCGAATCCTCCCGGGACCGGCAACATGGAAGCAAGGCTGCCCACGACAGACAGAAACAGGGCGTCTGTGAGCGTGAGACCGCTAAACGCATCCATGCCTTTGAGCGCCCACAGTATGGCAGAACTCATGAGCCAGTACAGCGTCCAGATGAAAACGGTATACAATATGAAGAGCCAGCCCTTTTCCATCTGACGAAATGAAACCAGCCCCTTCCCCATTCCGGTGACGAACCCCCAGATTTTAGCCCAAACGCCACCCCGGTTACTCAGCAACCAGGAAAGGAGGACAATGACGGGAATGAACAGCAATGCGCCGGCAATAAGTATCCAGAGTGCTTTCCGCTGGCCGATAGCCAGCAGAAGGTCGCTTAAATAGACGCCGAAATCATCCCACTTCAGAACCAGGAGCAGGACAGCGATCATGATCACGAAAATCATATCCCAAGCGCGTTCAACAACAATGGTTCCCAGGACTTCGTCGGCTGTCATACGGCGTTTCCCCTGGGCGTCCCGGGACGAATCTTTCGCCACAATGGCCATTCGGGCCAGCTCACCGGCACGGGGCAGCGCCAGGTTCACGACATTGCATATGTTGTAGGCGTTGAAGCAGGTTATCACGGATATTTCCGGGTCGAAGGGCTTGAGAAGCATGCTCCAGCGAAGACCTCGAATGTAGAAGGACAGTACCCCCAGCAGCATGGACAGGATTACGTATTCCCACTTGCACTCCCGTATGGCAGTGCCAAACTGCTCCCAGTCCACGGCACGCAGGCAGAAGTATACCAGCAGCACTGCTACCGCAGCCCAGAATACATAGCTCAGGATATTCTTTACTTTCTTGTCCATACCATAACAAAGGTAATGGTTTTTCCGCAAATATTGGTTATTTTTGTATGTTAATCCTATCGCCCTATGAAATCCATCCTTGGTATCGGCAATGCGCTTACCGACATCCTGGCCGTCCTTCCGGACGACAGCCTCCTCAAACAGTTTCACCTTCCGCTGGGCAGTATGCAGCACGTTGACATGGAAACCGGAGACCGCATCTGGGAAGTGCTCAAGGGATACGGCGTAAAATACGTTCCGGGCGGCAGCGCAGCCAACACCATCACCTGTACGGCCATCTTCGGGATGCCGTCGGGATTCCTGGGCAAGATAGGCAACGACGACCTGGGCAACCTGTTCAAGAGCACCATGGAGCAGTACGGCGTAAAGGCCCAGATGCTCTACAGCCAGAAATCCAGCGGCCGGTGCATGGTGTTCATCACCGGCGCCAATGCCGAGCGCACCTTCGCCGACTATATGGGCGCCACGCTGGAACTGGGCCCGGACGATCTGAGCCTGGAACAGTTCCAGGGCTACGACTACTTCCACATCGAAGGCTATCTGGTGCAGAACCAGGAACTCATCTCCAAGGCGGCCCGCCTGGCCAAACAGGCCGGTTGCATCATCTCCATCGACATGGCCTCCTACAATGTGGTGGAATCCAACGACGCCTTCTTCCACAACCTGGTGGAGAACTACGTGGACATTGTCTTTGCCAACGAATCCGAGGCCAAGGCCTTCACCAAGATGGAACCCCGCCAGGCCATTGACGAACTGGCCAAACACGCCAAGATTGCCGTGGTGAAAGTAGGCAAGGCCGGTTCCATGATCAAGTCCGGCGACGAATACCACTTCATAGAGCCCTGGCCGGCCACCCCCATCGACGCTACCGGCGCCGGAGACACCTATGCCGCCGGCTTCCTCTATGCCCATTCCCTGGGGATGCCGCTGCGCGTCTGCGGAGAAGTGGGCTCCATCATCGCCGCCAAGGTGGTGGAAGTCATCGGTACCAAGATCGACATCCCCCGCTGGCGCACCGCCAAAGAGGAAATCAAGGCCCTCATCGCCGCTAACCAACCTGCATAATCCCATGAAAAAGTATATCTGGGTCTTCCTTATCGCCATGGTGCCGCTCATCGAAATCCGCGGCGCCATCCCTTATGCCGTTATCTGGGGACTTCCCCTGATTCCTTCCATCATTGTGGCGGTCATCGGCAATATGGTTCCCGTCCCCATCATCTTCCTGTTCGCCCGCAAGGTGCTGGAATGGGGAAAGGACAAGCCCGTGATAGGCAAGTTCTTCACCTGGTGTCTGGAAAAGGGTGAAAAAGGCGGCCGGAAACTGGAAGCAAAAGCGGGAAAAGGCCTCTACTGGGCCCTGTTCCTGTTCGTGGGCATTCCTCTGCCGGGCACGGGCGCCTGGACGGGTATGCTGGCCGCCAGTATCCTGAATATGGATTTCAAGAAAAGCACCCTGGCCGCCCTGGGAGGCGTTCTCCTGGCCGGTGCCATTATGCTCACAGCCTCCCTGCTGGGCGTGGGCGTGTATCAGCTGACGCAGTAACGGGTTTCTAGCCTCTTAAGACCTTATGCAACGTATAACGCACTTTTCCCGTAAAAGTGCGTTATTGCTTACATACCGATGCAACCGATAACGCGGAAAAGGCCCAAAAGTGCGTTACAGGTTGCACTATGCAGAAGGTGGAAGGGTAGTGCCTTCCCTTTCTATCCCAAATAGTGGATGAACAGCAGGGTGATGTCGTCGCTCTGCGGGGCTTCACCGACGAAGGCGGTGATGGCATCCCTTACGGCTTCCAGGTGTTCCTGAGCCGTTCTTCTGGTGTGCATCACTTCCTCCAGCCGTTCGTCTCCGAAGAGTTCGTGGTTGATGTTCTCGGCCTCGGTGACGCCATCCGTATAGAGGAACAGGGCGTCGTCGTGATGAAGGTCTATGCTCTGCTGCTGGAAATCGAATTCCTGCATGATACCCAGCGGCAGGTTGGCCATGACGGGCACCATGTCAATCTTGTCCGTGAAGATGAGCGGGGCGTTATGGCCGGCGTTGCAATACTCCAGATGACCGGTCTTCATGTCCAGGACTCCACAGAAGAACGTGACGAACATATTGCTCTCGTTCATGTCGGACATGGAGGTGTTCATCTGGCTCACAATCTGGGTGGGGCTGGTTTCGCGGCCCGCCAGGGAACGGAACAGGCTGCGCGTCACGGCCATTACCAGGGATGCCGGAACACCCTTTCCGGAAACATCTCCCACGCAGAAGTAAAGGCGTTCTTCCCGGATGAAGAAGTCATACAGGTCTCCACCCACTTCCTTGGCAGGCACCAGCATGGCGGCCATATCCAGGTCTTTCCGTTCCGGGAAGGCAGGGAAGATCTTGGGGATCATGGACATCTGGATGTTGTGGGCAACCTGGAGTTCGCTCTGGATCTTTTCCTTACGCTCGTTCAGCTGCTTGTATTTCATCTGATTCCTGGCCACGTAGCGCAGGATGAAGAGAATCATGAGTATGCCCAGGACTTGCAGCAGGAACACGCGCCTGCCAACGGTCTTGAGACTGCCGAAAATCTCTTCGTTGGGAATGACAATGGACAGGGACCAGCCTGTGCGGGAAACCGGTGCGAAGAACACGTGGTTCACCATACCCCGGGCGCGGATGGACATACTGCCGGTCTGGCCGGCGAGCATGGCATCGTTCAGCTGGGACACACCGGTGCTGTCTTCCATCTGCCTGGCAAAATCACTGAGCGAGGTTTTCATCACCAGGGTTTCGGCTGGGCAAACCATAAACTGGCCGGCGCGGCTTACCACCATGCTGAAGGCCGTGGGATACACGTGGATGCTGCCCACCAGTTCCGTGAGCCAGTCCAGGGAAATATCGGCGGTGATGACGGCGGCCGTATGGCCTTTTACATCCTTGATAGGCAGCGAGTAGGTGACCATGAGGATGTCGCCGCCGCCTTCATCATAGTAGGGCTCGGACCAATATCCGCCATCCAGTTCGATGGGTTTGGTAAACCATTCCTGAGAAGGATAATCGTATTCCTCTGTGGCCAGGGACAGGCTTTCCAGCTTTCCGTCGGGCCGAATGGTGGTATAGGGAGAAAAGAGCGGATATTTCTTAAGATAGCCGGGAACCAGTGCCACCGTAGAGCCTTTGACCACCGGATTGTCGGTGATGATGCGCTGGGTCACGCGCACCAGGCTGTCGGGGGTGTTCAGGCACCACTGGGCAATCCAGACACTGTTGCGCACGGCGGCTTCGGCCTGGTTCACCACGTCCATAATCTTCAATTCCGTGGCCTCCAGCTCGCTCTCTGCACGCTGAGTAGCTTCCTGCTTGATTCCGCGGCGGGAGAAAAAATACTGGGTAAGGGAAGTGGCCTCCAGGGTAACGACGGCTACAATAATCAGTAACAGTCCTCCCCAGGCACTTTGGCGGGCGACTTCCTTATCTGTGATTTCGCGCTTTTTCATACGTGCTAAGTTACGCATTTTTTTGGGATTATTGCCGCTGACGGACGGCTTCGAACAGGAGGATGGCGGCTGAGACGGACACGTTGAGGCTGTCCAGGCGGCCCAGCATGGGAATGCGGATGTGGGCGTCGGCGGCCTGCCGCCACTGGTTGGTGAGGCCGGTGGACTCGGTGCCCATCACGATGGCCGTACCACACTTCATATCCACGTCGTAGTACAGGGACGAATCCTGCAGTTGGGCTGTCAGGATTCGGATACCGCGTGTCTTGAGGAACGCGATAATATCGGCCGATGCCGCCGCCACCACGGGGACGGTGAACACGGCGCCGATGGAAGCCCGGATAAGATTCGGGTTATAAAGGTCTGTGAGCGGATCGCCGATGAGGACGACATCGGCCCCGGCGGCATCGGCACTGCGCAGCACCGCCCCCAGGTTTCCCGGCTTCTCCACGCTCTCCAGCACCACAATCAACGGATTCTCCGGCAATTCCAACTCCTCCAGTGTAAGGGACTTATACGCCACTTCCGCCATTATCCCCTCCGTAGAATCCCGATAGGCAACTTTTCTGTACAGCGCCAGTGGCAGTTCTACATAAAGGCAATCCATTTCGGGAATGTCGGTACAGATTTCCGGACAGTAAAAGATGGTTTTTACCTGGAAGTTTCCCTCCAGGCAGTGTTCCAGTTCACGACGGCCTTCTACTACAAAAAGACCCTGCTCCCGCCGCACTTTGGATTTTTCCTGCAGCAGGAGCAGATTCTTGATTTTAGGGTTCTTGGCCGATGTGATCTGTTCGGTTCTCATCGAGATTGATTCGAAGGAGATAAGCCGTGGGTGAAAAATTCGTTAGAATTTTTCCGGCCTCATTGTTGGGAAAAATAACACATCTTGGATGGTCTCTTGTCCGGTCATGAACATGGTAAGGCGGTCGATGCCGATGCCGATACCGGAGGTAGGGGGCATGCCGTATTCCAGGGCGCGTACGAAGTCGTAGTCGATGTACATGGCTTCGTCGTCTCCCTTGCTCTTGAGGGCGGCCTGCTCCTCGAAGCGGTCCAGCTGGTCCACAGGGTCGTTGAGCTCGGAATAGGCGTTTGCCAGTTCCTTGCCGTTCACAAAGAGCTCGAAGCGCTCCGTGAGGGTGTCGTCGTAGCGGCAGCGCTTGGTGAGGGGAGACATCTCCACCGGGTAGTCGATGATGAAGGTGGGCTGGATGAGGTTCTTCTCACAGTATTCGCCAAAGATGGCGTCGATGAGTTTGCCCACGCCCATTTCCGGAGAGACTTCCACGTTCAGCTTCTTGCAGGTTTCCCGCAGTTGAGATTCGTCCATTCCCTTCACGTCTACGCCGGCGTATTCCTTGATGGCGTCCAGGATTTTCAGGCGGCGGAAGGGGCCCTCGAAGGAAATCTCGTTGCCGCCGATGACCTTCTTCACGCCGCCGGTGGTCTCGGCCACGCGCTGGAGCATCTTCTCCGTGAATTCCATCATCCACAGGTAGTCCTTGTAGGCGATGTACATCTCTACGCAGGTGAATTCCGGGTTGTGGGTCTTGTCCATACCCTCGTTGCGGAAGTTCTTGGCAAACTCGTACACGCCTGCAAAGCCGCCCACGATGAGGCGCTTGAGGTACAGCTCATTGGCAATGCGCATATACATATCCACATCCAGGGCGTTGTGGTGGGTGATGAACGGACGGGCCGTGGCTCCGCCGGGAATGGGCTGCAGGATGGGGGTCTCCACTTCCAGGCAGCCGGCCTCGTTGAAGCACTGGCGCATGCAGTTGATGATCTGGGCGCGCTTGACGAAGGTTTCCTTCACCTGCGGGTTCACTACCAGGTCTACGTAGCGCTGGCGGTAGCGGAGCTCCGGATCCTCGAAGCTGTCGTGTACGGTACCGTCGGCATCCGTCTTCACGATGGGCAGCACGCGCAGGGACTTGCTCAGGACGGTGAGTTCCTTGGCGTGGACGGAGAGCTGGCCGGTCTGGGTGTAGAAGGCAAAGCCCTTGATACCCACGATATCACCGATGTCCAGCAGCTTCTTGAACACGGTGTTGTACAGGGTCTTGTCCTCTCCGGGGCAAATCTCGTCCCGTTTCACATACACCTGGATACGGCCTTCGCTGTCCTGCAGTTCCATAAAGGAAGCGGCGCCCATGATGCGGCGGCTCATGATCCGGCCGGCGATGCAGACATCCTGGAAATTGTTTTCCTCTTCCTTATAGCCGGCGGCAATGGCCGCAGTGCTGGTATTCACGGGATACAGCGGTGCGGGGTAGGGGTTGATGCCCAACTCGCGCAGCTTGCCAAGGGATTCCCTCCGTCCGAGCTCCTGCTCGTTCAACTCATAATATGCCATAGTCAATGATGGATAAACGCACTATTTATCGGAAGAAGAAGGCAGCAGGTCGTGGAAATACTTGGTGAGCTTGCCTGAGATGTCGGAAGCCTTCTGGCTGACGGAATCCCACACGGGGTCGTTGCCGACACTCTCCAGGGTTTCATCGGCAGAGCCGTCGGCATAATGGATGCCGGGAACCACGTCATAACCGCTTTCCTTACCGGCTACCACCATGGGAACCAGGCTGGCCTGGGCCAGGTTGGTGTTGTTGTCGAAGAAGAGTTCTGCCTTCAAGGACTTGGAGATGCTTTTGGCAGCGGCTTTGGCGCTGTCTTCGTTTTCATAGTGGCTGTCGATGTCTTTCAGGTCCTGGATATCGGCTTTGGCAATCAGGATGGCCTGGCCGCCCATGAGGCTGAGCTTGTTGATTTCTGCGTCGTCCACGTCCATGGAGATATCACCGTCGGTAATGTGCATATTGAACTCCAGCTTGCCGTCCAACAGGAAGACGCTGGTGGTATTGTGGGTGAGCTCGAAGATGCCTACTGCAAAGTCTTCGGCAACGGTGACGTCGGTGCCGGTGAACTTATAGTCCGGAATCTGCAGGGTGAAGTTGGCGCCAATGGTATCATCGGCGTCCAGTTCGCCGTTGCCGTTCTTGTCGTTGATGACGGGATTCACCACCAGGTCCATATAGGTGCCGCCATTCTGGGTCAGGTGAAGGCCGATGGTCTGGGGGACGTAGGCGCTGAGGGTGACTTCTCCCTCATAATACAGGAGGAGAGCGGTGCTGCTTTCACCTTTGACTTCCATCTGGAGCTTGTAGTCCTTGCCGTTGTAAGGCATGGTGAGGCTCACGGGATTGGCGCTTTCGGTATAGGTGATCTTCTTGTCCTTGCTCACGGTAATCTCACCGGTAATCTGGGAAAGTTTGATAAGGATTTCCACCTTGTTGCCGCTTTCTTTGACAAACAGGTCCCGCAGGTGCGTGACAAAATTCCTTACGCTCTCGTCGGCCTCTCCCTCCTCGACGATATCGGAGAGTTCGTTGATAAGGCCCAGGCCGGTCTGGCCCCAGGCTTTCCAGTTATCGGGATCCACTTCATTCAAGGTAGCTACCAGAACGTCGGCCGTTTTCTGCTTCACCTCGCTTGGAGACATCGGGGTGGGTGCAGGGGTGGGGGTGTCTTTCTTGCAGGAGAGCGCGCAAAGGGCCACGACGGCGGCGCTCACAATCAAATAGATTTTTTTCATTTTTTCGTATGGTTAAGAATAACGTACAAAGATAAGCATAATTTTTTTAACCGTTCGGTCCCCGGTTTTTTCCGCTCTTCCTTAAAACCGGACGGGTGCTTGTATTTCCTCCGAAAAATGCGTATTATTGTAGAAATTGATAACCAAGCATATGAACAAATTTTTTCTGGCCGTAGCGGCCGCCGCTTGCCTGGCAGCCTGTGCCCCCCAAACGCAGTATCACCCGGAGTGGACCTACAACTCCGTAGTCTATGAAGTGAATATCCGCCAGTTCTCCCCGGAAGGGACCTTCCAGGGAGTGGAGCAGCAGTTGCCCCGCCTCAAGGACCTGGGCGTAGACGTGCTGTGGCTCATGCCCATGTACGAAATCGGCGTGGTGGAGCGCAAGGGAACCCTGGGCTCGTATTACGCCATCTCGGACTACAAGAAGGTGAATCCGGAGTTTGGCACCATGGAAGACTTTCAGAGCCTGCTGGACGCCGCCCACGCACAGGGCTTCAAGGTGATTCTGGACTGGGTGGCCAACCAGACCGCCCCGGACCATGTGTGGATGGACGGCAAGCCGGCCGATTTCTATGAAAGGGATGCCGAAGGCAACGCCATCTGGGAATATGACTGGACCGATACCCGCAGCCTCAACTACGAGAACCAGGAGGTTTGGTGGGCCGAGGACGACGCCATGCGCTTCTGGCTGGAAAAGGGCGTGGACGGCTTCCGCTGCGACGCCGCCGGTGAAATGCCGGCCGATTTCTGGTACGGCATCCTGCCCAAGATGAACAAGGACTATCCGGAAATCTACCTGCTGGCCGAGGCCGAGCGCGATAATCTGGCCGACCCGCTGGTTACCTTCGACTGCAACTATGCCTGGGAACTGCATCACCTGCTCAACGACCTGGCCCAGGGCAAGAAGACGGTCCAGGACCTCAAGGACTATGTGGCCCGGGACGAAGCCCGCTTCCCCAAGGAAGCCTTCCGCCTGGCCTTCACCTCCAACCACGACGAAAACTCCTGGGCCGGAACCGAGTTTGAGCGTGAGGGCATCTATGCCGATGCCTGCGCCGTTCTCTGCGCCACCCTTCCCCATACCCAGCTGCTGGTGTACACCGGCCAGGAAATCGGCCTGGACCGCCGCCTGGAGTTCTTTGAGAAGGACCCCATTACGGACTGGAGCGCCAACGCCTACACGGAATTCTGGAAGAAACTCATCCAGCTGAAACACAACCCGGTGCTGGCCGCCGGCGAGCGTGGCGGAAACCTGGACTGGTGGGAAGTCCCCGTCCCGGAGACCGTGGTGGCCTTCTCCCGTCAGCTCAAGGACAATCAGGTGATTGTGATCGCCAACTTCGGCCAGGAGCCCTATGCCCCTGTATTCAATATCCCCGATGTAACCTACACCAACTGCTTCACCGGAGAAAAGGTGGAGGCTCCGTATCAGCTTGAGCTGAATCCCGGAGAATACGTCGTCTTAACCCGATAAACTATGAAAAAAACCTTTTTGGCGCTTATGGCTTCCCTGGCTCTGGCCGCTTGCGGCGGCCCCGCCCCCATTGATCCGCCCAATTTGGAAGATGCCTCTTCCGACCTGATCGCCCGCGTAGAACCGCTCAGCTGGTGGGTGGGTATGAAAACACCCCTTCAGCTGCTGGTGCAGGGGCCGGACATTTCGGCCTGTGACGTGAACGTATCCGGAGAAGGTCTCCGGGTGAAGGCCGTCCACCGGGCCGCCAGTCCGGACTATCTCTTTGTAGACGTGGAAGTGGCGGCATCGGCCAAGCCGGGCACGTACTATTTCATCTTCACCCGCGAAGGAGAGTCCTTCAAGTATGCCTACCAGCTGCGGGAGCGCCGGAAGGGGAGTGCCCAGCGCGAAAGCTTCACCACGGCCGACATGGTCTACCTCATCATGCCGGACCGTTTCGCCGATTCCGACGCCACCAACGAGGAAGGATTCAGCCATATCGTCTCCCCGTACGATGACGGGTCCGAGCACCAGTGGACCATTCCCTTCCTTACTGACAAAATGGACCGCAAGGATCCGGTGGCCCGGCACGGAGGAGACCTCCAGGGCATCATCGACCATCTGGACTACATCGAGGACCTGGGCGCCACGGCCATCTGGTGCACCCCGCTGCTGCTGGACAACCAGCCGGCGGAGAGCTACCACGGCTATGCGTGCGCAGACTATTACCACATAGACCCCCGTTTCGGAGACAACGCCCTGTACAAGACCTTTGTGGAGGAAAGCCACAAGCACGGACTGAAAGTGATCATGGATATCGTCACCAATCACTGCGGTACGGCGCACTGGTGGATGCACAATCCTCCTTTCAAGGATTGGTATCACGTGAACGAACCCTATATGCAGATGAACGCCCTGTTCTCCGTGTATATGGATCCCAACGCCTCCAAGGCCGACCGCGACCGTCAGGAAAGCGGCTGGTTCGTGCCCTCCATGCCGGATATGAACCTGGACAATCCCTTTGTCCTGCGGTATTTCCAGCAGTGGGCCGTGTGGTGGGTGGAGTACGCAGACCTGGACGGTCTTCGCGTGGACACCTAT
>JAEEGL010155727.1_pt1 | contig 25247 bp, 26 predicted proteins | sample 9134231 | NCBI WGS metagenome assembly JAEEGL01 (sample SAMN16246548, study PRJNA631951) | gut metagenome | biome: gut microbiome; feature: rumen; material: fiber-attached | host: Bos | place: Iran: Karaj | collected 2018-10 | reverse complement strand
TCATAAAATACAAAATAATCTTTTCCTTTTTCTATACTTTTTTCAAGTATATTTTCTTTCTTCCAAAATGATGTAAATTCTTTTTCAACATTTGTTGTCTTGTCTTTGTTTAATTCTTTAAACATAGCTATTCCTCCTTCAAAATAAAAAAAGTGATAACCAAAGGGCGAAATTATCGCGGTACCACCTTATTTTTTAACTCATTTGCTATAACGCGCACACCGTAAAGCATCAAAAGTGATCTAAAATATACTAGAATGCTTCCTTTCACCATACGAAGCTCGCTAAAAAACATTATATATTTCCGTCTTCATCATTTGCTTTTTCAGTATAATAACACAAAATATGTATAAATACAAGTTTTTTATAAAATCTCAATATCATCTAAAGTATCAAGTTGTTCAATCAAAAGATTTCTAACTTTTCTTTTATAATTTTTTATATTACGATTTAACATTTCTTTATCATTATTTATTCTTTCAGCTTTTGATAAAGCATCATTTACTATACTACTAGCATTTTCCTTGGCTTCACGAATTATTAAATCAGCCTCATATTTAGCATTTGCTTTTATCTCGTTAGCAGTATTCTCAATTTGATTTTGCACATAGTTATATGAATCTTCTAGTTTTTTAAGGCGAGCATTTTCACCCCTTAAATAATCTATTTCTTCTTTTTGTTGTCTAATAGTAAGAATGTTTTCTTCAGTTTTATTAATTACATAATTAACAAAATCATTAACTTCTTCTCTATTATAACCTCCACTATCAACATTAGTAAAATTATTCATATAACATCGCCTCTACTAACTACCAATCAAATTCGTTATCGTCTTTTTCTTCCACCTTTTTACTATTTTTAGCTTTTTCTTCACTAGAAATTTTACCTTCAATATCTACATTATTTGGAGTACATAAGAATATTCCATTACCAAGTTTTTGAAGGTCTCCTCCTATAGCATAAACTGCTCCAGAAAGAAAATCAACAATTCTTTTAGCAACTTCAGGAGTTACTCTTTTCAAATTAACAACTACTGTATTTCTGGATTTTAAATAATCAGCAATAGTTTGAGCTTCTGAAAAAGCACGTGGTTCTAAAAGAATCATTTTATTCCCAGAAACAGAATTTTGTTTTAAAGCTTCTTTATAATACTCATCATCATTTGTAGTATTTTGTACTACTACTCCTTCTTCTTCACCGAGAATTCCTTTTATCTTACCCATAAAACCCATAACAATTCCTCCTTATTATTTAATCTCTTTAAGTTTATAATGATCGATATTTTCATTGTATTTACTTTCAATTAAAGATAAAGCTTTAAAATCATATGTTTTATCTTTTTTTACAGCACTAAGTCCTGCAACAGCAGTGCCTAAAACCTTATTGTTTTGATCATATAAATTAAACGTTATTAAAATAAAACTTTTATCCATTTTGGAAGTAATTCTACCAGTTATATAATATGCTTGATCTTTTCCACCTTTATAACCTTCTACAGTATGAGATGGATCATATTTTTCAAGTTTACCAGAATGGCCTCTTTCAATAACATAATTATCATAGGATATACTACCATTAGAACTAAAATCATTTTTAAGAAAGTACTTAACACACAATACTAGAACAAAAATAATTACTAGTAATAACAAGAATATTTTTACTTTTTTAACAAATCTTCTGTTTAGCTTTCTCATCTTTCACTCCTATTTTTTTAGTCAAAACAAAAATATGATATCCTATAAATAATAGTTTACCATATTTTTCTTTATCCAGCAACAAAAATGTTGCTTAAATTTGTTAATTTACAAGTTATTTAATTTTTGAAACATCAAATGAAGCTACTTTACCTTGAGCTTTTACTTTTCCATCTTTAGATGCAGCTGCGAAACTTGAATTACCAGTATTTTTAGCACTTGCAATAATAGTATTTAAATCCATATATGCTTGTTCTTTTGTTTTTGTTGTTCCTAGATCAACTACACCACCTTCAATAACATAATTATCAAAAGCAGTAAATGAGTCATCCATAACAACTCCATTACTTGTTCCGGTAAACACATACCATTTTCTTCCACCATATGTTTGTTCACTATGTGATGTAACATTTAAACCAGTTTGAATAAGTTGTTGTTTAACATCTTCAGGGTTTTGAACAACTGCACTATAAGAAAAATTATCAATATAAACACCTAAAATTACTTTATTAGCAGTATCAGTTAAAATTGCTCCTTTATCATCTACTTTAGCAACATAACCAGCTGGAACAGTAAATGTATAACCATCAACTACAAAAGTATTATCACTTGTTCCTGGATTTGTAACATTTCCTGGATTTTGAGTAGTAGTTGTAGTTGTAGCTGGTTCATTACCTCCTCCATTATCATTGCCCTTACCTAATACTAAGAATAATATTATTCCTACTATAGCAATTACTAAAAGAACTATTATAACTATAAAAGCAACATTACTCTTTTTCTTAGGTTCTTGATAATTCATATTAGGATTCATTCCCATATTAGGATTCATCCCCATATTAGGATTCATCCCCATATTAGGATTTACTCCCATATTAGGATTCATTCCCATATTTTCATTATTATTGACTGGGGTATCAATACCTCCACCATTCACTGGTTCTCCACACATAGCACAAACGACATCATTTGGTCCTAGCGCACTTCCACATTTTTTACAATTCATTATTATCTTCCTTCCTTTCTTATTTTATATAAACATTTTAACAATGTTAAACTAAATTAATTACCAATTTGCATCTTGATAAAAAGCAGATGATGAAACTATTTTGTATTTATCATATTGAATGTCTTTAAGTTTACTTTTATAAACTGTTCCAATAGCTGATTTACCATTAGTAAGTGTATCACTACCCATATATACATTATGAGCAAATACTACATCCGATCCTTTATAAAAGATTAAAGCTGCATTAAATCCATATTGAATAGTCTTACCTGTATTATTAGTATAAGAAATTGAAAATTCATTTGCTGATTCAGTAACTTTAAAATCTTGAGCATTTACTGCTACATAATGATTATAAGACTTTTCTTTTGTAGCAGAATAAACAAGTTTATACGTTTTCACATCTCTATCTTTTTTAACATTTGGAGTTAAATTTATAACAAATTCATTACCAGGACCAACCATTTGTGCAGTATCAATAGCATGATCAATATTATATCCTTCAGTATCATAATAATTCAAATAAAGCGAAACATCAATAGGAAAAGTATTATTATTCTTTGCAAGAATATAAAGTTCACTTCTTTCTTTATCCAAATTATCAATATATTTAAATATTTTTTCTATTTGAATATTGCTATTAACATCCGTCTTTTCTTTAGGTTCAGAAACTAATTTATCAACATCAATATCAATATATTTATATGGTGATTCATATCCAGAATCTGTCTTTTTAGTAGTACTATTTTTCTTATCTAAAGTCATTATTTCTTTATCTTTTTTAGATTCCATTTTTATTCCTACAAAATAGCCTACAAATGCTCCAACAAAGAATAATAACACTCCTACAATAACAAAAACTATTTTAAATTTCGAAGATTTATTATTAATTTCCATATTAGAATCCATATTAACCTCCTACTTTTATCAATTCTGAATGGTATTCATTATTATTAATATCAGTTATAAAGAATAAACAGTAGTATTCACCATCATTATCTAGACCTGAATAACTAAGTTCAACATCCTTAACTTTTAATTCATACATTTGAATTTCTGGAGCTGCTTCCCAATCTTCAACACTCATAACTTTACCTTTTGCATCTAAAACACGTCTTCGAGTAAGTGGTAAATCAATAGTAGTAAATTCATTTATATTAAGCAGTGTTCCATTTACACGTTCATTTGAACTACTTGCAGTAACTGTAGAGAATACAGGTTTACCATTCTTTTCAGCAATTCTTATATTAGCACCAGTCATAAATCCATCATCAAATAAATCTGCATTAGAATTTACAAGTGTACCATATGTTTCAAATGTATCACTACCACCATTCACTCTTCTTTTAACATAAATATAACCAGGTTTATCATTCTTATCTGATTTATCACGAATCTTAATCATTTTATTAGCGATTTCTGCAGTAAGCGAATTACCATCTAAACTAACGTCATTTGAAGAATAATATAAATAATAGTAATTAGGATGTTCTGAATCTTTCTTTAATATTACATAAACAGCTCCTGCATAATTTTTAACTTGTTCATCAGTAAGAGTCATAGTTATATCCTTGTTAGTTTTCTTAGTAGTGTTCTTAGATAAATCAAAAGCAAATGGTTTTTGATTTCTTCTTGCATTGTCAAATTTAGAAATAAAACTATAATAATCTTTAAAACCAGTAAGATCTTTATATATATTTAAAAATTTACTTCTGACCATACCAGATCCCTTATATGGAAAATATATAGACATACCATGAGATTTTGAAAGATCAGTATGATTATGAACAATTGCCTTATCAAGAGCTGCTAACAAAGCTTTGCTACCTTTCGAAGAATAAGAACTTGTTTCTTGAACAAAATCATATAAATCGATAGTATCATAAGAATTTTCATCAGTTCCATATTGATAAACACTTGCTCTAACTCTAGCTAAGTCATTATAATGAGCCTTCATATCTACAGAAGAGAAATACTTATTAACTTCATCAACAACTTTTCCTATTTTAGATAAATCAACAACAGAATAAGTTGTATGTGTTTGCCCCCACAAATCTATATCATTTATTTGAGCATCATAACTAGCAAAAAACTTCTTACCAAATTCTACTGCATTATCACCAGGAGTTACATTATTTAAAAAGCTTAATACATTTGAAGATGCTGCACCATAAGTTACTTCTTCAGAAGCAATCATATAATCTGCATAATCTACAAAAATTGTACCAACTTCTAGTGTACCATTTAAACATGTCCTAAAAAGAACTGCCTGAAGTTTATTTTTTTTATTAAATGGGCTATTGCGAAGACCTGTAGATAAATCCTTAAGACTTAAATTATCACCAGTAAAATCATCGTATATTGCGCCATCTATCGCACCACCATGATCATACATAACAAGATTATATGTATCAGCTTTATAATTATCATAAGCATAATTTAGAAACTCTGAAAAAGTATTAGGATCTCCCATATTCTTTTGAGGATAAGTTTTCACTTTTTCAAAACCACTCTTTGTTAACAAATATATACCATTTTCATCATTTCTAATATAATTGTGCCACTTTTTAGTACCACCAGTATAAAGTAAAATATTTGTTTTCTCTAAATTAATCATACTAGGATTAATAGCATTTAAGTCAGCAGTAACTATTCCTCCATCAGTCTCTAAATTACTGCCATCTATATATATCATAATTGTTCTAGTTCCATTATTACTATTACCAAAAACTCCTTTAGTAAAACACACAGCAACCAACAAAATCAAAAATAATGATAGCAATCCAATTATAAGTCCTTTTTGCAAACCAGAAAGACTACTTAAAAATCCTTGTTTATTATTAGCCTGAAAGTTATTAGTATATGAAGGATTATTAAAAGTATTATTTTGATTAGTATTACTATTAACATTACTAGATTCAGGATTACTGATAACAGGTTCTGTCTTTTCAGGAGAAACGCTATTATTTGTATCGCTATTCTGACTAGTAGAATCTCCATTATCAGTTTCAACAATACTAACAACAGATTCAACTTCTTCTTTAGAAGTATTACTATCTATATCACTAATTTGAGCATTAGAAACTTCATCAGCAGTTTCAGCAATATCAACAGCAAGTTCAACATTTTCTGTAGAAACATTACTATCTGTATCACTATTTTGAAGAGTAGAAACTTCATCAACAGGATTAGAAACATTATCATCTGTTTCTAAAACTTCAGAGTCATTAGTATCATTATCAACTTTACAGCCACAATTAACGCAAAACTTATCAGTACTGTTAATTTGCTTACCACAATTTCTACAAAACATAAAAAAACCAACTCTCCTATTCTATTAATAAGTATAACGTTTTTTGCCATATTTTGTAAAGGCTTTTTATAACTTTTAATAAAAAAAAGACATCATGCGACATCTTTCTTTTTATCTTTTTCTCTTCCTAGATATTTTTTCTTTTCTTCCATCATATATTCAGTAACCATAGTTTCAATTTCATCCAAAGCCCTCTTACTTATATTAGTAACATATACTTGCTCTTTAATAGTATCTATAACTACTCTTCCCCATAATAAACCAGCTACTACAGTTAAATCATTAAACATGTCAGGAGTAATAGAAAATAAGAAATAACCAAATAATAGTCTATCAGTAGCTACCATTATTCTCTTATTAGTTATAACAAATATACCTGATGTAATAATGTCATACCAATCATTATTTCTTTGTCCCACGAAAGCATATTTAATATCTTCATCTGGGTTAAGATGTTGTTCTATTACTTTACAATGTTTTTTTAATCTCCAAGCAATAGTACTAGGATATTTTCTTTTGAACCTATAGGCCCACTTATATACGTCATGATCCATTAAATCACCTTATTATCTTTTAAGAATTTTACTAATTCTGAAGCTTCTACATAACCGTTAAGAACATTGACTCTTTTACCATCTTTATATAGTAAATTAAGAGGAGTTCCCCATTCTTCTTCACTCATATATTTATCAGTAGCAACAAGCTCGTTAAATTCTTCTTCACTTGTGAAAGTATCAGTATCAATATAATAAACCATAAAATCATTATCTCTCATAGCTTCTTTAATTGATTCTTTAAACTTAGTACAATATGAACAAGTTTCTCTACCTATAAACATGAAATGATAGCCATCTGCTTTAATTAATTCTTTATATTCTTTTAAAGTAACAGTAAGATATGATCTAGGTATAATACCAGCACTCATCATACTTGCTTGAGCCTTAGATTCAGTAAGATTTCCAGTATATTTGAAGTCTTCTTTACCATCTTTATAAAGATATAAAGTTCCTTCTTCAAGATTATATTTCTTAGCATCTGTTTCTTTAGAATCTAAGAAATAAACTTTAACATGACCATTACTAGCTATTTCTTTTAAAGCGTCCATTTCACTTGATTTTCCATAATATACAAGCCCTGAACCTTTACTAATCTTTTTATATTCAGCAGCAGTAATATCTTCTACAGACTTTTTACCAGGTATTAAAGCTACCGCAAGTAATACTCCTACAACTAATAGAATTAATAAAATTGTTTTTAAAGTTTTATTCATAATTTACCTCCCATAAATAATTACAATTTTATTTTAACATAATTAATATACGTTTTACAACTTTTATTTTACAAAATAAACATTTTATGGTATAATATGGCCTATCAAAAAAAGGAGTGAAATTATGTGGGGATATTTATGTGAAGACTGCGTTGAATATAACAAAGAAAATGAACTTGAAGCAAAAAAGCACGGTAAATTTCGTTGCAAACCAATGAGAATATATGTTTCTCCAAAAGAACATAGTTGTAATGTGCATTTTAAAAAGAGAAATAACAATTGTTATATAACAACTGCAATGTGCCATATTCTTGGAGAAGAAGATAATTGTGAAACACTTGAAACATTAAGAAGTTTTCGCGATAATTATATGAAAAAACATGAAGAATACTTACCTTTACTTGAAGATTATAAAACTGTTGGCCCTATGATAGCAGATAAATTATATGATGACGAAAACTGTTTTTGGGTAGCAAAAACAATGAAAAATAACTTCATAGATTTAGCACTTGATGCTATAGAATATAAAGAATATGATTCTGCTGTTAATATATATGAAAACATGACATATTTTCTTATGGATTTCTATGATATAGACTATAGTTTATTATCTGATCAAAGAACTGGAATCCAAAGAAAAAGAGAATTAATCAACAACAATGATTAATTACTCTTAAAAGTACTTAATATTTCATTAAATTCTAAAGGAGGCTCTTGTTCAAAAGACAAAGTCTCTTTTGTTATGGGATGAACAAATTTAAGTTTATATGAATGAAGCATTTGCCCAAAAGAATTAATAATCTTTTTCTTGCCATAAACAGGATCATTTACAACAGGATGACCAATATAATTCATATGAACTCTTATTTGATGAGTACGACCAGTTTCAAGCTTACATTCAATTAAAGTAGTATTATTATATCTTTCTAAAACCATAAAATTAGTAATAGAATCTTTACCATTAATATCAGTTACAACATATTGTTGTCTATTATTAATATCACGCCCTATTGGAGCTTCAATTCTTCCTCTATCATGAGAAACAATTCCCCAAACAAGCGCTAAATATAAACGTTCTACTTCTTTATTTTTAATCATTTCACTAAGCAAATCATGAACTTTATCATCTTTAGCAACAATCATTAATCCACTTGTATCTTTATCAAGTCTATGAACTATACCAGGACGAATAGTTTTATTTTTCGAAACATTATTAAAATGATATAAAAGACCATTTACTAAAGTATGATTATAATTACCAGCAGCAGGATGAACTACTACTCCACTTTTTTTATTAATAACAGCAAGATATTTATCTTCATATACAATATCTAAATCCATTTTTTCAGGAACTAAATCTATTTCTTCTTCTTTAATAGAAATAGTTATTACGTCTCCAAGTTTAACTTTATAACTAGATGAAACTTCTTCATCATTAACTAAAACATATCCATCTTTTATTGCTTTAGATATTTTACTTCTAGAATACTCAGTAACAGAACTTAAATATGAATCAATTCTTTCTCCAAAAACATCACATTTTATTTCCATCTCTTACCTCCATAATTATCTATTAGCACAAAAATTATACCCATACAAATAAAGACATCCGCAAAATTAAATATAGGAAAATAATAAGAGCCAAATTTAAAAGATATAAAATCTATTACTTTTCCATATAAAAATCTATCAAAAACATTGCCTAGAATACCTCCATATAAAAGTGAAACTCCTATATCTCCAATAAAAGTTCTAATTTCTGATATTAGTTTTCTATCAATATAAATAAGAGCAATAACTCCTAAAACCATAAAAGCTATATTTGCACCTGTACCAGCCATTATTGAAAAAGCGCCACCTGTATTTGATACTCTATTTATATAAAAGAAATTAGGAATAATTTCATATGGCATTTTAATACTGACTTTATTTATTATAATTTTACTTATTAGATCAACCAAAAATAATAAAATAGCAGCTATTCTAACTTTTTTATTCATATTATCACCACCTAAATTATATCAAAAAAATCAACATAAAAACAAAAAACTTGTAAAAAATACAAGTTTTTATATTTATTAATAAAATTAATATTGTCTACCCCAAACAACCATATGTTTCGCAGGTTTACCACAGCATACACATTTATCATCTAAATGTTCTTCTTCAAATGGTATACATCTAGATTTTACTGCTGTAAGATCCTTTATTTCATCTTCACATTCTTCAGAACCACACCACATAGCTTTTAAATAACCTTGATTTTCATCAATTGTTTTAACAAGTTCATCCATGTTATGCACTACTGTTGTTTTTTCTTTTTGTCTTTTTAAACAAGTATTAAACATATTTTTATGAATTTTATTCATAAGCTTTTTAAGTTCTTTTTCAAGATCTTCTACTTTAACACTTATCTTTTCGAATGTATCACGTCTAACTAATACAACTTCACCTTTTGCAATATCTTTTGGACCAATTTCAAGTCTTACTGGGACACCTTTCATTTCCCAATAATTAAACTTATAACCAGCAGAATAAATATCTCTATCATCCAATTTAACTTTGAATTTTTTAGAAAGTCTATCTTTAATTTCATTAGCTTTTTCAAGAACACCTTCTTGTTCTTGTGCAATCGGAACTATAACTACTTGAATAGGAGCAACACGTGGAGGAAGTTTTAATCCTCTATCATCACCATGCGCCATTATAATTGCTCCAATTAATCTTGAAGTTGTTGCCCAAGTAGTATAATGTGGATAAGCAGTTTTTCCTTCTCTATCTTGGAAAGTAATATTAAATGCTTTAGAGAAATTATCTCCTAAATAATGTGATGTTCCAGCTTGAAGTGCTTTGCCATCTCTCATTAATGTTTCGACTGTATAAGTACGAACAGCCCCAGCGAATTTTTCTTTATCAGTTTTTACACCTCTGATAACAGGAATTGCAAGTAAGTTTTCTATTACATCAGTATAAATATCTAATATTTTAATACAGAATTCATCTGCTTCTTTTCCAGTTTCATGAATAGTATGACCTTCATGCCAGAAAAATTCTCTTGTACGTAAAAATGGTCTTGTTTCTTTTTCCCATCTTACAACACTACCCCATTGATTGTATAAAAATGGTAAATCTCTCCATGATTTTAACCATTTAGCATACATTGTAGAAAAGATTACTTCTGATGTTGGTCTAACACAAAGTCTTTCATCAAGTTCTTCTTCTCCACCAATAGTTACCCATGCAACTTCAGGAGCAAATCCTTCAACATGATCTTTTTCTTTATTTAATAAACTCTCAGGAAATAGAAGTGGCATTGTTACATTTTGTACTCCTAATTTTTTAAACTCCTTATCTTCATAATCTGTAATATTTTCATATATTGCATATCCATATGGACGAATTGCCACAAATCCTTTTGAAGCGGTATAATCAGCAAGCTCTGCTTTTAAGCATATATCTGTATACCATTGTGCAAAATCTTCGTCTATATTTGTTATTTCTTTAACAAATTCTTCATTTTTCATATATTTCATTCCTTTCAATCAATATAACAACAATTATAACATATAATTCATGTTTTTTTAATATTTTTTAAATTAACTAAACACCTGGTCCTAAGACAAATACTGCATAAATATCAAATACAAATACAGCAAAAGATACAAGTGTATTAACAATTCCTATTATAAAAAGTAGAATTCCATGACGAGCTCCTTCTTTTTTAGAACGATAAGCATATAAAGATCCAATAATAGAAACAATTAAACACGGTAAAGGAGCTAAAAGCATACACAAAAAACCAATAAGTAATATAGCTGTATATAATACTCCTCTATTAGTTGGCTGTTCCAAAACAGTAGCAATAATAAAACATACAACTGCAATAGCAAATACTATCAAAGGCACTAAAACAAGTATTTTGGCAATTTTATAATTCTTATTCACATTATCACCTAATTCTTTCAATTTTAGTTATTCCATAAGCAATCTCATCAGTATTTTGTATTTTACTAACCGTATCATCATCATTCAAAAACAACTGTGTATACTTTCCTTCTTCAGATGTTTTATAAAACAACATATGATAACCACTACCAGTATCATATATAGCACCTGGCTTTCCATATTTAGTAATAATACTATTATATGGTAAAGTATTTATATCATTTTTATCAAAATCAGAAACTTCCAAAATAGCAGAATTAGCATCCCATCCTAATACTTGACCCCAAATTAATTTATAATTATTAACAACTGAGGTATTAGAATCATAATAATCAGCATAAACAATATGAGTACCTTTATAATTGACAACACCAGGAAAATGATATTTATTAACCCAATCTCTATTTTCAATGGCTTCAGTTCTACCAGAAATTAACCATAATTTATTAACTACTAATTCATCTTCATCATAAACTGTAAAATCTACTGCATAGGAATAAATATTATTATCAGTAACAATATTACCCGTTAATATTTTAATATATTCGTATGGAGTACCATCATTTTTACCCTTACTATGTTCATATCCTCCTGCATTAACATAAACACGTTTTACATTGGAAAGATTATTCTTAAAACGTAAAAGGTCTGCCTTTTCACTATCGTTAATCATATCAAACATATTATATATATCGTCTACACTTCCATCTATAAGCGTATTCATTACAGTAGCAGAATTTGTAATAATAAAATCATGAACTGGTTCGCGATGTTTAAAAAGACTACAAGCAGTTAAAACTAAAATCGATAAAAACAAAATAGATAACTTAATTATTCTTTTTCTCATATACACTCCTAAAAAAATATTATTTCTTACTGTATTTTTTTATAAAGTCTTTTTTATATTCTAAAAATTTATCTTCTTTAATAGCTTCTCTTACCTCTTCAGTAAGTTTTATTAAAAATCTTATATTATGTATAGATAAAAGTCTTTGCCCAAAAGTTTCATCTACATTTATTAGATGCCTAATATAAGCTTTAGTATAATTCTTACATGCATAACAATCACAGTTTTCTTCAATTGGGGTAAAATCTTCTTTATATTTAGCATTTTTAATATTAAGTTTTCCGTCTCTAGTAAAAGCATTACCGTGTCTTGCTATTCTAGTAGGAAGTACACAATCAAATATATCAACACCTCGGCTTACACCTTCTAAAATATCAATTGGTTCTCCTACCCCCATTAAATAACGAAGTTTATCTTCAGGCATATAAGGAGTGCTATAATCAATAGCTTTATACATATCTTCTTTAGATTCGCCATCGTTAGCTACTCCTCCGATACTATAACCATCAAAATCCATAGCAACAGTACCCAAAGCGCTTTGCTTTCTAAGATCTTCATATGGGCCACCTTGAATTATACCAAATAGCATTTGATCCTTATTAGAATGAACTTTTTTACCTCTTTCAGCCCATCTAAGAGTTCTTTCAATACTATTTTTCATATATTCATGGCTAGCACTAGCAGGTGGACATTCATCAAAACTCATAATTATATCTGCTCCAAGTTTATTTTGAATTTCAATAGATTTTTCAGGTGTTAAAAACAAATTTGATCCATCAATATGACTTTTAAACTTAACCCCTTCTTCTGATATGTCTTTAGGTTTAGCAAGAGAAAACACTTGATAGCCACCACAATCAGTAAGCATTGGTCTATTAAGATTCATAAACCTATGAAGGCCTCCTGCTTTCTTAACTAAATCCTCACCCGGTCGTAACCACAAATGATATGTATTAGCAAGTACAATACCACATCCACAATCATATAATTCTTCCGGTGATAAAGTTTTTACAGTAGCACGAGTTCCAACCGGCATAAACATTGGTGTTTCAAAACTACCATATTTACTTTCTATTTTTCCTAATCTAGCTTTATTATCAGTTTTAATTAATTTAAATTTCATCTTTGTCATTATTAAAATCTCCAATCATCATAGAATCTCCAAAAGAGAAAAATCTATATTTTTCATCAACTGCAACTTTATATGCAGAAAGAATGTTTTCTTTACCAGCAAGAGCACTAACTAACATAACAAGTGTCGATTTTGGTAAATGAAAATTAGTTATTAAACTATCTATAGCTTTAAATTCAAATCCAGGATATATAAATATATCTGTATCCCCACTACAAGCTGTAAAACGATTATATTTATGATAAATAGTTTCAAGTACTCTTGTTGTCGTAGTACCTACTGCTATAATTTTTCTTTTTTCTTTTTTAGCTAAATTAAGCCTTGAAGCAACTTCCTCATTCATTTCATAATATTCACTATGCATTTTATGTTCCAAAACATTATCCACTTTAACAGGTCTAAAAGTTCCAAGACCAACATGAAGTGTTACATATAATATTTCAATTCCTTTATCAGATATTTTTTTTAAAAGCTCTTCTGTAAAATGAAGTCCTGCAGTAGGAGCTGCACTACTACCATTTATCTTACTATATACAGTTTGATATCTTTCGGGATTATCAAGTTTTTCATGGATGTAAGGAGGAAGTGGCATAGTACCAAGTTCTTCAAGTATTTCAAGAAGTATTCCTTCATATATAAATTTAAAATGTTTTATACCCTCATCTTTTTCTAAAACACATTCTGCTTTTAAAAGACCATTGCCAAATGATATTACATCACCCTTTTTAATCCTTCTTGAAGGCTTAACTAAACATTCCCATATATTACCTAAATCTTTTAAAAGTAATAGTTCAATTACTGCACCAGTACTTTCTTTTTCCCCAATAATACGTGCAGGTATAACCCTAGTATTATTAAGAACAAGAACATCTCCAGGATTTAGATAATTTATTATATTATAAAAATGTTCATGTTTATAAAAACCATTATTTTTATCTACTAACATTAGACGAGAGTTATCCCTCTTATCAAGAGGTGTTTGAGCAATTAATTCTTCATCTAAATAGTAATCAAAATCATCTGTACGCATAATATCACCTTTTTTTCTTTCTAATTATAACATAATACCATTATAAATAAAAGAAAAAATAGACACAAGCCTACTTTTTATAAACAATTATTTTACTTCTCCAACACCTTCATCAGGTTTCAATGAAACAAGTATCTTTCTTTGCAACTTTTTAGGAAACTCCATAAATTCAATACCACAATTAGTCAAACATGTCTTAGCAGCAATATTATCTGGAGTATTATTATATTTATCAGATAAATAAACTATTCGTTTGATACCTGCTTGAGCCATAAATTTTGCACAATTACTACAAGGAAAAAGTGTAACATATAAAGTAGCACCAACTAATTCTCTCATATCTCCTTTATAATTCAAAAGAGCATTCATTTCACCATGAATTACATACGGATATTTAGTATAATTGTAATTTTCATTTTCTCTTAACCACGGAAATTTATCATCATTCCAACTATTTGGAGACCCATTATAACCAAGTGATAGAATTCTATTATCAGATCCTACTATACAAGCTCCTACTTGACTTGAAGGATCTTTGCTTCTAGCAGAAGAAACAACAGCACTAAGCATAAAAGTCTCATCCCAACTTATATAATCATTTCTTTTTCCTTTTAAATATTTTTCAGGAATAGTATATTCTTTTTTCATATTATCACCAACTAAATTATATCATAAAAATAACAAAAAAGGACAGTTAATAAAACTAACTCTCCTTTTCATTAAGCTTTTTTATATTATCAATAAATTCGTGATAATCTTCATCTAAATTATAAACTTCACCATTTACTAATAATTTACCATTTTCAAAATATAAAGCTTGTGGAAATCCAGAACCAAGTTTATAGTTTTCTTTTACATATTTATATATGCTTAAACCAACTTTACTTTTTCTATCTACGATGTCATATTTATAACTACTAAGATGCTTTACAGCAAGTGGTTCAATTATTTTTCTTGCTTTTTCTTCCACCGTAATTATTAATATATATTTACCTTTTATATTTTCTTTAAAACTATCTAAAGTTATAGCTTCTTCTATTTCATGTTTTGTTACTAATTCTTTTTTTATAGCATATGATTCTAAATTATCATAAGTAACAACTCCACCCATAACTCCAACATATTTTCCTTCTTTATAAAAAACATAAATGGTAGAGTTTTCAGCTTCTACTAAATCATATAAACCTATACCTTTTAATTCTTCTTTAAAGCAATCATTATCTATAGACTTATAAGATGCACGAAGAACCTTTAGTTCATTATATTCTTCACTAAATTCTTTTAACGCATCAAGATTACTATTCTTTTTTTCGATAACTAACATAAAATTTCCATTATTCTTTTTAACAGTACTTACATCATTACAAATAGCTTCAGTTTCTGGAACAGTACTTTTTAAATTAAGCATAACAAATCCCACTACTATAGAAATAATTGCTAAAACCATTAAAACGATTATTATTATTTTATTCTTCATAAGCATTCCTCACTTATCAACTAGTTTTTACTGTTATATAAGGTCTATATGATAACTTACCAAGATCTCTACTTAACAATGAATAATATTCTGGCACTTCACAATTTAAAGCGGTAGAAGCTCTAATATTTCTCACATATCTAGTTGGATTACTGTCTTCTATGACAGTACAATTTGCCCCATCCGGACAATTTACTCCAGTTACATATGCTGCTGTACGTATATACCAATTTTCACTATAATCGTAAGAAAGAGCATTTTTAGATATATCAAAATCATTATCAGTTTCCGAATTAAATCCATACCCTTCTTTTCTATTACCATAGTGGAATTGTGTTGTACTTTTAGCACGTGCTACTATTTGATTTCCTTGAGAATCATCATTATCAGAATCTCCACCACAAACCCAAATATTTATTCTTTTAGTTTGCGATTCACCTTCATATTTTACTATAGTATTATACTCGCCATGACCAAGATGTTCATTAGCTCTATAAGTAAATGCAAGAGCAGTAGAACTATCAGCAGTACCATGAAGTCTTACATCAGAGAAATATCTAGAATGACGTCTAATACCATTCCCATATTTTTTAGCCTCAGATACTGCACCATCCTTAAGTTTAAGCGTCCCATCAGACTCTACACTAAATGGTTCAGACAAAGGATATGCACCTGCATAATACGGATTATCACTTTCTTCCCAATTATCATGAATAAGATGTGTTACCGGATCAATAGAACCCCTAACAACTCTATAACCACTACTATAATAATGTCCGATTTCTTCATCATCATCAGAAGGCGGATCTAAAACATATGTTGATAAGGTTTCATTATTATAGAAATTAGTACTATTCATCCAATATTTTGGCACATCTGGCTTATTTTCTATAGTTAAATTATCAGTAATTCCAGAAGATGAACCATTATTTGTTATACATTGGGCTGCTAAAGCATCTTTTGATATATCTTTTTCATCCAAAAAGTCTTTTACAGCAGCAGTAGCGTCATTATATGCACCACTTCCAGAAACTCCATTATAAGCTAAACTAATATTACCACTTGAAACATCTACTACAGTCCAACTTCTACCTGCATATGTTACAGTTGACCCTTTAGTTTTATCTCCTGTTATAGTAGTATTACATTTTATTTTCCAGTTAACATTACAAGCACTTGCAAATCGATAACCTGTATTAGCAGTACATGTTTGAGTATATGTTCCCCTATTAGTAGCTTTTTTAGTACCACCAGCAGTAGAACCAGTAGGACATACTATACCACTTGATAGCTCACTACCTGTATATTCTTTATCTGCTGGACTACTTGGACAAGTAAGATCAACTACACTTCTTTTCCAATGAGTATATAAACTATGATTGTTTTCATTAGTTACAGTTGTAGTAGGATTAATAATACTTCCTTCGCTTTTTTCAGTATACCAACCAGATAAATTATAATCTGTTCTTGAAACATTTGGTGCAGTACCATATGATTGACCATATAATTTATTTCTTGATTCAACTTTTTCATATATATCAATATCTGAAAACTCATGAGCCATTCCAGCTTTATTAACATCTAATCTTAACCAATATTTACCTGTTTGTGATGGAACAAATTCATAATTTTTATTACTACTCATTTTATAATTAATATCATTATTTTCACTATACATAAAATAAGCAGTTACTGTATCATTAAGATCCGATCCCCATACTCCATCAGTGTCACAACTGAAAACATAAGTTTTTCCTTGAACTAAATTTACTGTTACTCCATCTATATAACCATAACCATCATCTTCTAAAGCTGTAACAGTAACAACATTATTATCATCTATCGAATATCTCATTCTGTGACTTGTTGCCTCTGTTTCCGCCTTCGCAGCAAAGCCCTCTAACAAATTACCAGAATAATATGTTACTACTACAGGTTTAGGAGTCCAATGTGTATATAAACTATGATCAACAGGATTTGTTACTGTTGTATTAGATTTAACAACAGAACCATTAACTTTATCTGTATACCAACCAGATAAAGTAAAACCTGTTCTTGAAACTTCTGGAGCATCACCATATGCTTTGTTATGTGTTTTTACTGCTGTACCAACTTTTTGATACACTTCTATATCAGAAAAACTATAAGTTTTGCCAAGTTTATTTACATCTAATCTAAGCAAATATGTTCCTGTCCTTTGAGCAGTAAATGTGATGCTGTTCGAACCTGCAGGAGTTGTCGTACTACCAGATTTTTCTGCTAACCTATGCCATATAGAATTATCTTCACTATTCATCAAGAATGCTTCTACAGTATCTACTGCAGATCCAGGACCCCAAGTACCAGTACTAGACATACTAAACACATAAGTTTTACCTGCTTCAAGATAAACAGAAACCCCATCAATAAATCCATATGAATCGTTATTACCATTATAAGAAACTAATGATTTAACAGTTACAGTACCACCTGAATTAACAGAATAATTTATAAGATTACCTCCAGCAACAGTTAAAGGTTTTTCATTTAAACCAACTACTAAATTACCAGAATAATATGTTACATTTAAATTATCTGACCTATAATTAGCTGTATAATTTCTATTACCTGTAGAACCTTTAGGAATTGTTACAGGAGTAGTAGGCTTACTTAAATTTGTTCCTGTCCATCCAGTAAATGTATAACTATCTTTAGTAGGGTCTTTTAATGTAAAAGTATCTGTTTCTATTGTATAACTTGTAGGATTTGAAGGTGATACGCTACCACCTGCTAAATCATAAGTTATTGAATATACAGTTGGATGCCAAACAGCAGTATAAGATCTATCACCGGTTGAACCCTTAACAATTGTTACAGGATTGGTAGGCCCATCTAAACCTGTTCCTGTCCATCCAGAAAATGTATAACCAGTTTTTTCAGGATTTTTTAGTATAAAAGTGTTTGTTTCTACCGTATAATTTGTAGGATTTGAAGATCTAAGTCTTCCACCTTGCAAATCGTAATTTATATGATAAACATTAGGATTAAAAGTAATAGTACATGTAGTATCACTTGTTATTGCTCCAGTTGTAACTATAGTACCATTATATCTAGCAGTTTGATCATTAGTACATGATATATGATTGTATTCATACTCTTCATTAGCTTGAACAGAAAAAGTAGTAGTTGCATTTCCAAACACTTTTTTTGTACTATTACCAGAGATATTACCATTTACAGCAACTAAAGCAACTGTATAATTAGCCTTCTTTTTAAAAGTAACTGTACATGTCGTACTATGTGTAATTGGCGATGTTTTAAGTTTTAAATCATCCATATTTATACTAGCATTTTGTCCATTATCACATGCCACAGTAGGATTAATTGATTCATATCCACTATCTACTGATAATTCAAACACTGCCTCTTCATTATCCATAACTTTTTGACGAGGGAACGTTGTTGAACCTCCTATAACATTAACAACAACATCATATACGTTAAAATCTCCATCACATGTAACATCTTTAAGATTATGACTAATCTTTTTAGAAGAAATCTCATTAACAGGAGTAAAATCAAAACCATTACCATCATTATCAATCATACAAACATAACTGACATATTTAACTTCTCCTTGCGAACCAATCATCTTCCTAATCATTACAGAAGCAGCTTTATACTTTGAACCAAAAGGACTTTTATTTAATTTTTTATCTAAAATACCATTTATTTGATTAATTTTATAAACAACTATGTCTCCATAATCTTCTGCGCCTGTTTGGTTTGTTTCAATAGACAAAGAATCTCTTTTTGCAGCACTAGCAACAGTTCTAGCATCTTTAACAAAAGATTTATTTCTAGAATGATAAACTGAACGTTGCACAGCAGGAATAGCTAATAAAACTAATATTGCTACTATAGCTACAACAATTAATATTTCTATTAAAGTAAACCCTTTTTTGTTCATATCCTTAATCATAACAATACTCCCTATCTTACTTCTATTATACAATAATATTTTAACACATAATAATTATTTAGAAAATATAAAATAAGTTTTTTTCATAAGTTTTATATAAAAATAAAAAAGAAATGATTAAATCATTTCCTAAATTATCTGTTCTTTTATTAAAATCACATTTTTTGCTTGGAAACCCTTATCAGTTTCAATTAAATCAAATTTTACTAACTGATCTTGAGAAAGAGTTTTATATCCATTACTTTTTATTGCAGAATAATGAACAAATATATCTTCCAAATTACCATTATCTAAGAAACCATATCCTTTATTATCATTAAACCATTTCACTTTTTTAATCAATCTTATATTCTCCTTCCTATTTTAATGATAAAAATATATCATAATAAGAAAGAAAAAATATCAAAAAATGCTAAAAAGCAATAAATTGATGATTTTGCGTTACTACTTCGTTATACTATATACAAAATCAACTATTCTTCGTGTAACCTTTTTATTAGTTAAAGTTATATTTTCTTTGCTAAATTTTTTTACTTTCTCTAAATCAAATTTATCATTTTCTATAAACTCAACTATTTCTTTAGCCTCTTTACTCATATTACCAGGAATATCTTTTTTATAATCAATATAAAAGCTTCTCGTTTTTGAATATTCATCAAAATCATATACATAAAAATACATAGGTTTGTTAAGAAGTGATGCTTCATATACAATAGCAGAATAATCTGTAATTATATAATCACAAGCAATCATCATATCTCTAGAATAAAACTTTTTATCCCAAATAACTCTATCATCAAAAGACGATATTTTAGTAAGAGGATGGAGTTTTATAAAAAGATTATATTTATCATAATCAATACTATCAATAAGTTCTTTAATCTTTTCTTCACTTTCTTCTTCTCTATAAGTTGGAACATAAACTATATTTTTTTTATTTTGCATTTCAGGATAACAATCCTTTATTTCATTGGTCTTTTCTTCTTTATATGATGAATCAGTCAACAAATCAACAACTGGTAAAGGCATTACAATAGCTTTACCAGGATCTGTACCAAAAGCTTCTGCAAAAGGGCCTATAGCTTTTTCAGAACTAACAAAGAAATAATCATAATTATGATGCATCTTCATTGCCCTTGCTATTTTCTTCTTTTTACCTACGTTCATACTTTTAGCAAAAGCAGAAGATTTAGAATTTTGATCAAGCCCACTTAAACCAAATTTTTTCATAGATCCCATTGCATGCCACATTTGAATTATTTTGAAATCACTTTTATGTCTAAGAACACTAGCTACTATACAATAACTATCTAAAATAACTACTTTAGACGTCGCTATTTCATACATTTGTTTAAACATATGAAATACATATTCTATTTTATTTAAAATACCAGGAGATAACTTTTTAGTAAGAACTACAACTTTGTATTTATTATCTTTTTCAAATTCTTTTTTTAATAATTCAAAGTCTGGTGTAATATCATTACTTTGTCTAGATATCATAACTATCTTATTTTCTGTAGGACAAATTTTAATAAAGAAATAAATAATATTCAATAAAAATATAGCAATAGTTAATAGGATAATCATTTATTATCATCTCCTAAAAAATAATCTACTACTCGTTTTGTACTCTTACCATCACATGCTGAACAGAAATAATCATAGAATTCATTTATTTTATCTAAATCTGGTTTACTTGTCTTAATACATTTAATAAGTTCATCCATGTCATTAGCACGAACTCCGTAATTATACTTTTCAAAATCATAAAAGAAACTTCTAGCAGCTACATAATCATCAAAATCAGGTACGTAAAAAATTACGCTTTTCTTAAAGAAAGAATATTCAAATATAACAGAAGAATAATCAGTTATTAATAAATCTGTTACAAATAGCAAATCATTTATTTCTCTTTCACCACTTAAATCAAGATAAAAATCATCGTTAGTAAAATCATATTCTGGTCTATTTTTAATAAAAGGATGAAATTTTATAATGCAAACATAGTCTTTACTAAATTCTTTTTTTATTCTATTAAAATCAATTAATGAAAAATCATAATGAGCTGTTCCTTGTCCTTTACCCCTAAAAGTTGGAGCAAACATCATTACCTTTTTCTTTTTTAACATTGGATATTTTTTATATATTTCACTTCTAATTTTAGAAGCATACTTATCATCATAAAAAATATCAGTACGAGGAATACCAAGAGCATGTACTTTATCTTTAGAAATACCAAAGGCCCTTGCATAATCCCCTCTTATACTTTCACTACTAACAATAGCACCAGTATAATTTCTATGTGTTAAATTATATCCTTTTGGACCACCTGGTTTACCTGCCCTAACATAGCCTACTGCTTTATATGACCCAAGGGCATGCCACAACTGAATAAGTTCTTTCTTTTTCCCTAATCTAAGTGCATATACAATTGGATAAAAATCATCTAAAAATATATATTTAGCACGAGCTATTGCCTTTAGAAGATCCATCTTTTCAGAAAAAGTTTTCTTAGTTTTCAAACTCTTTTTCAAAAGACTATTTATAGTATATTTACCTCTTCTTTTAATTTCTTCTTTTACATAATAAAAATTACCAGAAAAGTCTTCTCTAGAATCAGATAAAAATAAAACTTCATTATCATTTTGTTTAACAAATAATTTTACAAAAGGATAAAAGAAAACATAAAAACCAACTCTTACCTTTTGAAGTATTATTCTAATATAATTAGTCTTCACTATTTTTTTCACCTTCTTCATTAAATATTTCTATTTCAAAACTTGATGCTGCAATATATTTTTTAGTTAATTTACCAAAAGGAACAACATCTCCAATAGTTTTATCAGTAATAACCCTTTTTGCACCTAATAACAATAATTTATATTCATCAACTGTTCCATCACTTATAAATACCTTACTTCTATCTCTATCAAGTTCGTATAATTTATAAAGTTCAGAGTCTTTATCAGTAAAATATATCTTAGCCCCTTGTTTAAATAAAGATAAAAAATTAACAAGATAAAGCTTAAATGAACTAGCTTTAACAAATTTGTTTTTAAATCTATCAAAGAATTGTCTTTTTCTAATAGAAATCTTATTATTAATTGTTATTTGATAATTACCATATATTTTATGCTTTGAACACCACAAATCAGGTTTAGTTATAACAAGTTTTCCTTCTTTACCACTTTTAAATATAAATCTAACAGTTTTTATATCAAAACCAATAGTTAACTTATAAGATAAATCTCCGTTTATTTCAACTAATGAAGTAGTAACATTATTACTTTTATCAACAAGTTCAGTATATAAAGTGATATTATCATATGAAGTATATAATTTACCTGAAATATCAAAACCATTTTCTTTGCGTTCAATCATACATATAGTATTAAGAGAAGCTTTTGAAACATCTTTTTTATCCACACATCTCACCTAACATAATTTTAACATAAAAACAAAAAGAAAAAAAGCCTATCTAAGCTTTCTATCTTCTTTGTTTACTATCAATCACTTCAGATTCAATTTGCTTAATATAAGACAATTGTTCCTTATCATATTTTATATCAGTCCAAATATCACTTTGTTGATCTGATTTAGCAGTTTTATAACTTTCTTCTAAAAAATCAAGATCTTCTTCCAATTCTTGTTTTAGTTTTAAAAGTTCCTCTTTTGATAATTCTCTAAAATAAGAAAACTTATTCTCCATCTTATATTTTGCTTCTTCATCCATAATATCACTCCTACTTATAGTATAACATATATTATTACATTAATGGTGCTACTAATCTAAGAAGCGCTTGAAATATTCTTTTTAAAATAAATGGTTTTTTACCTTTCTTTAGTATTTGTTCACTTTTTGCAAGTGTATCAACCAAATCGGCTTTAATATCATTAATACAATTAACTTCTTCCATATAAAGGCCACATTCAAAATGTAAATATAAACTTCTATAATCTAAATTAATTGTACCAACAGTAGCAATTTTATCATCTGCTACAAATACTTTAGCATGAACAAAGCCTGGTAAATATTTATATACTTTTACTCCTTCTTTCACAAGTAAATCAACATAACTTTCAGATAATAAATAAACTATTTTTTTATCAGGAATACCAGGAATAATTATTCTAACATCTACACCTCGTCTTGCAGCAAGTATTAAACTATTAATCATATCGGTATCAATAATCAAATATGGAGTACAAATATAAACATAATCATTTGCTTGATTAATAATATTTAAATAAACATTTTGACCAGAAACTTCTTTATCCAAAGGTGTTTCACCATATGGAATAGCATATCCATTACTAGTTCTTTTATTTGAAAAATTATATTTAAAATTATTATAATCTTCACTCTTTTTACTAAATGAATTCCAAATAGCAAGAAACATAACTGTATAATTCCATACAGCATCGCCAGAAATCTTTATACCATTATCTTTCCAGTGCCCATATTTTGGAACAACATTGATATATTCATCAGCAATATTTATTCCTCCAGAAAAAGCTACTTTACCATCAATTATTAGAATTTTTCTATGATCTCTGTTATTCATAATAATACCAGAAAGAGGACTCAACTTATTAAAAACAACACACTTAATACCATATTTTTTAAGTTCTTTAGGATATGAAGTACTTAGAGTACTAACGCAACCAAAATCGTCATACATAACTCTAACATCAACACCTTGTTTTGCTTTTTCTTTTAATATTTCCAAAATCGAATCCCACATCTTACCATAATTCACTATAAAATACTCAAAAAATATAAATTTTTTAGCTTTTTTTAATTCTTTTAACATATCTTCAAAAGCAAGTTCTCCAAGTGGATAATATTTAATATCATTATTTTTAGTCACAGGAAATCCAAGATAATCAACAATATATCTCATTCTGCTATTATCTTTTATCTCTTCTCTTATGCGTTTATTTTGAACTAAATAGTTAATACTATTTTTTTCGCTTTTTGTTATTTGCTTAAGCAATTTGCTTCTTTTCTTATTATGACCAATAATTAAATATAATAAAGTTCCAATTAAAGGAAAAACTAATATAATAACTATCCATGGTAATGTATAAGAATAACTTCTACTATTACCCATAAGCCATAAAACGATTAAAAAACCAGCAATTTGATATATAAAACGCAAAACTACTATATGACTACCCAAATAGATATATGCAAAAAGATATAATAAAATTTGTAATAATAAACCTATTAAAACAACTATTCCCCTCTTAATAGCCATTGACATGATATCACCCCTATAAAAAACTATAAAAGTATTATAGCATATAAATTTATTAAAAAAAAAGAACATTACAATGTTCATTATTTTATCACTAAATGGTGGCTCCGGACAGAATCGAACTGTCGACACCAGGATTTTCAGTCCTGTGCTCTACCGACTGAGCTACAGAGCCACAAAAAAATTGGCGGTTCCGACGGGACTTGAACCCGCGATCTCCTGCGTGACAGGCAGGCGTGATAACCACTACACCACGGAACCATGGTTGCGGAGGAAGGATTTGAACCTACGACCTTCGGGTTATG
>JAEEGL010114566.1_pt1 | contig 25247 bp, 19 predicted proteins | sample 9134231 | NCBI WGS metagenome assembly JAEEGL01 (sample SAMN16246548, study PRJNA631951) | gut metagenome | biome: gut microbiome; feature: rumen; material: fiber-attached | host: Bos | place: Iran: Karaj | collected 2018-10 | reverse complement strand
GAACATTTTATTTCTCCTTATCCTTTTTTATATCAGGCAGTGTTATCTTCACCCTGTCTATCCTGTTCTCGGCACCCTCTACGATCTCAAAAATGATGCCTTCATCCGTGATGACCGACTCCCCGGGCTGGGGTATCCTGTCCACGCATCCTATTATATATCCTCCGACTGAGTCGTAATCATCCGAATGCAGCTCAGTGCCTATCTCATCGTTCAGATCGTCTATCTTCACGGATGCTTCAACCATGAACTCCCTGCTTCCGATCTCTTCTATGAGCTGCTCTTCATCCTCGTCGTACTCGTCCCTGATCTCTCCGACTATCTCCTCTATCAGATCCTCCATTGTGACCACTCCCTCGGCAGCTCCGTATTCATTCAAAACTATCGCCATCGGTACGGAGTCTTCCTGCATCTCTACCAGAAGGTCAGCCGTGTTCTTGGTCTCGTATGTGTAGTAGGCATCCCTCATGATATCCGTGGTCCTGAAGTGTTCCGGATCTTCGTTCACACCTTCCACGGCGCTTACAAGGAAATCCTTCATGTTGATGATACCTATGATATTGTCCGTATCATCCTTGTATACCGGTATCCTGGTATATCTCTCCTCGGTAAATATCTTCTTCAGATCCTCGTATCCGGCATCTATATCCACTTCCACGACGTCTATACGGGGAGTCATTATATCACGTACTCTCGAATCACCGAAGTCGACGACGTTCTTTATCATCTCCTTCTCTTCGCTCTCGATGACACCCTCTTCGTGGCTCACATCCACTATCTTGCGAAGCTCACCCTCAGTAATGGATTCCCTGACTCCGTTTATGTCTACGCGAAGCAGGCGCAGCACGCCGCTGCAGATGGTATTGATAAGCCATATCACGGGGGTCAGTACCCACATCAGTGCGTAGATGATCCTGACATAGAATAAAGCCAGACCCTCTGCTTTGACCGTTGCGGCATTCTTCGGAGTGATCTCACCGAAGACCAGTATGATAAGAGTCAGTATCAGCGTCATTATACCGACGTTGAAGCCTATGGACATGGCTATCGTTGTAGCCAGAGCCGATGCGGCGATATTTACTATATTATTGCCTATGAGAATGGCTGAGAGCATCTTTGGCTTCTCTTCGGTCATCTTAAGCAGAAGCTTTGCTCCTCTGTGACCTCCGTCAGCCAGCTCCCTGATCCTTATCCTGTTGAAGGTCGTAAGTGATGTCTCCGCTGCGGAGAAAAAAGCCGACAGGAAGATGAGCACTATCAGCTCTGTCCATTGCCTCGTCATATCACAGGATCTCCCTCGATATGCGGCGCAGCGATGCCGCTGCCTCCTTTATATCAGCCTGTCCGAATATACCGGTGGCTGCTCCTATGCCCGATATTCCCGTGCCTCTCAGGTGGTTCACATCGGCATCCGCGAGTCCGCCGTATGCCACTACAGGTATATCCACCACGGCACACACACCTTCAAGCTCAGCTATTGTGATGCATTCCGGATGCTCTCCGTCATGTCCTACGCCTACGGGTCCGCACATCAGAAACCATGCTCCGTCATGCATGGCCTTCTTTGCTTCTTCCGGAGTGGATACCAGCACTCCTATCATCCTGTCCGTGCCGATCACGGATCTGATCCTGTCCGGATTGAACTCCTCGCACGCCACTATCACTCCGTCCGCATCCACGGCGTCAGCTATATCTACGTGCTGCATCATGATAAAAGGTATATCATGCATCCCGCAGAGTATCTTAAGCCGCACCGCTTCCTTCATCAGAGCGTCATGTGACAGCGTGGGCTCGTTGAGTACTACCATGGTGACGCCCCCGTTTATGGCCTCTTCCACGGCATCTCTAAGCTTCAGATTTACCCTCATGCTCGCCAGATCGGTGACTGCGATCAGTCCGAGTTCTCTCTTTACAAGTCCCATTATGTCAGTCCTTATAGAAATCCCTGAAGGAAGCATATCCAGCCTTTTCGAGATTGTCCTTCTGAAACTTCTTATTCTTTGCCATTCTTGCGACAAGCACGGTATTGCCTGCTTCCCTGAGTTCCTTTGCTTCCTTCATGATGCCGGCAAGCCTGTCTGCTCCGATACCCTTCTCTATGAGGAAGGCTATCCTGTCGGCCGAATGCGGCACCTTGAAGCCTTTATCAAGCAGTATGGTGATGATGCGCTCGAAGCCTATCGAGAAGCCGCAGGCAGGTACATCCTGTCCTGTGAAGCGTCCTATCATGCCGTCATATCTGCCGCCTCCCGCAACGGAGCTTCCAAACTCCTCCATCTCTATTTCGAAGATGGTACCCGTATAGTAGCCCATTCCTCTTACGAGAGTAGGATCAAAAGAAAGCGAGAAATCTGAAGTCGCGGCATCTCCCACTGCATGGAAGATCTCAGTCATGTCATCTATCACACCTTCTTCTATGACATCCTTCAGTATATCTCCCATCTTTTTCACGCCGTCTGCCGTGTCGTCCATCTGTCTGAAAAGCTCCAGATATTTATCGACTGCCGCGCTTTCATAGCCTGCCTCTTTAAGCTCAGCTTCCACGCCTTCGATACCTATCTTGTCCATCTTATCCAGTACTATAAAGATGTCAGAAAGCGACTCCTCCGCAAATCCCGCATACTTTCCCATGGCACGCAGTATCCTTCTGTCGTTGATACGTACCCTGAATCCCTTAAAGCCGAGATTTTTAAGCAGGGTGGTGGTCGCATTTACAAGCTCTATCTCAGCGAGGTCGCTCGGATCTCCTATGATATCGATATCGCACTGCTTGAACTGTCTGAACCTGCCCTTCTGCGGTCTGTCTGCCCTGAAGACGTTCCCTATCTGGAGTGCCTTAAAAGGCATCTGCAGTGACTGGCTGTTGTTTGCATAGTATCTTGAAAGAGGCAGCGTCAGGTCGTAGCGAAGTCCGGAATCCGCGAGATCGTTCTCGCCTGCAGCCCCCTGTATGTCAAGCTTCTCTCCTCTTTTCATTATCTTGAAGATCAGCTTCTCGTTTTCTCCTCCCTGATTGGATGTGAGGTTTTCTATATGCTCCACCACGGGTGTCTCTATACGTGTGAAACCGAAGCTTCCGTAGGTCTTTGTCACCATTTGCTCGACATAGTCCCTTATCTCCATCTCCTGCGGGAGTATGTCCTTCATTCCCGTTGTGGGTTTCTTTATCAGCTTATCGCTCATCATTTTTCCTTTCCAAGATCACGTATTAAAAATCTCCCCCAAGAAACGGGTTCCACTTTTTCTCATCACCTATGGTCGTCATACCGCCGTGCCCGGGGTATACCGATATGTCATCATCCAGACCCATTATCCTCTCTTTAAGGGTCTTCTTCATCTGCGGCACGCTTCCCGTAGGAAGATCGGTCCTTCCTATAGAGCCCTCGAACAGGGTGTCTCCCGAGATCATGGCTTTCATGGAGTCTATCAGATAGCAGCATGAGCCCTCTGTATGTCCCGGGGTATACATGCATCTGAAATGTATCCCGGCCAGATCGAATTCCTCTCCGTCCTTAAGCCATACATCGGCATCTACCGTTATCCCCCTGCCGTAGGACATCAGGGAATGGTTCAGATCCACATCACCCAAAAGCCTCTTCTCTGCTTCAGCCGCATATATCGGAAGTCTGATCTCTTTTTCCAGACCTTCTATACCCGCTATATGGTCATAATGCCCGTGCGTCAGGATTATCCCCTTCGGTGTCAGTCCTTCTTTTTCAAGAAGTCCCGTTATCACCTGCGGACTGTCTGCAGGATCCGCTATCACACATTCCGAAGTCTCATCATTTATAATGAAGTACACATTGGTCTGCACCGGACCCAGTACTACGCCGCGTATCATCCTCCTACCGTCCTTTCTATATCTATCACGCTCGGTATGCTCCTCAGCCTGCCGGTGATCGTCTTCAGTTCTTCTGTATTGTGTATCTCAAAGCTTGTCGTGATAGTAGCCACACCCTGTTTGGATATCCTGGTGTTCAGTCCCATGATATCCACGCCCGAGTCTGTGAGCTCTCTTGAGATATCCACCAGCAGACCGCTCCTGTTGTTAGCATATATATTGAGCTCTGCCGAATATTTCTCATCAGTCGACGAACGTCCTGATTCCTTATCCCATTCTGCCTCTATCAGCCTGTTTTTGTCGGAGTCCGGCATACCGATGATATTCCTGCAGTCGGTACGGTGTATGGATATGCCTTTTCCTCTGGTAACAAATCCTACTATCTCATCTCCGGGCAGAGGCGAACAGCACTTTGAAAATCTCACCGAGACATCATGCACGCCGCGTACTACTATGCCTCCGTTCCTCTTGCGCTTTATAGACTGTCTGGTCTTCTCATCCAGCTCGTTGAGTATGTCGGCATCTGTCGCCTTGGCCGCATGGTCTCTGTCATAGAGCTCCACCATACGGTTCACGACCTGGCCTTCCTTGAGTCCACCGTGCCCTATCGCTGCATATACCGCATCCCATTCCTTGAAGCCATACTTCTGCATGACCTCATCCATATACTCCTGCTTGGCGATCTTTTTGATGTTTATGCCGTGTGCCTTGCAGTAGTCGGCATATGCTTCCTTGCCCCTGACTATATTGTCTTCTCTGAGTTCATGCTTGAACCACTGATTTATCTTTGATTTTGCCTGAGTAGATTTGACTATGTTAAGCCAGTCTCTTGAGGGACCCTTGGAGTTCTGTGAGGTGATGATCTCCACCCTGTCCCCGTTCTGCATCTTGTAGTCTATGGGCACCAGCTTGCCGTTGACCTTGGCTCCGATCATACGGTTTCCCACTGCCGAGTGCACCGCATATGCGAAGTCTATGGGCGTGGAATCAGCCGGGAGTGTCTTCACATCACCCGTCGGAGTGAAGCAGTACACCTGATCCGAAAAGAGGTTCAGGTCCGCCTTCAGCGACTGCAGGAATTCCTCATTATCTGACATATCCTGCTGCCACTCGAGTATCTGTCTAAGCCAGGCAAGCTTCTCCTCTTCCTGCATGTCAGGCGTCATGCCGTCCGCCGCTTCCTTATACCTCCAGTGAGCTGCGATACCGTACTCAGCCGTCTTGTGCATGTCATACGTACGTATCTGTATCTCGAAGGGTATGCCCGAGCTTCCGATAAGCGTCGTGTGGAGCGACTGATACATATTGTCCTTGGGGGTCGCTATATAGTCCTTGAACCTGCCCGGTATCGGCCTGTACATCTCATGTATGATACCCAGTGCCGCATAGCAGTCCTTTACCGTATCCACATATATACGCACGGCAAAGAGATCGTATATCTGATCTATGCTCTTGCCCTGATTTACCATCTTCTTGTATATGGAGAAGAAATGCTTGACGCGCCCGTCCACATGAGCCTTTATGCCCGCATCCTCCATATGCTTTCTTACTTCGTTGACTATGCCCGCTACGAAAGCCTCTCTCTCGCTCCTCTTCTGTGCGATCTTTTCCTTGAGATCCTCGTAAACATCCGATCTCAGATATTTCAGCGACTGGTCGTCGAGCTCAACCTTGATCTTTGATATACCGAGCCTCTGTGCTATGGGGGAATAGATATCCAGCGTTTCCTTTGCGATCTCCCTCTGCTTCTCCACGGGCTGGTACTTAAGAGTCCGCATATTGTGCAGTCTGTCGGCAAGCTTGATGATGATGACACGGATATCCTTCGCCATCGCAAGGAACATCTTTCTCAGGTTATCAGCCTGAAACTCCACCTTGTCACCGTGATACTGCAGCTTGTTCAGCTTGGTGACACCGTCCACAAGAGCCGCCACATCCTCACCGAATTCCTGCTCTATATCCTCGGAGGTCTTGCCCGTATCCTCCACCACATCATGCAGCAGACCGGCAGCTATGGTCTCCTTGTCCATCTCGAGATCCGCCAGTATGATAGCGACGCAGAGCGGATGTATGATGTAGGGCTCACCGGACTTTCGCATCTGCCCCTCATGGGCTCTCAGCGCCTCATTATAAGCCTTTTCGATCATGGAGATATCATCGGAGGGATGGTATTTCCTGACCTTGTCTATCAGTTCTTTATAGAGCTGCTCAGGCTCCTGAAACTCAGCTATGGACCCAAAATGTCCCCTGTCCAGTATCACGTCAGACATATACTCCCTCCTTTCTGCCATAAAGGCTTTAATTTAACCGTATATTTTACTATATCAGGCCTTGTTATTGCAATTTGCGGCACGATCAGATCGCCACAGGGATATCCTTTACCTGAGGACCGTACTCATAGTCTGTAAGCGACAGATCATCCACCGTGAAATCATAGAAATCCTTTACATCCCTTATTATGCTGAACTTCGGAGCCGGATACTGCGGACGCTGTATCAGCTCACGTACGATATCCATATGTCTGTCATAGATGTGCGCGTTGCCTATCACATGTACCAGCTCGCCCGCCTTCATGTTACAGATATGTGCAAGCATATATATGAGCACGGAATACTGGACCACGTTCCAGTTGCCTGCCGCCAGCAGATCGTTCGATCTCTGATTGAGTATCCCGTTCAGTACCAGCCTGTCATCTGCTTCATCCCTTGTGACCATAAATGTCATCTCATAGGCGCATGGTGCAAGATGCATCTCATACTGCTCCGTGGGATTCCACATGGAGACTATGATGCGCCTTGAAAAGGGTGTCACCTTCAGATCATATATGGCTTTATCCAGCTGGGTCATCATGAAGCCGTCCCTTCCGTCTTTCGAAGCTTTCCCGGCATACTCATGACCGTTTGCTGCCACAAGCCCCCCGAAAGCTTTTATCAGCGACTCCTCCGCGACGTCTGTATAGAAGTGCTTCTTTGCCTGCTGATAGCCGTAAGCCTTGCCTATCGAGCCGCTCTCATCAGCCCATGAATCCCATATATGTCCCTTCAGATCATGTATGTTGGCTGACTGCTTCTGCCATATCCACAAAAGCTCATCCACGCAGGTCTTAAAAGCTACTTTTCTGAAAGTCAGTGCCGGAAACTCCTCGGACAGATCGTACCTGTTTACCACACCGAAGCGGGCAAGTGTATAGGCGGGAGTACCGTCATCCCAGTGCGGGCGTATCGCCTCCCCTTTATTGTCCGTGCCGTGGGAAAGTATATCCTCGCACATTTTCTTAAATATCACATCAGCCTGGCTCATTTTTGTATTTTCCTTCCTGACAATACCATCCCTCAATCATACTATGACAGGTCTTGTTTTATCAATTCTGTTTAATGTCATTTCCTTTGATCTTTTTTCGGCCGTGATCATTACTCCATCCCACGGAATGTAAATTCCAGAGTCAGAGGTCTGCTGTTGTCTATCATGTGCTCCGGCTTGGTCCTTGCACCCCATGTGTCATCGCCGCCGACTCCCATCTGAGCAAGACCTGCCCGCACATAAGTGTAATTCACCGGCGGCAGTTCGAAAGGATGCATCGCATTATCTATCTCATACGGTGAATAAGGCAGAGCGGAGAAGGTCATATCCCTGCCCGTAAACTTCACTCCCCTGCCTCTCTTATCGGTGATCAGGGCTTCCCTGACGGCAAGCTTGCTGCCGCACTCCTGAGGCACCAGATACCTTGCCATATTATCTGCTACCCTGTTCCTGTATACTCCTATCTTCCCGTGAGGTTTGTCCGCATAGGTTTCTTCCGGCCCCGCTCCGTACCAGGTCAGATTTTCAAGATCTGCATCAAAGGTAAAGAGCATGCTGTATTCAGGCAGCTCTCCCACATCATCCGATGCTTCCATATGCATCCTGACATCCACAGCGCCGTCCGAATGCACGGTATATTTCACCTCGCACTCCTTCTCCGGTATCACAGGCAGTCGGTAGGTATATGTCACGCTGATACCGTCTGCCGTATCCTCCACGACATATTCTGCCGGCATCAGAGCGTTGTCATACTCTTCAAATTCTCTCTTATGGGTAAGATACTGACCGGCGTTTTTCCACTGTCCCGCCCTGAACGGCAGCAGATTTGCATTGTCATTTTCTGTAAGAGGTCTCCAGAAATTCGGTCTCGGGGCCCTCTTTATAAGCTCCCTGCCGGCGTATCTGTATGATACGAGACCTCCGAAGATATTTGAGAAGATGACCTCAAATCCTTCGCCCTTTATACCTGTATTGAAGTGTCCTCTTGTCACCCTGAAGGGCTTCTTCTCATGCCTGGCTTCGGGTATGCTCCCGTATATGTACTGAGCATAGCTCACCTCATGTCCTCTGTCTGCCCAGATAGTGTCAGCCTTAAGACGAAGGGATACCGTAAGCACATACTCATCGCCTGGATCCTCGGGTATCATCTGCGTTGGTACGGGTATGCTTCCTTCAAGAAGCGGTGCACAGCTTATTTCTGATACACACTCCTTTATCAGTCTACCCCTATTCTCCAGCATGAATACACATTCATATTCCGAAACGTCAGTAAACAGGTTCCTGTTTGCGATCTTCACGGCTCTTCCGTCACATTCAAGCTTCACGGGCCTGTAATTGTACTTTACTTCCTGCATCTTCGGTGAAGGCTCTCTGTCATCCCCGTAAGCTATGCCGTCGCCGCTGAAGCTTCCGTCATTGGGCCGGTCATCGAAATCACCGCCGTAGCCCTGATACTCCACTCCGTATCTGTTCCTTGCATTGAGCGACTGGTCTATATAGTCCCATATGAAGCCGCCCTGATACAGTTTTTCCTGATCCGCATAGTCCGTATAAAGGTACATGCCTCCGCATGAATTACCCATAGCGTGTGTGTATTCGCAGCTTATGCAGGGCTTATCCCTGTGCTCTGCAAGATACTCCCTTATCCCGGATACCGGCCAGTACATATTGCTCACCATGTCCGTAGTATCGGGATATCTGTTGTCGTTCACGACTCCCTCATAATGCACAAGTCTCGTATCATCCCATTCGTGGAAGAGATCATGAAGTCTTTGAAGATCGCATCCCCCGTATGATTCGTTACCGCAGGACCAGATGAGGATCGAAGGGTGGTTTTTGTCTCTCTCATACATGCTGCGTGCACGGTCAGCTATCATCTCCATGTATTCAGGCCTGTCACCCGGCACAGCATATTCCAGAGGCTCTTTCCCCCTGAAGATAGGATCCCACACACCGTGTGTCTCCAGATTGTTCTCATCTATCACATACAGTCCGTATTCATCGCACATTCTGTAAAATGCGGTACGGTTCGGATAGTGGCTCGTACGCACGGCATTTATGTTGTTCCTCTTCATGGTGACAAGATCCTTCCTTATCTCATCCTCTGTCACCACCCTGCCGTTTGCGCTTGAGAAATCATGTCTGTTCACTCCCCTGAAGACAATGCGCTTTCCGTTGAGGCACATCAGGCCGTCCTTCATCTCGAACCTTCTGAATCCGACCTTCTCCGTCACCACTTCGCAAAGCCTTCCGTCCATGTCATATACCTTTATCACAAGGTCGTAAAGCTCAGGCTTCTCCGCGCTCCAAAGCTTTGGAGACGCTATATCATATGACACCAGCGTGCTCATCTTCAGCACTCTGTTATCATGCAGCACTTCTTCAGTGTGGTAAGCAAGGCTTATATCCGCTCTGCCCTCTCCGGTTGCCTCAAATGCCATGCAAAGCTTCGCATCCTTTAAGGCATCGTCAAGGTCCGTCACTATCCTGATGTCGGATATATGCACCTTGGGCATTGTATAGAGATACACATCCCTGAATATACCCGAAAACCTGAAGAAATCCTGATCCTCGCACCAGCTTCCCGCGGTATATCTGAATACCATTGCTGCAAGCTTATTCACGCCTTCCCTGTCTATGTACTCACTCAGATCAAATTCAGAAGGTGTAAAACTGTCCGTGCTGTAGCCTATATAATGACCGTTTAGCCATACGGCGATCCCGCTCTCCGCCCCATCGAAGCATATGCATACAGGCCCTTCCTTCATGTTCTCGGGCAGCGTGAAATACTTCACATAGTGCGCTACAGGATTGTAGTCCTGCGGTATCTGCCCCGGACGCACCTCTTCGTGTCCGTCCCAGGGATACTCCGTATTCACATACTGCGGTGTTCCGTAGCCCTCCAGCTGTATGCAGGCAGGGACCGTGATATCCTCCCATCCGAGACAGTCATAGTCCTCTTTCATGAAGTCCGTTAACGCCGCCTTCAGATTTCGCGCGAAAGCGAATTTCCACACTCCGTTAAGCGAATGTCTGAAGCCGCTCTTACCCGATGCTGCAGCCTCCTCATCTTCAAAACAGAGATGGTCGGAATGCGCAGGTATCCTGTTCTCCATGAAAAATTCAGGATCCGCTATCTTTTCAAGGTCAAATCCACACATGGTACACCCCTTCTTCAGAATGAATTCTGATCATCATAAAACATGGTAGCACAATGAGCCATACTCCGCCGTATATGCCGGAGCAGAGATATCATGCACCATATCCGTGCCGTAGACATCCTTTACTATGGAATGATAGATATCGGCCGCCCTGAGATCCGCCTCAAACATATCCCTGAAGGGTCCTTCGGGAAGCTTCCTGTGATCTGCCGTTCTTGTGATAACGGGAATCTTTGACTCTGCCCGCATGATGTCGATAAGCTTTGAAGCTCCTGCTCGAAATCCCAATACCCTTGCATAGCCCGCATATCCTGCCGTGGCATATTGCTCCATTTCGTCCCTTTTAACGGACAGCATCGTATGGAGCAGTGCCCTTGATATCCTTGTATAAGTGAGGTTTTTTGTCTTCAATAGTCCGGTAAACTGAGTCACATCCTCAAACTCCGCTCTTTTATTCACGACTCTCCTCGCCAGATCTTCGTTCATATCAGCATACTGTCTGAGGCTGTCCTCGTTCTCAACAAGAAGCCTGTATCTCATAAGAGATGACATATCATCATCAAAGACCGGGAAATCCTTCTCCCAGTGTTCTTTAAGCAGTGAAAGTGTATTCTCGGGAAGATAGTCCTTTACTGCGTCCAATGAGCGCTTCCTCTGAAGCATCTGCCTGATGTTTCCGCCTGAGCTGTACACTCCGCAGGTGTCAGGAGCGTTGTGATCCACGGCCTCTCTTTTGATATTTACGGTGTCCATGTTGGATCCAAGCTTATTTATCGCCTTCAGATATTCAAGTGCCAGGATATTATTTGGACCCGCAAGGATGTCTTCCATCCCCTCTGCATCTTCCAAAGCGGGCATCGTCTCCTTTAAGGCCTGCATTCTTGCCGCCGGATAGTTCATTCCCTTTTTCAGAAGCGATGTCAGTTTTTCCTTATACTCTACTGTTTCATGTCCGAGGATCTCTGCCGTCTTTTTAAGCTTCCCGATATCACTCTCCTCTGTCCCGAAACAGAGCACATCCACACACTGCAGTGCATCCAGTATGGCTACTCCCCCCATTGCAAAGAGCTCTGCAGATGCTGTGGAGTATTGTACCGGAAGCCCGATCACCACATCGGCTCCGTTCAAAAGAGCCGTCTCGGTGCGAAGCTTCTTTCCCGCTACGGCTGCATTGCCCCTTTGAGTGAAGTCTCCGCTCATCAAAGCAATAATAAAATCTGCGGAGGTGAGCTCCCTCACTCTCCGCAGGAAAAATGCATGACCGTTGTGGAACGGATCAAATTCGGCTATTACTCCGGCTGTCTTCATACTCTTATCTTTCTGCCAGCGTACTGTCCGTTTTGGGTTTCTTCAGCACGTTCAGTTCGCATCATCCTCCAGATTTGCAGTATAAACGTAGTTCTTTCTTGCCTCCACATTACCTTCGAGATATTCGTCATATGTGGTTATCTTGTCCACAAGCGTACCGTCGGGACGTATCTCCATGATACGGTTTGCAGTGGTCTGTACGAACTGATGGTCATGACAGGAGAAAAGCACTACTCCGGGATACTTGATCAGACCGTTGTTCAAGGCCGTGATACTCTCCATGTCGAGGTGGTTCGTAGGCTCATCAAGCACCAGTACATTTGCTCCCGAAATCATCATCTTGGACAGGAGGCATCTCACCTTCTCTCCTCCCGAAAGCACTCTTACCTTCTTCACGCCATCCTCTCCCGGGAAGAGCATACGTCCGAGGAAGCCTCTGACATATGTCACATCCTTCGTGGGTGAATAGCCCATAAGCCATTCGGTGATGGTGTAGTCATTATTAAACTCTTCCGTACTGTCCTTGGGGAAGTAAGCCTGCGATGTGGTCACGCCCCACTTATATGATCCCGAATCCGGCTCCTCTTCTCCCATGATGATACGCATCAGCATTGTGATCGCCTGTTCGTTGGCTCCGACAAAAGCCACCTTGTCATTACGCCTCAGAGTAAATGTAAGATTGTCGAGGATTACCTTGCCGTCCTGATATTTGGTGAGGTTTTCTACCGTAAGCACCTCATTTCCTATCTCTCTGTCAGGCCTGAAGTCCACATATGGGTACTTTCTTGATGAAGGCTTGATGGTATCGAGTTCTATCTTCTCGAGTGCCCTCTTCCTTGATGTTGCCTGCTTTGATTTTGAAGCATTTGCGGAGAATCGGGATATGAATTCCTGCAGCTCCTTTATCTTCTCTTCCTTCTTCTTGTTTGCTTCCTTCATCTGCTGTACGAGAAGCTGTGATGACTCATACCAGAAATCATAGTTACCCGAGAAGAGGGTTATCTTGCCGTAGTCTATATCCGCGGTATGGGTACATACTTTGTTCAGGAAATATCTGTCATGGGATACGACAATGACTGTATTCGGGAAGTCTATCAGGAATTCCTCCAGCCACTCTATCGCATCGAGATCAAGGTGGTTCGTAGGCTCGTCGAGCAGCAGTATATCGGGATTGCCGAAAAGTGCTCTTGCCAAAAGGATCTTGACCTTCTCTGATCCGTTCAGATCTCCCATCAGCGAATAATGCAGGGCTGTGTCTATACCGAGTCCGTTAAGCAGCGACTCTGCATCACTTTCCGCCTCATATCCGTTCATCTCGGCAAACTCGCCCTCGAGCTCGGCTGCTCTCATACCGTCCTCATCCGAGAAATCCGGCTTTGCATATATCGCTTCCTTTTCCTTCATGACATCATACAGATGCTCATTACCCTGTATGACGGTATCGAGCACTGTCTGTGCATCATACTTGAAGTGATCCTGCTCCAGCACCGAGATGCGCTGTCCGGGAGTGACTTCTATATCACCGTTGGTAGTCTCAAGCTCTCCCGAGAGTATCTTTAAGAAGGTGGATTTGCCTGCACCGTTGGCACCTATGATGCCGTAGCAGTTGCCCTCCGTGAACTTGATGTTCACTTCTTCAAAGAGAGCCTTTTTTCCAACTCTGTATGTCACGTTGTTTGCTGCGATCATTAGTGAAACCTCATTTCTTTCATTGATTTAATGATTATAACATATCTCCCTGTTTTCAGCATTTCCGTCGGACACATCTGTTGTTATCTGCCACTTGTGCTCACATTCAAAGCTCTCTTTTACTTCACGACCGTGAAATCCATCACAGGCTTTCCTGTCATCTCCTCGACAAGTGAGGTGAAAAGCTTTCCGCCTTCTTCGGCATCTGCAGGAACTGTCTCATCTACAGAAGTGTTTGTCTGTCTCCTGAATCCGGAATAAGATACACTTCCGTCCTCATCGATGCTCTCATACATATAATCTTTCACAATGAGAGCTGTTCCGTCTTCGTTCATGAACTCAGACTGATATTCGTGATTTCCACCGGCATATATCACAGCACCGTCGCATCGTATGGGATATGCCGTACCGCTGCTGAAGGCATTTCCGATGAAGCGTACATTTCCGTTGAACATGCCGTAAAACGTTGCTTCTATCGCAGCCTGATGGCCCTCGAGATCGTCATACGTTTCTTCGGTGACCGCAAGCAGCTTTCCGTCATAGCCCTCCAGTTCAAAGTATGCATAAGCATTGCCCTTATCAAGGTAAGTCAGGATCTCATCATAGCTGTCAAAAATACTCTTTTCTACCTTTTCCTCAACAAATGAACCGGGCATGAAACTGTCGTCAGCCGGCTGATACGTGCTCTCCGCCAAAGCCACTATGTCAAAGCCGTCAAGATCCTTGCCGGCAGTCGAAAGTGAGAACATCACATGCATCGGCTTGTCCAGCCACAGCAGACTGTCAGCTGTCTCTTCATCCGTGACCGCACGGCGTAACCTGCCTTCGGATCCGCACACGGACTGTTCCTCATCCACATCCCATTTATAATTCATGCCGGAGATATCTTCAAAGGTATCGGTACTCTTCATCCTCGCGGTAAAATCCATTCCGTCCAGCTTATAGTCCATCTCAGCCAGATTCTCTGAAGGGAGGACGCGATATAATACACCCTCTGCTCCATCCGGAACTATGAAATATGCGTTTACGAGAACATATACATCCTGTTCGGAAACTCCGTCCTGCCAGGGATTGGCCACATTGACCGAAGGTGCCTCCTCTGTTGCTTCCGAAGCATCTGCTTTTTCCTGTGCTTCAGTTGCGCTCTCCTGACCTGCCTGTGTGCTCTCTGCAGGCGTGCTTCCCTCATTGCCCTTATTGCCGCATGCTGCAAGCATAAATGCCATACACAATGCAAGGATTGCTGCAAGCACAGCTTCTGTCTTCTTTTTCATAGCTTTTTCCTCCACAAAAATATGATCAGATTTTATCATAAAATACAATGTTGCTTCCATTCGTCCGTATGGGCTGCGGATCTGTCACATCTCCTTCAGCTTTGCCAGACGTTCGAGTGCCGCATCAAGGATGTCCTCACCCCTTGCGAAATGTATCCTGATGTATCTGTTTATATCCTCTCTGAAAAAGCTCGATCCCGGGACGCAAGCCACGCCTATCTCGCGTATCATCCACTCGCAGAACTCCAGATCACTGTATCCTGCAAATCTGTCCGTATCCAGGAACTCCTGTATATCTATCATGATAAAATACGTACCCTGAGGAACATTATGCTTCAGTCCGATCCTGTCCAGTCCCTCAAGCATGCGATCGCGCTTTGCCGTATACATACGCTTCAGACCTTCATAATATTCTTCTCCAAGCAGCAATCCTGCCGTCGCCGCTTCCTGAAGAGGTGCCGCTGCTCCCACAGTCAGAAAGTCATGTACTTTTTTTGCTGCTTCTATGAAGGCTGCCGGTCCTATGATATATCCGAGTCTCCATCCGGTTATCGAAAAAGTCTTGGAAAGCGAATTACAGGTTATGGTGTGATCATACATACCGGGAAGAGCCGACATATAGGTGTGCTCAAATGGCGAATAAACCAGATGCTCGTACACCTCATCTGTTACGACATACGCATCATACTTAACCGCGAGTTTTCCTATGGCTTCCAGCTCCTCGCGGGTAAAGACCTTGCCGCACGGGTTTGACGGGTTGCAGACTATGATAGCCTTAGCTCCCTGTCTGAAGCCCTCCTCCACGAGAGTGATATCAAACGAATACTCCGGCGGAACGAGCGGTATGTATATGGGATCTGCTCCGCTTAAGATGGCATCGGCTCCGTAATTTTCATAGAACGGTGAAAACACCATCACCTTGTCGCCGGGATTGCATATGGTCATCATGGCACAGATCATGGCTTCCGTGCTGCCACAGGTGACCACTATCTCCGACTCGGGATCTATATCCCGTCCTATGGCTCTGCCCTGTTTATCTGCCAGTGCCTTTCTGAAGCCTGCCGCTCCGAATGTTATCGAGTATTGATGCGGCCCTTTTTCGGCTGCACGTTTTAATGCATCGGTCAGCTCTTTCGGCGGATCAAAATCCGGGAATCCCTGAGACAGGTTGATAGCCCCGTATCTGTTGCTGATCCTTGTCATCCTTCTTATGACCGAATCCGTAAATGTCTGTACTCTGTCACTTATCTGCGGCATGTCATTTCCTTTCCTTTACTATGATAGTCATCATGTATCCCGGATCATCAGGGAGCTGATTTACACCATAATACAGCTTCTCCTGTTCTGTCCCGCATTCTTCCACTGCATATATCTCGACTTTCTTTTCTATATCGGACAGGCATTTCTTTATGAACGGCATGGATCTGCAGCATTTCATTATCACCTTCGTACCCGGAAGGGCCAGAGTCTTTTCCAGGTCTTCGATCTGCGATATTACATGCAGCTGCTCATCGCCGTCGCAAAGCGATATGCCAAGACGCGCTGCACTTGCATTGATCGAGCTTATGCCATTCACTGTCCTGACTTTTGCACCGTCCCTTTCAGCCAGTCTTGCGATATAAGAAAAGGTGGAGTAGACCGTCGGATCACCTATCGTAAGAAACGAGACGTTCTTCCCTTCTTCCAGATACTCCTTTACTTTGCTGTATATCTCCTGATGTCTTTTTTCAAGGATAGTACTGTCTTTGATCATCTCAAAATCAAAGCAGACGATCTCCTTTTCGTCTGTTTCGGGTACTGCTACTCTTGCTGTCTGATAAGCCCTGCATTTTTGCCTATCCCTGTGCGGCAGGCAGATGATATCAGATCTCTTTATTGTCTTAATTGCTTCAAGTGTAAGCATATCCGGATCTCCGCATCCTACACCTATCCCGTTAAGTATCCCTTTTATCTTCTCTTCCATATGTCTCTGCCCTGGTCCTGTATTTCCTGTTTCCTCTGCTATGCCCGGATAATAATTATACAGTTACCGGATCATGCGGGCAAAGCATAAAAAACGGGGCATTTGCATCTGCAAACACCCCGCGGCATTACCCTGATCCGGATCAGACAAATTTAACTGCCGTTCCGTATGCCATCACTTCCGCAGCACTCTGCATTATTGATGAGGTGGAATTTCATCCGCTTATCTCAATCAGTATACACAATGTCAATCCGTGTCCTCAAGTGCCGTAAGGAACTTCCTCTGGAATTCATTCCTTATCACATTTACCGGCTTGAGCTGTGACGCCGACATGCCTTTCATTATCATGACATCCCTATAGAGCATATAGGTCTCCCTTTGCAGCAGAACGAGCCTTATCGGAGCAAGATATCCCTCTCCCAGATCATACTCCAGCTCACGATTTGCAAGTATAAGCTGCTCTTCAAGCGCGTCCCTTATCCTGTCGTCTGTGATGCCGTCAGGCCTGTGAGTGATCTCAAGATACATGACATATGTAGGCGGTTCCGCATCAGTATCCGGATAAATGGAAAAATCAAAAATATCCAGTCCCAGTATCCTTTCTGTTTCATGTACCGCGTGTCGCACCGCCGATTCAGAAGTCTTTTCACCTCTGATATTTGCAGCATATCCGGCACGGCTTTGAAATTCCACGAGAGGCGTCTTGTTGTGGAAGCCTGTGACAGTGATGACATCATGCATCCTGTATCGGTACAGACCTCCGAAATTGGTAACGACTATCTCATAGCTCTTTCCCTTTTCAAGCTTATCCATGGTGAGGCATTTTGCATTCTCATCATCTGCTTCAATAAACTCCATGAAGCAGCTGTCAGGTGTAAGGATCGACGGTACTTCATCCATCCTGTATACGGTGGAAAAGAAGCCCTCCGATGCCGAAATGCCGAGATAGAAGATATGGACATCCGGTCCGAGTATGTTTTTTCTGAGTTTTTCCGTGTAAGGAGCAAAGTTTGCTCCTCCGGCACTGTACATATACTGCAGCTTTTTCCAGATGCGTTTAGCCCACGGACTGTTAAAGCCTTCCGCAAATGCCTCCCGCAATTCAGCTGCTCTTTTGGGATCCGGTTTGATCTTCTCCATAAGAGACTTTCTTACCCCTTCAGGCAGGTCGACACTGTTGTCTATGGTACCGTTTTCGATATCCTTTACAAGCATCTCGTGATTATGCTCGATATAAGTAAAGAATTCAAAGATAAGACTTGAGAAAGTAGCTACCACGTAAGTGGCATTCCTCTCGCAAAGAGCAAACCTTGCATGGATATATCTTGTGATGACTCCCGCCTCGGGCTGTTTGGCCTCTATGGGTGATGTATAGATCCTGGAATAAAAATTTTTGAGCGGACCCTTCCTGACACTCACAGAAGAGGCACATCCGTACGTAGCTCCGCTTTCAAGTACTACAGCCGTGCCCTCCATAAGGTTTATTCCCATGCCGTCATTCCAGCCGTAGCCTATCTGGGTGGATATGGCTGCATTGGACTGCAGGGCAAAGTACTTACCGCATATCTTTGTCTGTTTTTCCGATAACGGGATATACTTCGATAGTCCGAGGGTACCGGATGTTTTATTGTAGTGATCGATATGCTCCTTTACGAGAACGTTGTCCTCACCCTTGACCATTCTTTCTATGTACGGAGCGAAATCATCGTACTCACCTAAAGGAACCTGTTTTTGATATTCTTCGATGGAATGTATGTCAGAAAACCCGTGGTTTTTACCGTACTCAGTATCCTTATTATCCTGAAGTACGGACATCAGCAATTCTTCCTGATATCTGAGCGGATCCCTGGATTTCTCCTCGAGTGAGTTCAAGACGCTTTTTCCTATATATGACATCATTTTCATCAATAGACCGACTGCTGACATCTGCTATCTCCTCCCGTCACTCGAATTACACCGCAGCACTTTATTACGCCTAATCTATGATCCTCTTAATATCCGGATCCGATGAAACGATCATCAGTCTTCCATTCCCTGATACCGCCTGCTCCGATGTCGGCACCTACTACTACACTGTAATAGCTGTCTCCACGAGCATCCGTTATCACTACAGTGCCAAGATAATATCCCTTGGGAAGTGTCTTCATCTCAAAGCCGGTATTCTTTTTTATCTTCACCGATTTGCCGTAGACTGATGACTCGGTGTCATCCTCCAGATCAGTCTCATTATAAAGAGGTATGATAGTATCTCCCTCTTCCAGCTGCAGACTTGACTTCGTATTAACCATATAATTTGCGTTTTCTTCTTCCACTATGCGTACGGAAGAAACCGCCAGTTCATCTGTATCCTTGTTGTGGTCAAGGATCAAATATGCCTCTTCACCGTTGTACATGATGTGTGCTTTATACTCGGTTGCAGACGGCGAATTTGAAACCACTTCCACATACAAAGGCACATCATTGATACAGGGCCACCTGCCGTCAAAACTGCTGATCAGAGAACCCTCTCCGTCAAGCTCCATGCCTCCGATCGAACCGTATTCGGTGAGTGTTGCATAATCTTCATCATAATTGGCAACTAGTATGCTGTAGCCAACCATCAGCTTCTGAAGCTCTTCACTCACCGGAAGAGAAAAGCCGTCTTTTCCTACTGTAGGCTCAGCCTTTGAAAAATCACTGAAAAGCCTGGTATTAAGCTTCTCAGGCTCCTTATTTGTCAGTGTTTTTACATACCCGGTCAGTTCATCGTTAAGACATCCGGCCTGCTTGTAGTAATAAAGAGCTCTGATATTATCATCATCCACTATATCATATATATAATCCAGGTATCTGCCCAATCCTCTATAGTTGTCAACCTGACACGGAAGATAAACAGCAACTCCGGTCGAATCAGCAAGTGCACCGTTCTCACGATGATACAGTACTGTTTCACCGACAAGCTCTTTGATCCTGCTGCACTCTTCAGGATAGCTGTCTATCATATAATCTACGTAGTTACCCAGATCGGACATATTGTATACGTTACTCAGTTCCAGCGCATATCGGGTGGCACGCATTCCAAGGCGTCCCATTTCCGACAGTACACCAAGATCCGATGCCGCGTCGATAAGCTGTGCTTTGCAAAGCTCGGAATAAGCCTCATAAAGCTCTTCAGCCTTCTTTGCATCCAAAACCGAGAAAGTAACGTTCTCTTCGAGAAGGTAGCCGACATTAATATTCTCCTGCATATAGAAATCGGTGTAGGCATCTGCAACAGCACGACCGACCTGCGGAGCGCTCATTGTGGGATCATCACTCATCTTCTTAAGGAATCTATCATATGACCAGCCCTCGTTCGGTTCCGCTTCCTCACTTAAACAGTAATAATCTGCATAACCGTTTAGCGAATGCATTACCGTAAGTTCCGCCATAAGACATGCATCAAACCCGATGATATCATACGGTGCCTTTGAAGGCGCAGCTCCGTATACCTTCTCAAACGCTGCCCTTATTTCCCTGAGTGAAAACATCTTGTGATGGATATTGTCGAAGCCATATCCAAACGGGCCGCTGCCGTGGTCCCAGAATATAAACATATTGTGATCGGAACGGTAGTTGTCATTGCAGTATGAGATGAAATCCGCAAGAGTATCTGTCTCGGAAGCCTCCTGCAAAGGAAGGTTTTCCACCTCCGAAAAAGAACCCTTTTCATACACAAATCGTTGTGTACGATTAGGGTTGATCATCTTGTTGCTCCAATGGCATGCTCCGCCTGTCTGTATCACCACACGGATGTTGTCGGACCAGACCTCGGAAGTGATCTCGCTGATATCTTTAGAGGCAGCACCCTTTATGCCTGAAACGATAACATCCTCGGTCACAGCCGTGGAAGAAGCCACAGGCTCTATCGGATAATAGAAAAATGCAGGGATCTCTAAACCTTTATCTGCCAATTCATCGGTAAATCTGTCGAAATGGTCGTGAACTTCATCGTCTGTTATATGATCATTTTCAATCTGTTCTTTTTTGATATGCTCTTTTGTGACTTCGGACAGATCCACCTGATCATTATCCTCAAGATCAGAAGCTACCATGTAAATACAGATTGTCCAGGTCTCATCAGCTCCGATGGCCGGAAAGGCATCTATCTTTGAACTGCCTTCCTCATCGATCGGTGACATTTCGTAGATGGCTTCCCTCTCTTCGTCACTGATCTCCATATCCTTTACACTATAGTAATACTCCCAGGTCAGGCTCGTAAGCACATCTGAGATAAGCGTATTCAACGGACCAAGACAAAGACCGAAGACGATGCAGATTGCCAGCAGAACTGTAAACGGCTTTTTCAGATAAAGGTTCCAGCACCGTACTATACCCGGAGCATACCTGTAATAATCTTTTTCTGCCTGACGTCTTTCACGCTTTGCGGCTTTCCATTTTTCCTTACGCTCCTGCCTGATCTGCTTTTTATCCTTGACCTCGGTATTATTATCGCTCAATGGTCTGTCCTCCGTGATCTTATTTTCGTATCACGTCCACCACTTCTCCGATATACATATCGTGGGGAGCATCGTTTGAATATAAGGAATCTGCTATATCTTCCGGTATGTTCTCGATTGAAAGCTGCTGTCTGAAAAGCTTCCTGCATACGAGCGTGATCTCGGCTTCTTCAAAAGACATCGACTGAGCGAGTTCTTTCGGCGTAAGGCCCGAATCTTTCATCTTGTCCATGTCACGCCCCGACTTCGAGCCGAGCACACCGAGTACCTGCTTCGCATCTTCCGGATAGAAGCTGATCGTGAAATATTCTTCCCTGTCCATGAAGTCGTGGGTATATCTTGATGTTCTGACGTATACCGTTGCGACCGGTTTGTTCCAGATGGTTCCGAGTCCGCCCCAGCTTATGGTCATGGTGTTAAAGCTGTCTTTATTTCCTGCAGTGAGCAGTGCCCATTTTTTATCAAACTGCTTAAAGATGTCTGTTGTGAATTCCATCATGATCTCCTTCCGTTTCTAAAGCCTGATGTATGATTACCTGTCTGATACTACTGTGTGACCACCCTGCCGGAGAGCACCTCCTGATAATCGGCATAATTCTTTTTCAGAAGTCCCGGTATATCGAGCCCGTACGGACACTTTGGAAGGCATGCCCCGCACTCTATGCATTCATTTACCTTTTTCATCTCTGCCTGCCAATAGTCGCTAAGCCAGCCCGCACTCGGAGCACGTCTCAGCAACAGACTCATACGGTTGCACTGATTGATCTGTATGTTTTTGGTACACGGCATGCAGTATCCGCATCCCCTGCAGAACTCCCCCTTCAGTGCTTCCTGTTCAGAGCTGATAAAGGCTCTTATCTCATCATCCATTTCCGGAGTATCATCCATGAAGGACAGCCATTCACCAAGCTCACTTTCTTTCTGTATACCCCATATGGGGATCAGTCCGTCGTACTGGTTCATGAAAGCCATTGCTGCTTTTGAGTCGGTTATGAGACCGCCGGCAAGAGCTTTCATGCATATCAGACCTACATTGTTCCTGTTGCAGATATCTATCAGCTCAAGCTCCCTTTCATCTGCCAGATAGCTGATGGGATACTGAAGGGTTTCATACAGTCCGCTCTCGGCTATTTCCTTTGCCACACCGAGCTTGTGCGCTGTACCGCCGATATGACGTATCTTCCCCTGCTTCTTTGCTTCCAGCATGCATTCATACATACCGTTTTCTTCACCGCTTTTCCAGCATTCATTCATCAGATGAAACTGAAATATGTCAATATAGTCCGTCTTGAGCTTATCTAATGATGTATCCAGATCCTTCCAAAAATCTTCGGGAGTCTTTGCCGGAGTCTTTGAGGCGATGATTATGTCCTTACGGTCCACATAGCCGTCACCGAATGCTTCCCCGAGTTTCTCCTCACTGTCACTGTAGGCTCTTGCGGTATCAAAAAACCTGATACCTCCGTCATAAGCCTTTCTCAGTATACGTACTGCTTCATCGAGCGATACTCTTTGTATGGGGAGCGCGCCGAATCCGTTCTGGGGTACGCTTATCTCTGTTTTTCCAAGTGTAATGCTTTTCATGATCAGTTCTTAAAAGAATGTATAGGAGCCGGGATGCGCCCTTTGCGGTTAACAAAGTCTGCGCATGAGAAGGTGTTGACCGGCATGATGGGTGCATGTCCCAAAAGACCTCCGAACTCAGCATGATCGCCCACGCCCTTTCCTATCACAGGTATCAGTCTCGCTGCGGTAGTCTTCTGATTGACCATACCGAGAGCCAGCTCGTCAGCCAGTATACCCGCTATCGTAGTCGCCGGTGTATCACCGGGTATTGCTATCATATCTAGTCCCACAGAACACACACAGGTCATGGCTTCCAGCTTTTCCAGAGTAAGTGCACCGGCTACAGCCGCATCTATCATCCCCTGATCTTCCGACACGGGTATGAAAGCACCCGAAAGTCCTCCGACTCCGCTTGCTGCCATGATACCGCCCTTTTTCACCTGATCGTTCAGCATTGCAAGTGCAGCCGTCGTACCCGGAGCACCCGCGTATTCCTCTCCTATCTCGTGAAGTATATCAGCCACGGAATCACCAATGGCAGGTGTCGGGGCCAGAGAAAGATCTATGATACCGAAGGGAACTCCGAGTCTCCTTGATGCTTCCTGCGCCACAAGTTCTCCTACTCTTGTGACCTTGAAGGCCGTCTTTTTTATTGTCTCGCACAGAGTCCTGAAGTCTGCTCCGTGTGTCTTCTCCAGTGCTTTCTTCACAACGCCCGGGCCGCTGACACCTACATTTATCACAACGTCGGGCTCTGTCACTCCGTGGAAAGCCCCGGCCATGAACGGATTGTCATCCGGAGCGTTGCAGAGTACCACGAGCTTGGTGCATCCCAGAGAGTCTCTGTCCTTTGTAGCCTCTGCAGTCTTAAGTATAATATCTCCCATAAGACGGACAGCATCCATGTTTATCCCTGTCTTCGTAGAACCTGCCACGACCGACGACATGATACGATCCGTGCTGTTCAGTGCTTCGGGTATTGATTCTATCAGGAGCTTTTCCTCGTCAGTCATACCCTTGGCTACCAGTGCGGTATATCCGCCTATGAAGTTGACTCCGGTCTGCTTTGCAGCTCTGTCAAGAGTATGTGCGATCTTTACAAAGTCCTCCGGACTTTTGCAGGCAGACGCCCCTACAAGCCCTATAGGCGTCACGGAGATACGTTTATTTACGATGGGTATGCCATACTCAGCCTCTATGGCTTCACCCGTGCTAACAAGCTTCTCAGCCTTTTTTGTGATCTTGTCATATACCCTCTCACACAGACGATCCACATCGGAGTCGATGCGGTTCATCAGTGATATTCCCATTGTTATGGTGCGTACATCCAGATTTTCCTTCTGGATCATTTCATTTGTTTCGTTTACTTCGTTGATGTTTATCATGGTTTTCTCCCCCCGGCATCAGATGCGATGCATCTCGTCAAAGATGTCCTCTCTCTGGATTTTGATAAGGACTCCTATCTCCTTGCCGAGTTCTTCAAGCTCAGACGATATATCCGCGAAATGCTTGTTCTTTCCCGAAAGGTCGGTGATCATCATCATGTTGAAGTATCCGCTCACTATAGTCTGGCTTATATCCAGTATGTTGATGTTATTATCCGCAAGGTAGGTGCACACCTTCGCTATGATACCTACAGTATCATGTCCTACTACCGTAATGATCGCTCTCTGTCTGTTCTCTTCCATTTGTTTTACCTCCATCGCAGCAGTATATCATATTTCAAAGCACTCAGTCCCGGTATGCCTGCTCGCTATGCTGACCGGGAAGTCTCCCCAGTTCGCCTCACAGTCGGACATCGTGACTTCCATGCGCACTGTCTCGTACGCAAGCTCCGCCAGATTGTTTTCCTGTGACAGATGGCCCAGCACCACCTGCTGTAATCTGTCCGATATAAGGTACGTCAGGAGCCTGCCGCAGTGATCGTTGGACAGATGACCCTTTTCTCCGAGTATCCTTCTTTTCAGCCGATAGGGATACGGTCCCACCTCCAGCATATGTACATCGTGGTTGGCTTCAAGCATCAGGATGTCACATCCCGACAGACTTTCCTTGATGTAGTCATCATATATGCCAAGGTCGGTTGCTATGGCTGCACATCTGTCATTATTCTCTATCCTGTATGCCACAGGCTCTGCCGCATCATGTGATATGGCTATAGGCCTTATATTAAAGTCTCCCAGCCTGAAGTCCCTGTCAGCCTTCACCACATGGAAAAGATGATCCGATATGGTGTCGCATCTGGGTATCTTCTTTATCGCTTCTATCGTACCCTCTGTGGCATAAATAGGGAGGCCGTACTTACGGGCTAAAACGCCCAGGCCTCCTATGTGATCCGTATGTTCATGGGTGATCAGTATCCCATCTATATCCGGAGTCGTAAGGTCGAGATCATTCAGTCCGGCTTCGATCCTCTTTCCCGATATGCCGGCATCTATGATCAGATGTGTGGTCTCGTCTCCTATATATGTGCAGTTGCCGGAGCTCCCGCTTGCTATGTTCTTAAATCTCATATCACTTCTCCCAGTATATGTCGAGCCTGTCTCCTTCCTTCAGATATTCTGAATATTCAGCTCTCATACCGTTCTTCTTGGTCACCACCATCTTGCCGTGCGGTTTGGAAAGATCGAAATCGATATAATCAAATACATCCACGAAGATATAGCT
>JAEEGL014913120.1_pt1 | contig 25248 bp, 21 predicted proteins | sample 9134231 | NCBI WGS metagenome assembly JAEEGL01 (sample SAMN16246548, study PRJNA631951) | gut metagenome | biome: gut microbiome; feature: rumen; material: fiber-attached | host: Bos | place: Iran: Karaj | collected 2018-10 | reverse complement strand
GGCATTTCAATTGTTTTCTTTATAGCTCTGAGTGTGGCTATTAAGATGACGTATAACTCATACGTAAAGGACGTTACCATTAAGACATACGAGATGGGGAAGAAGGAGGCGGAACTTGCAAGCCTTAAAAGCCAGCTGAACCCTCACTTCCTATTTAACTCCCTTAACACCATATACGTGCTGGCATCTATTGACGGTGACAAGACGCAGTATGCCGTTCACCATTTGAGTGATATGCTACGTTATGTACTGTATGAAAGCAACAATGAAACCCTACCGCTTAGCAAGGAGATTAACTTTATAAAATCCTACACTGAGCTTATGAAGATACGGTATCAGGGCGTTGTGAGCATAAAAGAGTACTATTGCCAGAATTGTCATGGAATGGAGATAGCGCCTATGATGTTTATTGCATTGGTGGAAAACGCCTTTAAACATGGCATTAGCACCATAGAGCCTTCATTTGTACATATCAACATCGATGTAAAAGACAGAAGCATTGTATGCCAAGTGGAGAACAGCAACCACCCTAAAGCCATAACAGACCGCGCAAACTCCGGCATTGGGCTTGTAAACCTAAAAAGAAGACTCGAGTTCCTTTATGAAGGAAGGCACTCACTTGTAACCGATATTATAAATAAAAAATATGTAGCAGAACTAATAATTCACACTTAAAAACCCATCTTACTTATGAATTACAAGTACAAATGCATCGCCATTGATGACGAACCACTTGCACTGTCATTAATTGAAACTTACATCAAGAAAACGCCTGAACTTGAGTTCGCAGGTGCGTACAGTAACGCCATGCAGGCCATGGAGAAGATCTCCACAGGAGGAGTGGACATTGTATTCTCTGATATACAGATGCCCGGAATTAACGGCATAGAGCTGGCCAAGATTCTCCCTGAGCACACCTACGTGATTTTTATCACAGCGTACCAGGACTACGCCCTTGACGGATTCAAAGTAAACGCAGTGGACTACCTGCTCAAACCGGTACAGTATGTAGACTTCCGCAAGGCCACATTCAAGGCTGCGCGCTATATAAACAGCACTCAGCTTGCATCTAAGAAGACATATCTGACCATAAGAAGCAACTACCAGATTATAAAGCTTGACACAGCCGATATTCTCTATATCGAGGCTGCAAAAGACTATATGAGGGTGGTCACCACACAGAAGGAGTATTTAACACTGGTAACCCTCAAGCAGCTTATAAAGAGTCTGCCTGACACGGAGTTTGTGAAGGTACACCGTTCATTTGTAGTGAACAGGAGACGAATCAAAATTCTTACAACTGAGGGCATAGTGATTGGCAACCGAACTATCCCCGTATCAGATAGCATGAGAGGGCATATTTTGAACGTCATAAGCAACAATTAGAAAACTTTTTACTACCTTTGCCGTCATTAGAGGAGAACAATACAAATTATGAAGCAGATATTTCTGATATTTTCAGCTCTTTTTCTAACGACGGCAGTTACTATTGCCCAGGATAGAGGCACCATAACAATTAACCAAAGCGAGCAGCTTGACTCACTCGTTTATAGGAACACCGCATCACAGCCGCAGTCTCAGCAAGGAGTAACCACGCAGGGATTCCGTGTGCAGATATACTCCAGCAACCGCAACCAAAGTGCAAAAACCGGTGCGTTTAAAATTGAGAAGGAATTTACAAAATCATTCCCTGACACACACGCATATATAACCTACACCGCCCCGTTCTGGAAAGTGAGAGTGGGAGACTTCTCCACCTACTATGAGGCTTTAGTATTCAGCAACAAGGTAAAGGACACATTCCCAGAGCGTGCCACGGAGGTGTTTGTGGTAAAAGAGGATAATATCAAGCCTATCTACTTCAACGCAGCACACACTGAACCGCAGGATCTATGATAGTGCGCATATACTCTGACAACCCTAACAAGAGGGAGATTTCTCAAGTGGCCGACATTCTGCGTGGCGGAGGAGTAATCATATACCCCACTGACACGCTCTATGCATTTGCCTGTGACATGAACAATGCCGATGCGGTAAAACGCATAGCCAAAATCAAGGGACTTGACCCAGAAACCGCCCTATTCTCCATAGTGTGCGGCAGCATAAGCCAGATTAGCAACTTCACCACAATAAACAACGCCACCTACAAGATGCTCAAAGGTTGCCTGCCCGGCCCGTTCACCTTCATTTTCAAGGGAGGTAAGGAACTGCCAGGAATGCTAAAGAGACGCAAACAGGTAGGAGTCCGCATACCAGACAACTCCATAGCACAGGCCATAGTGGCGGAGATAGGCCGTCCCATACTCTCATCATCAATCCCCATCAATGAGGATGAGGTTGAATACTGTACAAACCCAGAACTCATAGAGGAGTGCTACCGCGATGTGGTGGACTGCGTGATAGACGGAGGCATGGGTGGAACAGAGCCGTCAACCATCATAGACTGCACCGGCGATGAACCCGTTGAGAAGCGTAAAGGGAAGGGAATCCTCATAGATTAGAGCTCATGCTAAAAAGAATTATAACATTATCCATTGCCTTTATATCTGCCGTGGCAGCTATTGCAGGCAAACCAAAACTTGTGGTCATAATCACAGTTCAGAACCTCAACACATTCAATATAGGGCAGTTTTATGATGAGTTTCAAGAGGGCGGGTTCAAACGCATGGCAGGCGGCACATACTACCCACGTGTGGAGTTCTCATATCTTGCCACAGACCATGCCACTGACGTAGCCACACTGCTTACAGGCACAGAACCATGCCTGCACGGAATTATAGGAGAGAAACGCTTCTACACCAAAGAGCTTAAATACATATACACTCTGACTGATGACAAGTCTCACGGCCTCAATGATGACCGCCACTTGAGCGGCAGAGCGCTTAACACCCTCACGTACGCTGATATTCTAAATGAGGAGACATACGGTGTTAGCAAGATAGTTTCAGTAGCCACAAACCCCACCATAGCCATGCTTATGGCAGGACACTCAGGACTGCCCATTTATATGAACAACCTTAATGGAGAGTGGAGCACGTCATCATACTACACAGAGCAGATGCCAAAGTGGCTGGAGCAGTATAACTCAGAAAAGCCAATTGAAGGCTATATGGAACGCACATGGGAGAACCTCTATCCTGCAGCATACTACAAAGCGGCTGCAGCAGTAGGTGGAACAGGGTTCAGCTATGGAGTAAAAGCAACCTGCAACGGACTAAAGATGTACGATAACTTCACCACCATACCATACTGCAATGACTATATATGTGACCTTGCCCTCAAAGCTGCAGAAAAGGAGAAGATGGGCAATGACCTCACAACAGACCTGCTTATGGTAAACTTCTCTCTGTCACGCTTCTTTATGAAAGATGGTGTATCAGTCTCTATAGAGGAGGAGGACGCCTACCTGAGGCTTGACAAGACCCTGAAACGCCTTATTGAGACACTTGAGAATAAAGTGGGGAAAGAGAACATTGTGGTGGCGCTTATAGGCTCCCGCACAGGAGCTGTGAACACCACAACCACCACAAACCGCAGAATTGAGTACTCTCCGTTCAATATTGACAAATACTCCGCACTGCTCAACTCATACCTTATGGCTTTCTACGGTCAGAAAAAATGGGTTCTGGGCTGCCGTGGCGGCAACATATACCTTAACCGTGAGGAGATAGAGAAGACCGGACTCAACCTGAAGGAGGTAAGTGAAAAAGCCAAGGAGTTCTTCTACCTGATACCTGGCGTGCAGAACCTCTGCACAGCAGAACAAATGGAGGAGGCATTCTATTCAAACAGCAGCATGCATTACGCCTACTACCGTAATCTGAGCGGAGACCTGCTCTACTCTCTTATGCCACGCTGGTATGAGGTTGACATTGATGACAAGCCTACAGGCTACTTCACATCATACAACACAGACATTCCGCTGTACATCTACGGCGGAGGGCATAATAAAGAAACTAAGGGAAGTATAACGGCTACCGAGCTACTCAGAGGAGAGTTCCACTAACACATCCCTGTACGCTGTAAACACCTTGGATTTTGATACAAACCCTACGTACTTGTCACCGTCAAGCACAGGGAGGTTCCACGCATGAGAGTCATCAAACTTGCGTGCCACAGTCTCCATGGAGTCACCTATATATACCTTGGCTGGCGGTGAAACCATCAGGCGGCGCACTGTGAAGCGGTTATAGAGTTCCGGACGGAACATAATGTTACGCACCTCCTCTAATGACACTATCCCAAGAAATACGCCTTTATTATCAACTACGGCAAAAATATTACGTTTTGACTGTGATATAAGTTTTATAAGGTCTCCAAACATAGCGGATGGGGCTATGGTCTGAATATCAGTCTCTATAAGGTCATCTGTTTTAAGAAGGCTTAGCACAGCCTTGTCCTTGTGGTGGGTCATAAGCTCGCCTTTCTTGGCTAAACGCATGGCATAAAGGCTGTGAGGCTCAAAAACATATATTGTAATGTAAGATATTACGCTCACTATCATAAGCGGGATAAAGAGCGTATAACCGCCAGTAAGCTCGGCTATAAGGAATATGCCTGTAAGCGGAGCGTGCATTACACCTGACATAAGCCCTGCCATACCTGCAAGAGCAAAGTTCTGTGCCGGTACGTCAACCCCCATGACATTTAGTATTACAGCCACCAGGAAGCCCGTAAAACAGCCCACAAACAGCGATGGCGCAAATATACCTCCGCATCCGCCTGCGGCATTTGTGGCAGCCGATGCAAAAATCTTGAAGAGTATTATCATCAGCAGGTAAGCCACAAGCCATGCTGTGCTGCTTTGCAAGCCATAGAAAAGACTCTTTTCAAATATCTGTGACTGGTTAAGGTTCAGAAGCGCCGATATCGAGTCATAACCCTCACCATACAGAGGCGGGAATAAGAAAATAAGAGCACTAAGAATAACACCGCCTATAGCAAACTTTATCCAGATGTTACTTACCTTTCTGAACATATCCTCAATCCAGTTCATTCCACGTGTAAAGTAGAGAGATGAGAAACCGCAAACCAGACCTAAAATAATATAGTAGGGAATACGAGAGAGAGAGAACGCCCCACTGTTAAGGTTGAAAAGTGCAGAGTCTCCCTGTAGGATATAGGCTATGGTGGTGGCTGTAACAGATGAGATAAGAAGCGGTATCACAGATGAGAATGTCATGTCAAGCATAAGCACCTCAAGAGTGAACACTATACCGGCAATAGGGGCTTTGAAGATACCACCAATGGCACCAGCCGCGCCGCAGCCAACCATAAGCATCAACGTCTTCTGATCTAACTTAAATAGCCTGCCTAGGTTGGAGCCAATGGCAGAACCGGTAAGCACAACAGGAGCCTCAGCACCCACAGAACCACCAAAACCAATGGTCACGGAGCTGGCTATTATGGAAGACCACATATTGTGCGGCTTTATAATGCTCTTACGCTGCGATATGGCAAAAAGTATCTTAGTTACACCGTGGCTGATATCATCCTTGACCACATACTTTACAAACAGAAGGGCCAATACAATACCCACTGAAGGGTAGACAAGATACATGTAGTGAGCCTCATTTATAGAAAAGTTCAAAGTAAGAAGATACTGGATAAGATGTATAAGCCCCTTCAGCAGGCATGCCGCCAGCGATGTACAGACACCTACAATAAAGCTGAGCAAGAGCACAAAACGGTCATTGGGTATGGACCGTTCCCTCCACTGCAAAATCTTAGTATATCTTTCACCCCACGTCATCACATCCCCTTTCCTGTAATTATTGTACGTATTGTGTATATTGATATCTTGGCGTCAAGCAGCAGCGACGCATTCTCAAGGTAAAGAATGTCGTATGCCGCACGATCCACCATCTTGTCAACAGTATTGGCGTAGCCGAACTTAACCATCCCCCACGATGTAATACCTGGCTTCACATTCTGCAGCATATAGTAGTATGGAGCCACCTTCACTATCTGGTCTATATAGTATTTACGTTCTGGACGAGGGCCTATAATAGACATGTCATTACGCAGAACGTTATAGAACTGCGGCAGCTCATCAAGACGGTATTTGCGCAGGAAACGGCCAAAGCGTGTAATACGTTCATCATTCTCTGAAGCAAGCATCGGGGTACCGTTCTCAGCACCTATCACCATACTGCGGAACTTGTACATCATAAAAGACTTGCCATGCAGGCCTATCCTCTCTTGTGATATAATAGGGGTCCTGCCAATAATGATAAAGAGCAGAAGATACAGAGGTGAGAGAAGTACCATTACCACCACAGATGTCACAATGTCAAGCGCACGCTTTACACAAACCTCAGAGTCTGACATTTTAATGGCTGAGAGATCAACCACTGGTATACCGTATAGCGTGTTGAGTTTTACACTGCCGGTAATAAGCTGATAACGTGACGGTATGAACTTAATCTTAACGCCCATGTCACCCACAAGGCCAATTATGGAGTAGATATCATTCTCAGTGATGTCATCCTTGGCTATGATTATCTCACATATACCCATATCAGATATCAGGTCTCTAAGCTGTGATGTATTACCAAGAATCAACTCCTTATCAACCACTACGCTCTCATCATAAGACACACCCACAAAACCCTTAACAATATATCCTGTTGACTTAGGGGTGGACTTCAAGTCTGAATAGAGTTTGGCAGCCTTACTCCCCACTCCCAGAATAAGAGTGTTGAAGCCAATCTCACCACGGTTTATACGTGTAATTGTTAGAGATGTTATTGTGAGTCTTGAGGCGTACGTGAGGCAGAAATGAACTGCCATAAGCAGCAGAAGAGAGTGCAGGAATACAGTGTAGTCACTCACAGGGTCATCAATAAGAATAGCAAAAAACAGCAACACAGACCCTATCACGGTGGAGATAAAAGTAGAGATAAACTCTGATAGTCTGGATTTGAACCACAAGGTATTATAGTATCCTGAAAGCCAGTACATGGAAATCCAGAAGAACGGAATAAGAGGATAGACTATCTTGGCGTTATACTCAGGGAGCAGATAATAGTAGCTGAAATCATCAGTACGCAGCACATCCATGGTCCTGACGCCGTTGACAATGGCCCAAGCAATGAGCGCTGATATGGCGTCAAAACACAAGTACTTGTATAACTGAATCTTATCCTTCATCAACAACTATTTCCTCAAAAGTACAAATGTACCGTTTTTTTCTAACTTAATAATGCCTGAAGGCTGTTTTTTTTCTCTATCGGTGCGACGATAGTTCACTATGTAGTCCACCCCGCTCTTTATCTCCTCTGATATCTCAGAGAATACGGCTGCGGCAGGCTCTCCGCTTATGTTCGCCGATGTGGAGACCACAGGCTTTCTGAGAGCTCCGCACAAATATTTGGAGAACTTCTCAGATGTAATACGAAGCCCCACGCTGCCATCCTCGGCTATAAGGTTAGGCGCCAGATTGACCGCCTCAGGATAGATGATTGTAAGCGGTTTCTCTGCCAGTTCAGCAAGGTCATAAGCTATGTCTGGAATCTCCTTAACGTACTGTGACACACGTGCCATGGAGTCACACAGGCACAGCATTGACTTGCTGTCAGCACGGCGTTTCAGCTCATAAATTTTCTTAACCGCCTCTGCGTTTGTAGCGTCACAACCAATGCCCCAAACTGTATCTGTGGGGTAAAGGATTATACCGCCTTCACGCATAACCTGAACCGCCTTTTTCACTTCTTCAACTATTATTTTATCAAGTTCTTCAATTTTTTCCATAATATTACTAACTTTGTATCTGCAAAGATAACACCAATTTAATTGAAAATTGACGAATTGATGAACAAAGTGAATAAAGTTGAATGTTGAAAATTAACTCTCAACTATCAACTATCAACTGTCAACTGATATTATGGAATCCCGCTGGATAATAAATAATCTTTCTGAAGAAGATGAGAGATGCAAGGAGAGCCTTGTGGAGGAACTGAAGATCAGCCCCACCCTGTGCCAGCTTCTTGTACAGAGAGGTATACGCACTATGGAGGACGCACGCCGCTTCTTCCACCCGCAGCTCAGCCACATACATGACCCGTTCCTGCTCAATGACATGGACAAGGCCGTAGAGCGCATAAACCGTGCATTAGGCAAGAAAGAGAAGATACTAATATACGGTGACTATGACGTGGACGGCACCACAGCTGTGGCGCTTGTCTACAAGTTTCTGCAACAGTTCTACTCAAACATAGACTTCTACATTCCAGACCGCTATGATGAGGGCTACGGCATCTCATACAAGGGTATAGACTACGCATCGGAGAACGGATTCTCACTGATAATAGTGCTTGACTGCGGCATTAAGGCTGTGGAGAAAGTTAAGTACGCCACACAGAGAAACGTGGATATCATTATCTGTGACCACCACAACCCCGATGATGTGCTTCCGCCGGCGGTGGCTGTTCTTGACCCTAAACGTGTGGATTCCACATACCCCTACTCACACCTGTCTGGTTGCGGTGTCGGCTTCAAACTAATGCAGGCGCTTGCCACAAGCAACGGATTCTCTCTTGAGAAGATGCTTTTCCCGCTTATGGACCTGCTTGCTGTCAGTATAGCCTCTGACATTGTGCCTATCACAGGTGAGAACCGCGTGCTTATGCTCTATGGACTAAAGCAGCTTAACACAAATCCGAGCGTGGGTCTGCAAGGAATAATTGAGGTGTGCGGACTGCGTGGCAAGGAGGTTACCGTAAGTGACATTGTGTTCAAAATTGGACCCCGCATAAACGCTTCCGGCCGTATGCACTCAGCCGGTGAGGCAGTGGAACTGCTTGTAACCAAGGATCTGCGCTTTGCCAAGGACCGCAGCGGACGCATAGACCGCTACAACCAGGAGCGTAAAGACCTTGACAAAAAGACTACAGAAGATGCTCTTGGCAGCATAGAGGATGACCAGGAGTTTGCAAACCGCAACTCAATTGTAGTCTACAATCCAAAGTGGAGCAAGGGTGTTATAGGTATTGTGGCCTCAAGGCTCAGTGAAAAGTTCTACCGCCCGTCAGTGGTGCTGACACTCTCTAACGGATTTGCCACAGGCTCAGCCCGCTCTATAAGCGGATTTGACATATACAAGGCCATAGACTCCTGCCGTGACCTGCTTGAGAACTTTGGAGGCCATATCTACGCCGCCGGACTCACAATGAAAGAGGAGAATGTGCCGGAGTTCCAGCGCCGTTTTGACGAGTATGTAACAGCAAACATAACTGAGGATCAGAAGACACCGCAGATAGATGTTGACGCAGTTATTCACTTCAGTGAGATAACACCTAAGTTCTTCAACATTCTGCATAAGTTCGCCCCCTTCGGGCCTGAAAACCTGAAGCCGGTTTTTGTAACTCACAATGTGGTGGATTTTGGCACCAGCCGCCTTGTAGGGCGTGATTTGGAGCACCTGAAGCTGGAGCTCACAGAGCCAGACAGCGAGAACGTGATGAACGGAATAGCGTTTGGTATGGGAGAGCAGTTTAATGATCACATCAAGGAGCTCAAGCCTATAAGCATCTGCTACACCATTGAAGAGAACAACTTCAACGGCAACAAGTCCATCCAACTGATGGTGAAGGATATAAAGGTTTAATTTACGGACATAGTATCCGCCTTAATCTGACGTGCCAGCATCTGAGGGTTTTCAAACTTCTCCTCAGCACGCAGGTATTTCAGCATCTCTATGCGTATCTTCTTCTGGTAGATGTCTTTCTCAAAATCAAGGATGTGCACCTCAATGGTCTTTGAGGCGCCTAAAGCTATGAATGTAGGTCTTACACCTATGTTGAGCACTCCCTTGTAGCATTTGCGGTCTCCCTCAATAGTCACCTTCACAGAATATACACCCTCCATTGGGATTAGCTTGCGCACGTCTGAGAGCGCCACGTTGGCGGTAGGGAAACCTATGGTCTTTCCAATGTTTCTGCCATGAACTATAGTGCCTTCTATTGAGTAGTTGTAGCCAAGATAACGGCTTGCCACATCAACCTTGCCAGCCTCCAGCTCCTTGCGTATAACAGAGGAGCTCACCTGCTTCTTGTTCATTGAGTAAACGCCGCACGCCTCAACCTCCACACCGTACTTATCGCCGCAGCTCTTGTAGTATTCAAATCCATTCTCACGGTCTTTGCCAAAGTGGTGGTCATATCCTACCAGCAGGTATTTCACATTCAGTTTCTCAGCCAGCACATGGTGCATAAAGTAGCCGCTGGTCATATCAAAGATATCCTTTGACTTTATAACGTAGCACAGGTCAATCCCCTCCTTTTCAAGCCTTGTCAGACGCTCTTCCTTAGTAGTAAGAAGTTTGGGAACATAGCTCGCCTTCAGAATCTCTCTGGGATGTATGGCAAAAGTAACCACAACCGTCTTCAGGCCTCTTGCAGCTGCAGCACTTTTCAAGTTGTCAAGCAGAGACTTATGGCCAACGTGAACTCCGTCAAAAAAGCCTATCACCGCAGCGTATCCGCCATCGGCGTCAAACCTGTCACAATCTTCTATAACCTGCATTTCCGTGTTTTTTCATTAGAATTTCGGCAAAGGTAATAACTTTTTGCAAACGACCTACAATATCGATGTGAAATCTTACATTTTTAAACTTTTATAACAAAATTTTGATATTTGCTAAAAAATGGCTTATCTTTGCACCGCTGTTTCAGACAGCGGTATTGCCTTGTCGTATAACGGTTATTACATCAGATTTTGGTTCTGACTATCTCTGTTCGATTCAGAGCAAGGCAACAAAGCTTCAAAAATTCTGTAAAAAACTTTTGGTTTTATTTGGTAATTGTACTACCTTTGCAGCGTTTTCATAGAAGTTGATTGATGGGCTCATAGCTCAGTCGGTTAGAGCATCGGACTCATAACCCGCAGGTCCTTGGTTCAAGTCCAAGTGGGCCCACCAAAAAAGAAACCAGCCATTCGGCTGGTTTTTCTTTTTTGGCGGCACGCTGAAGCGTGCTTCCAGCCGTTCGGCTGGTTTTATCCTCACTCCTCTATGATTTCTTTAAGCCGAATCTTCTTACCTGCTATAACGGGGCATATCTGGTATGGCTCCATTATGAGATTACCGTTAACGCGGTATATGATTGCAGCTGTGGAGTTCTTGGTTGAAGGTTTCTCAACTGAATCCTCAAAGTACTCCTCTATGCTGAGGTCATAGCGCTCCCCTGAACCATATATCTTGTGACCAGAGCAATGGATATGCTCATTTGAGTAGTAATCTCCATAACTTATAACGTCCACATCATCATGGTTTGAGGTGTAGATGAATGTCTGTTTCTTGCCATCGGGGGCTTCATAGACAAACTTGTGAGTACCCCAGAACGGGCTCACGTATGGAGGTATAGGATCCTTCTTATCAGGGTCATAACCGCAAATCTTCTTTAGTGACTCCACAAACTTGACAATATCCTCCTCCGCGCTGAGAGGTGAGTGCCCGCCGTTAAAGCTCATATGGTATGAGCTGCCGGTGCTGAACTTTATGGATATGTCGGCATCTGTGGTCAGGGGAAGTCCGCTAACCTCAACACACCACTCATTATACTTAAGAATACCGCTGCTGCGCAGGGCGTTTTCCACACTGCTCTTAACCTTACCCTTAAAGGCCATGTCAAACACCTGATATAGGTAGTACTCAGGCTCATCGTTCAAACTAGCATGCAAAGAGTCATCCTTTATCTCAAGTTTGTATGCACCATAGCCACGGTCATAATAGAAGAATGACATGGCGGTTATTTCACCCTTTTCATCCTCCATTGATGTAAATGATTTGTGGTCATACCTATAGCCGCCACAAACTGGAATATCCTCCTTCATACTGCTTATCTTTTTTGCTAGCACCGCCCCACAGACAACTACCAGCAGAGCAGAAACAATAATTATATACTTCATATTATCTAAATGTTATAACTGTCAACTGATTATCACCAGCGTCCGCCTGCACCACCGCCTCCAGTGGAGCCGCCACCGTAACTACCGCCGCCACCGCTGGAACTGCCACCGCCGCTGCTTGAGCTTGAACTGCGCTGACGCCTTGGCAGTATCACCTCAACCTGGAACATCTCACCGCAATGCTGACAGATGTAAGTGTCAATACGCTTGCCGGAGTGTGAGTATGTGGCAGGTGTTACTTCAACCTTCTTATCGAGTTTGCCTGCAATGGCACCACAGTGAGTACACTTCCTGTAACTGCCCGCATCAATCTTTACATCGAGTACTGTGTGACCGTTGGAGCACTTGTACAACTTAAACTTCTTGGTGCCTAAGCGGCGTTCTGTGGTCTCCTTCTCAGAGAGCAGAGGCAGCAAATCCTCCTCATTATTATCAGCAAACATATCAGAACCGCATTCAGGGCATGGAGGTCCTGCATATTTGTACTTATCACGTCCTGTATAGGCTATTATAAGAGCTGGAATTGTAACCCATGGGGCTATAACCAAGGCACCCAATGTTTTGTAGCTGAACATACCCTCTTCATAAACACGGAGCTTCTCATACGGAGAATGAGCGTGCTTTAACATTCTGAACCTAGCCACAAAGAACATTAGAATCACCCATGTATTGCAAGCCAGTATCGCCCAGCCAAACGTATCATCCATGTTATGCGCTATCTCACAGGCGGCGCCCGCACCAACGGCAGGGCCTACAAAATAGGTCATACATCTGGTTATCTTGTTATCATCCCAGAAAGAGATTTTAGAGCCTTTCTTCTCTGAGACCTTTATCACACCGCTGTTCCTGCTATCAATCTTATATTTCTGAGGAATCATCCTTCTACCGTCACTCCAGCAGTCTGAATCCTTATCCACTACAGCCACATCTGTAGATGTTTTTTCCTTATCACCATTATCTACTTTGGTGGCCTTATTCATGCTCTTCCTCATTCCATAAACACCAAAAGCAACAAGGCAGAATATGCCTATAACTATCCAAAAACCATTCAGTGCTTCACGTAATTCTTGCTCCTCCTGAAGTTTCTTCTGGTTCTCCATTTCCATTTTCAGCTCCGTCATAGCCTGCTCGTTTGTGGCGAGCTCCATGAAATATGTCATAGCATCTCTGATACCCTCTGCATATCTGTTCTCCTTGAACTGTGGCACCATCTTCTCACGCCCTACGTATGAGCAGATGGCATCAGGGAACTGACCCTCCAGACCATAGCCTGTACGTATCTGCCAATAGTGGTCAGCCACAGACACAAGTATCAGCAGACCTCTGTTGGTGTTCTTATCACCTACACCTATTCGCTGGAACAGCGCAATCGAGTAATCAACCGGATCCTCATCACCTATGGATGGTACTGTAACAATGAGTGTCTGTATCTTGGCCTCTGAATCCAGGAGCCTGCACAAATCATTCACGCCATGCTCCATAACAGGGTCAAATACGTGTGCCATATCTGACACATAATCCTCTGCATTGGCGGTGTGAGGGTTTATCACCTCATCTACGGTCACCACCGTAGGGGACGGATGCTTCTCATCGGCGTACCCGTCATCATACTCGTCCTGCGCCGATGCAAAGGCCGCTACGGCGAGCAGAATGAACATTGTAAAAATTCTTCTTTTCATATTATTAAGTCATTATACCACATTAATATAAATTCCCATTCTCAGACTCAACCCCTTTGTAAGGGGTTTCGGCCTTCCCATACGGGTCTGTGACCCTATGGGCCCCTCCCGCTATACGTCTCCGCGGGTGGAGACGCTTCGAATTGGAAATTTATATTAACATTTTATCACTTACCAGCTTCCTCCTGCTCCACCGCCACCGGAAGAGCCGCCACCGTAGCTGCCGCCGGAATCATAATCATCATCATAAGATGAGCTGCTATAGCTTTCACGCTCCCTGCTGAGTCTCTCCTCACGCTCGGCTGCTGTCTCCAGTCTTGGGATAACCTTATTCTCTGTAAACTCCTTGCCGCAGAACAGGCACTCATACGTTGTTACCTGCAGACCTCTATGGGTCTCTGTGGCCTTCTCTGTAACCTTGGTGTCAATGTATTTGCCAGCTCGGGTGCCGCAATGCGCGCATATCTTATACCTGGTGTTCTTTGAAGTAACTGCCTCTACTATATTATGTCCGTGCTCGCACGCCATGAGTTTGAAGGTGCGGCTGCCAAGCTCCAACTCCTTGCACTCAGCCGGAGATAGCTTTGTTTTGAGAATATCATTATCAATTATAGGGGTCAGGTGTCCGCCGCACTTAGGACAAGGGGCTGTGGCCGCCTCACACTTGCGTTTGCCTGCCCACGCTATAAGCGCCGCCGGCAAACCCACCCATGGAGCTATCACCACCGATGTCCAGAACACTGAGCCCTTGAAACTGTCATCATAAACCACCTTCTTTTCATAAGGGGAGGTTGCCTTTTTAAGGGTTCTCATCCTTGAAAGGAAGTAGTTGAGCACCACCCATGTGTTGCACACAAGAATCATAGGCAGCACTGTGGCAAGACTCTGCGTAACTTCACAAGCCGCACCTGTGGCAAGCGCTGGGCCAATATAGTATGTGGCATTTCTAGCTATTGAGTTCTCATCCCAATACTTAATATTAGCCTTCTTAGGGTTGCTCTCCACATATATGGCATTCCCAACCTCCTTGCTTATTAAATAAGGCTGTGGCACCACGCTCTCATACTTCACAATATCTGCATCGGCGTTAACATCCTCCTTGGCCTCTTTACCCTTTTTCCCTTTCTTTCTTCCCTTGGACTTACTTGGCTTATTGAAGTAATATGACCCTAACGCAGCCACGCACCATATTGCTATAAGAATCCAGAAATAGTTAAGGTTCTCACGCTCCTTGGCCATCTTGGCAGCCTCCTCAGCAGCTTCCTGCTCAGCACGGAGCTCCGCAAGAGCATCATCGCTGGTGGCAAGGGTCAGAACAAAATTCACAGCATCTGTGATACCACCTGCATAGTCATTATTTTTGAACTTAGGTACCATCTTGTAGCGGCCAATCTGAGAGCAGATTGCATCGGGGAACTGCCCTTCAAGACCGTAGCCTGTGCGTATCTGCCATTTGTGGTCTGACGCAGCCACAAAAATTAGCATACCACGGTTTGTCTCCTTCTTACCCACACCTATGCGCTGGAACAAATCCAGTGAGTAATGGAACGCATCCTCATCACCTATTGACGGCACTGTAACTATCAACATCTGTATGTCCGCCTCCTTCTCAATGCGCAGGCATAACTTGTTCACGCTGTCCTCCTGCAGGGGTGTGAACACACTTGCCATATCAGACACATAGTCCGCAGCATTGGCAGTGTGAGGGTTTATCACCTCATCCACCCTAACTATCTGCGCCGATGCAAGCAGAGAGCAAAAAGCGAAACAAAGTGCAAAAAAGAGTTTCTTCATAATATTAGTTTATCACTATAGGTTCATAAACCGGTCTTATAGAATACTAATAGTACTTAGTATTAAAGACTGCCAGACTTGGCTTCTTCTCATTTTTATAATCTATTATATAATAGTCAAGTGCGTAGCACCAGTTCATAACATCGCCGGTCATATAAGGATGCCAGTCTGCCTTCTCCACCTGAGTGCCTGTCAGAAGATAAACACTCTCAGCATCCTTCTTAATGATTGGATAATACTCATCATGTGCATTGTCTGAGCCAACAAACTCCAATGCGCAAAGAGGAATGTAAATGTAATTATCACTAAGATATTCAGATTTAGGTGTAACCTTAAAGAGTTGCTTGCCCTCAAGAGGAACAAGCTCCCACTTGCAATTATCAATAAGCTCCTTAGCCTCAGCCCTGGTAGGAAGCCTCCAGCGGCCGCCCCACGCTGCCTTAACAGCATCATACTCAGTGCCGGAGATGTCTGATATGTTTAACGGCGAATTTTTTGTGTACATATCAGATGTGCGTCCAATAGGAATAACATCCGCCCAGCAGTAGAAGTTACCTGCACCTGTTGGTGAGTCTGCGCCTAAGTTGCGGTCCGCCCAATATACAGAGAGCCCCATGTTAACATAATTACCTACATTATTCTTAGGAGTGGTGAAGTATTTTACATCGCCGTAGTAGCATGAGCCCTCATAGATGGAATACGCCGCATAGTAGTAGATAGCTCCTGAGTAGAGCAGGTCAAGTTTTATAGAGACATCTCCACTCTTGGTTACTTGAGCCTTCTTGCGCCATGCTGTCTTGCGCTTTAAGTCTGTGAGGTTTGTGGAGTATGCAATACCGCACTCCTTTGGCACCGCCTTTCCACTTACTTTTACTTTGAACTCAACGTTATTGAGAGTCTTTACATCGCCAGTGGCTAAAGTCTTAACGCCTATCTCATCAATGGAGCCGTCGGCCTTTGGCAAATCAGCCTCCACCACAGGCGGCTGTGTAGGTGACTCTGTAGGTGTTTTTACACTTCCGTTTGGTTCGGTGGTCTTCTCATTGCATGCAGTAAATAACATGGCTGCAAGCAGGAAGCAAATTGCTTTATTTAATATTCGGTTCATGGTAATTATTCGGTGAATCGGTTATTCGGTGAATCGTCAACTACTCCTTAACGCATCTTACTGACATTCCTTCACTCTCATAGTGGCCGGTCTCAACTACCACGTCATTTGTGCCGCTAACAGAAGGCAGACCCAGACACCACTTGGAACTGCCTGACTGGTAACCTTCGCCTACATGATAGGAAGTGGATGCCCAGAATGAAGTACGGTAACCCGGTTTTTTAACATAAGCGCCATCCTTATAAACACCACAAGGATATGCATGGAAACCACAGCCGTCTGAACCATTGCCTACAGAGCTATCCCAACCTACTGAGGTTTTCAGCCACTTGCCTCCCTTAGTGCTTCCTCCTGCTTGATTGTCCACATACTGCTTAAGAGAGGAGAACTCTGTGCTTGTAGGCAGACGGAAACCGTTAGGGCAGATTCCCTGACGTTTAGCACCTTTATACTCACCTTCATCCTAAGATAAAGCCTCATCAGCAGTAAGACCCATAGCGGCAAGATAGTTATACAGGTATCCCATACTGTTCTTATAGCCCTCCATTGTGCCAAGGTCACTCAGGCGTGAAGGGTCTGTACACGCCTTACCTGTAAAGCCAGTACCGTCTTCAACCATTCTAATATTCTGCCCACGCGCCTCACTCTTTGTATCGTATGTCAAGCTTCTTAGATTTTCTGTCATCCAGTACTTTCCATTAATTAAGGCCACACCGTAAGTATGCCCCTCTACATCGCGCACTTCATATTTATCAAGAGCCTCACGTTCAACCTTCACCTCTACAAAAGACTCCTCATCTATGGCAATTGTAATAACACCGGAAGTCTTATAATTATAAGTTGAAGCATCTGTGATAACCTCAAGATTATAACCGTCGCCAAGACCTGGGTTGAATTTGGTGTCTGATACATGAATCCAGTCCTTGGACTTTGCATCAACTGTAACCTTGACTGTTACAGCGCACTTCACGTTAACAATGAACCTGTCTCCGTAAGCCCTTACCTCAGCTGTTTTCTTATCTACAACCACGGTTGACAGTATGGCGTTTGTAAGACACGATGTCATCAATAGAGCAGCAACTGCTGCAAATGTCAGTTTCAGAATTTTCATGATTGGTTTATCTTAGTTGTGATTTTAGTATTTGTAATAGATTTTTATTCTATTGGTTCCGTAACCGTCAATCCAAATGTACGAGCTTTTACTGGTGGCTGTGCCATCCTTATAGTTATACACAAGAGCCTCCTTGCCACTTATATTCACGGTTTGTGCCGTTGAATACTCTATGGCTGAAGTTGGTATCTTACTACCGTCAGACAGCGTGGCCTCAATTACGTTAAGCCATGCCGGACCTTGACCGTTAAGATTATATTCATTATCAGTGCCATCAATCTTCTGAGGCTCAACCCTGTATGAGCCGCCACCCGATGTATTGGCAAGTTCAAACACCAGATTTTTGCACTGGTTGACCACACCGCAGTTCATTGTATATTCAGCAGACTCATTCAGCAGGCGGAACTTGACCTCCACCTCTGTGGTGCCAATATAGCCTAAATCTATAAGCGTAAAGCAGAACCTGCCACTGGTGGTAGGTTTGCAGACGGTCTCATTCTGAGACTTCTTTGACACTACCTTTATAGCATCGTCGCCATAGTACAGCCCCTCCTTAAATGACACCATAGGGGTGAACTCCTTGTTTATAAAGCAACCCACAAAGTCTGAGGCGTTAAGCCACTGACGCAGGTTATCCTGCTTTATATCTGGTATCACAGTTACGTTACACTCTGATTTTCTGCCGTCAGACGATGTGACAATAATCTTATAAAGTCCGCCCTTGGTGTTTTTGCATGTGACCTGAGAATAAACTATGTCACCTGATTTCTTGGCTGAGGCGAACTCTAAATCAGTGGTGACAGAACTGTTTCCCGCCGATGTAAACTTCTCCGCACTAAAGGTGAACTCATGCTCTGCATCAACCAGATCCTCTGGCTGTATCTCCACATTGGCAAAGAACGTTGCGCTGGGCTGTCCGCCAGGGATACGGCACACACTAACGCTTGGAGAGACCGTGAAAGATGTTGGCACCTGCTTGTTTATTGTAATATTTGTAGTTGCATAGACACTTCCAACAGAAGCCGTAATCTGCACTGGGAGGTTCTTATAGCCTGACTTGTATTCAGAACGGAACTGTGCATAATACTTACCTTCAGCATTAACGCCTGTACCCTCTAAAACAATGTCAGAGGCAGGAGTGCACACCCATCTGAGCTTTGAAAGATCTGCATTTGACGGAGAGAAACTCTGTACAAAGATCTTGAAACTCTCACCCCATGCCGGACCTGGATTTTCCGGAGCTATTGAAAGGCTGCTCAGCACCTCCGGTTCAACAACTGTCACCATAGCCTCAGAATAAACCGCCTCATTACGTTTGTATTTAACTCCTACAAAGACCACACCTGTGCCGGGAACAGAGAGGTTTCCATCCTTGTCAATAGTGGCGCCCTGCACTGTTGAAGTTCCCATATACCACTCAAGTTCAGGGTATGTGGGCGGGAAGTTATTGTCAGTACAAGTTATCTTAGGCAAAAGTTTGGTGGTGGTACCAGCCGTTACAAACAGTACATTTGACTCACTGAGCGTGAGTTTTGTAATCTCATTAACCGCCGATGTCACCTCAAACTGCGCCAATACTGAACCGTAGCTGGCTTTGAACGTGGTTTTTCCCTCTGCCTTGGCTGTTATTCTGAAATCTCCATTTTCAAGTTTGAGAACATCAACCACACTGGCGTCATAACTTAATTCAACGTTCTCAACATTGGCATCGCCCGGCTCAATTTGAATTGAAGTGGTTATGGAGCCACCTATGTACAACTGCTTAGAGCCTGTCTGGCTAAGTGTTATTTTGGTGATGGCCACTGGCTCAATTATGACCTCACAGCTGGTGCTCGCCCCCAGCACTGTGGCGGTAACTTTAACTGTGCCTGCCTTTATAGGGATAAGGTAATTGCCGCTCATCTCCGCCACGCTCTCATCGCTAACCGCCCAAACTATCTTTTGTGAAGCGGCCGCCTCTGCCGGCGATGTTTCAAACACAAGAGCCTTCTTCATATTCATACCATCCCGCTCAGAGATGGAGTAGCTTTTGGAGGTGAACTCTAACTTTGTTACTTGTGTGGTCTCCTGTTTCTTGCATGCGGCAAGCGTTACAAGCAGCAAGGCTATGCCAACTAAAATGGTAATGGATTTCTTCATAATCCTGACTTTTATTTGATTTTAACAATTTAAGTGTCAAAGATAAAGTAAAAAAGAACAAAAAGCAAAGATTTTTTTGTTTTGTGTAGTTGTTTGTTGTAATTTTGCCCCCCGAATTTAGACACATTATTATAATATGGGCATAAAGAAACTTGTAGGTGAGAAGATTAAGGCTATCCGTGAGAGCAAAAACATAAGTTTGCAGACTCTTGCAGAGAACAGCGGTCTGGAACTTGATTTGGTAAAACAGATTGAGGATAACACAAATATCCCAGGTCTTTCACCGCTTATTAAAATTGCACGTGCGTTGGGCGTAAGGCTTGGCACATTCCTTGATGACAGTGACTGCCTTGGTCCTGAGGTTTGCCGTGCAGGCAGTGCTGAAAAGAGCATGAGCACCTCCAACACCAAGAGCCGTTCAAACTCACATCTTGACTTTACATCGCTGGCGAGCCATAAGGCTGGACGCTCTATGGAACCGTTCATTATTAACATTGAGCCGGCTGACACAAACACACTGATTCTGTCATCACATGAGGGTGAGGAGTTTATCTACGTGCTTGAGGGTGTGGTTAAAATAATTTACGGCCGTGACCAGTACCTGCTTGAGAAGGGCGACAGCATCTATTATGACTCCATTGTGGAGCACCTTGTATGCTCCGGCAGCAGTGAGAATGCAAAGATTCTTGCGGTAGTTTACGCTCCGCAATAACAACAATGGTTAATCGGTCAATCGGTTAATCGGTCAATCGATTAACCAGTTCACCGGTTCACCGATTCACCAATTATAGATTATGCAAAGTTTATCAAATAGAACCCTCGGTGACTGGCTTGAGCACTGGGCTGAGGTTAGCCCTGACAGGGAATACGTAGTATATTCTGACCGTGACTTGCGCTTTACATGGAGCGAGTTTAACAAGCGTGTGGATAACCTTGCCAAAGGCATGCTTGCCATAGGCATAGAGCGTGGCAGCCATGTGGGGCTTTGGGCCACCAACGTACCAGACTGGCTTACATTCCTTTACGCCTGCGCCAAGATAGGTGCTGTGTGCGTTACGGTAAATACAAACTACAAGCAGAATGAGCTTGAGTATCTGTGTGAGAACTCAGATATGCACACGCTCTGCATCATAGACGGCACATGGGACTGTGACTACGTGGATATGACCTATAAGATGCTGCCTGAGCTTAAAACCTGCCAGCGCGGACACCTTGTGAGCGAGCGTTTCCCACGCATGAAGAATGTGGTTTATATTGGCCAAGAGAAGCATCGTGGTATGTATAACACCGCTGAGCTTCTGTTACTTGGAAATTCTATTAGTGATGAGCGCCTCCGCGATGCCAAATCACAGGTGAACTGCCACGATGTGGTGAACATGCAATACACCTCCGGTACCACAGGTTTCCCTAAGGGTGTAATGCTAACCCACTACAATATAGCTAATGACGGATTTTTTACTGGTGAGAACATGAAGTTCACACAAGAGGACAAACTCTGCGTGTGCGTACCTCTGTTCCACTGTTTTGGTGTGGTGCTTGCCACTATGAACTGCCTTACACACGGCTGTACTGAGGTTATGGTGGAGAAGTTTGACCCGCTTGTGGTGCTTGCCTCCATACATAAGGAGCGCTGCACCGCTGTGTATGGTGTGCCTACCATGTTCATAGCGGAGCTGAACCACCCTATGTTCCCAATGTTTGACCTTACCTGCCTGCGCACAGGTATCATGGCGGGCAGCCTCTGCCCTGTGGAGCTTATGCGTCAGGTGTGCGATAAGATGCACCTTACCATCACCAGCGTATATGGACTGACGGAGACATCGCCGGGCATGACACAGACCACGGTTGATGACACCTTTGAGCGCCGCTGCACCACTGTGGGCCGCCACTATCCGTTTGTGGATGTAAAGGTTCTGGACCCGGAGACCAATGAGGAGTGCCCTGTGGGTGTGCAAGGAGAGATGTGCTGCAAGGGCTTTAACGTGATGAAGGGCTACTATAAGAACCCGCAGGCCACAGCTGAGATTATAGATGAGAACGGCTACCTGCATTCAGGTGACCTTGGCGTTATGGACGAGGACGGATATTTCCGCATCACAGGCCGCATCAAGGATATGATTATACGTGGAGGTGAGAACATCTACCCACGTGAGATAGAGGAGTTTCTGTACCATCTGGAGGGCGTGAGCGACGTTCAGGTGGCCGCCGTACCATCAAAGAAGTACGGCGAGGAGGTGGGCGCCTTTATTATACTTAAAGAGGGCGTAACCATGCACCCAGACGATGTCAAAGATTTCTGCAAAGGCAAGATAGCCCGCTATAAGATACCTAAGTATGTGTTCTTTATAAAAGAGTTCCCGCTAACAGGCAGCGGCAAGATACAGAAGTTCAAGCTGAAAGAGCTATCACTCAAACTTTGTGCAGAACAAGGAATTGAAGTAATTTAATTGAGAATTGAGAGTTGAGAATTGAGAATTAACTGTCAACTGAAGAAATGAATTTAGTTATTGTAGAGTCTCCAGCCAAGGCTAAGACTATTGAGAAATTTTTAGGGAGTGACTATCATGTAATGTCAAGTTTCGGGCACATTAGAGACTTGAAGACTAAAGATATAAGCATAGATTTCAGTGGCGGAGGCTACAAACCCATTTATGAAGTTCCGTCTGACAAGAAGAAGCTTGTATCAGAGCTGAAAAGCCAGGTGAAGAGCGCTGACAAGGTGTATCTGGCATCCGATGAGGACCGTGAGGGAGAAGCCATAGCGTGGCACCTTGCAGAGGTGTTAGGGCTTGACAAGGCCACCACAAGCCGTATTGTCTTTCATGAGATAACAAAACCAGCCATATTGGAGGCCATAAAGGAGCCTCGCACCATAGACCTTAACTTGGTGGATGCACAGCAGGCACGCCGTGTGCTTGACCGTATAGTGGGCTTTGAACTCTCCCCTATCCTATGGAAAAAGATTAAGCCACAGCTTTCAGCAGGCCGTGTGCAGAGCGTGGCGGTAAGGCTTATAGTGGAGCGTGAACGTGAGATAAAGAACTTTAAGTATGACGCTTACTATAAGGTTACAGCCCTTATAACCACCGCCGCCGGCGATGCACTCACCGCAGAGCTTGACACCCGTTTCCAGACCAAGAAAGAGGCTATGACATTCCTTGAAAGCTGCAAAGATGCAAAATTCAAGGTGGCTGATATAAGCACCAAACCGGCGCATCGCTCGCCGGCAGCACCATTCACCACATCAACGTTGCAACAGGAGGCGTCACGCAAACTTGGCTTTTCAGTGGCGCAGACCATGATGATAGCCCAGCACCTGTATGAGAACGGACACATAACCTATATGCGTACTGACTCTGTAAACCTGTCATCATTAGCAATAAACACTGCCAAACAGGAGATAGTGGAGGCATACGGAGCTGAGTACAGCAAGGTGCGCCGCTACACCACCAAATCCAAGGGCGCACAAGAGGCTCACGAGGCCATCCGCCCTACATACATGAGCAACCACACTATACAGGGCACACGCCAGGAGGCAGCCCTCTATGACCTCATATACAAGCGCACACTTGCCTGCCAGATGGCAGACGCTGACATTGAGCGCACACAGATAACCCTCACATCAGACGCTACTCCGTACAAGTTTATAGCTGTGGGTGAGGTAATTAAGTTTGACGGTTTCCTAAAGGTTTATAAAGAGGGCAGCGATGACGAGCAGGAGCAGGACCTTAAGATTCTGCCTACTGTGAATGTGGGTGACATCCTGACATACAACAAGATAGAGTGCACTGAGCGTTTCACGCAGCGTCCGCCACGCTATACTGAGGCATCGCTGGTGCGTAAAATGGAGGAGCTTGGCATAGGCCGTCCTTCAACCTACGCCCCTACAATATCCACAATACAGGCTCGTGAGTACGTGTTGAAAGGCGATAAGGAGGGCTTTAAGCGTGAATACAACCAACTTTTACTGAGCAAGGGCAAGATTAAGGAGAGCGTGAAAAGTGAGACCGTGGGAGCCGAGAAGGGCAAACTGCTGCCTACTGACACCGGCACAGTGGTAAATGACTACCTTTCTAACAACTTTTCTGACATTATAGACTATAACTTTACCGCCGATGTGGAGAAGAACCTTGACAAGGTGGCTGAAGGCAAGGCAAACTGGGAGAAGACTATTGACACCTTCTACAAAGGGTTCCACAAAGAGATTGAAGAATCTCTACAACAGAAGGCGGAGCACAAGGTGGGTGAGCGCATGCTTGGCACAGACCCTGTGAGCGGCCGCCCTGTTTCCGTAAAGATTGGACGATACGGCGTGGTGGCGCAGATAGGCAGCGCATCAGATGAGGAGAAACCTAAGTTCGCCAGCCTGAAGAAGGGCCAGTCTATTGAGAGCGTCAGCCTTGAGGAGGTGCTTGAACTGTTCAAACTGCCTCGCACTGTGGGTGAGTTTGAGGGCAAGAGCGTTACAGCAGCCATAGGCCGCTACGGTGCATATTTAGCACATAACGGAAAGTTCTACTCTCTACCTAAGGGTTCGGACCCTCTAACTGTCACCATTGAGGAGGCGGAGGCTATAATCAACGAGAAGCGCCATGCTGATGCCAACAAGGTGTACAAAACCTTTGCGGAGGACAGCAGCGTGCAGCTTCTGAACGGCCGTTACGGCATCTACCTCTGCAAGGACAAAGTGAACTACAAGCTGCCTAAAGGCACCGACCCTGCCACCCTCACATACGAGGACTGCCTGAAGATTATGGCAAGCAGCAAGAAATAACATCCCCCTCATCCACACTCCGCAGAGTATTGGTGAGGGGGGGGGATTAGTTACAGACGCAAAAACTCCGCAGGAGTAAGTATTTTAGTACCCTTATGTTCCTCTAACGATGTCAGGTCAGCGTCGCCAGTAATGATATAATCAGCATGAACAGTTTCGGCTAGAGACAGCAAATATAAATCCTTTGGATCTCTGATGTCAGACTCCGCAATATCTCGAATGTCAGAGAATTTACAATACAATTTAATTATTCTAAACAGCCTATCAACATCACCATGTTTACAATATTTCTGAATCTTAGGACGTTCAGAAACCTCATGAATCTCTTTTATAAGCTCTGAACAAACATATATATCTATATTGCTATCTTGCAGGATAAGAGAAAAAAGTTCCTTTTGAAAACCCAAAAGGAACGATATCCATACGTTGCAATCAATAATCAGATTCATTTGCAATAACGTACAGTTTTAACTTCATCCATAATATCACCTTCTGTGATATCACTAACATTTGGACGGTCTGCCAGAAACTCCCTTAGAACATCTTCTCGTGTCTCAGACACCCATCCAAATTTTTTAACGAGCTCATTGAAGAGCTTCCTATCTGTTCTAGGAATATTCAAATAGACTCCAAATGTCTGTGTAAGCGCAATGTTTGACATAAACTAAATATCTTTTAGGCAAAAATACGCATTACACAGTAAATCTCCAAATTTATTTTCATTCCACCCCGATGT
>JAEEGL013915812.1_pt1 | contig 25248 bp, 20 predicted proteins | sample 9134231 | NCBI WGS metagenome assembly JAEEGL01 (sample SAMN16246548, study PRJNA631951) | gut metagenome | biome: gut microbiome; feature: rumen; material: fiber-attached | host: Bos | place: Iran: Karaj | collected 2018-10 | reverse complement strand
CCTGTCGTGGGTGGTCATGAAAGCAATACTTCCAAAGTATAAACCTGTTGAAGAATAAAACATGAAAAAAGTCGTTTCTTCCCTTATCCTTGCGGCGTCGCTGCTGTTCGCCGTCATGCCCGGCGCCTTCGCCCAGAAAGCCTCGCACACCTCCGACGCCTATAATCTCGGCGTCGCCGGCTACACCTACCGCAAATTCAACATCGACCAGACCCTGCAGTATCTCAAGAGCCTGGATATAAAGTACCTCTCCATCAAGGATTTCTGGCTCCCCTTGGATGCCACGGCCGAGGAAATGGCCGCCTTCAAGGCGAAATGCGCTTCCTACGGAGTGGACCCCTACATCCTCGGACCCATCTACATGCGCAAGCCCGAGCAGGTGGAAAAGGCCTTCGCCTATGCCCAGAGGTACGGCGCGAAAATGTTCATCGGCGTGCCTTCGTATGAGACCCTCGACCTCGTGATCGCGAAGGTCAAGGAGACCGGCATCAAGGTGGCGATCCATACCCACGGTCCTGACATGCCGAACCTCTTCCCGGACATCCGCGTGATTGTAGAGAAAGTCGGTGACCCTAAACTCGGGATCGGCTGCTGCATGGACCTGGCGCACTCATACCGCTTCGGCCAGGACCCCGCCAAGGACATACGCAAGTACAAGGACTGGATCTGGGATATCCACATCAAGGATGTCACCGAGCCCTCCAAGAAGGGCGTCGCCAAGGAGATGGGACGCGGCGGAATGGACATCCCCGCCATCATAAAGAGTCTTAAGAAGATAGGCTACAAGGGCGTCATCTCCATCGAGTACGAAGGTTCCCCGAACGATCCCCATCCCGCAGTCGCCGAGACCGTCGGCTACCTCCGCGGGGTAATGGATACGGTGAAATGACGCTGCTGCCGTGACCTTCAAGGAATTCACCCTCACCCCCGGACAGTTTCCCCTCAAGGAACTGTGGTTTGCCATGGGCTACCGTGACGGTGAGCCGGAAGGGAGGGTGTGCGAGATGGCCGAGGCCCTTGTCCGGAGGCTCGTTCCTACCGCGGTGCTGAGGTATATGTACCGTGTGGTCCCGGCGCAGAAACTCTCCGGCAGGCAGGTACTCCTTGACGGCAGGACCTTCACCCCGGAAGGCATCATCTGCTCATATCTGGACGGCATGGAGAGCGCCTGCGTCTTTGTTGCGACGGCAGGCCGGGAGTTCGACGATGCGGTGAAGGCCGTGAACGCCGAAGGGGACATAGTCTCCGACTTCATCGCTGATTCCATCGGGACCGTCCTGGCGGAGTATGCCGTAGGAAGGGTTGAAGACGAATTCCTGCCTCTCGACAGGCACTCGATGTCCTACAGTCCCGGGTATTGCAACTGGGACATCAAGGAGCAGCAGCTCTTTTTTCCCCTCTTCCCTGCGGAACCTTGCGGAATACGGCTTTCGGAGTCGTCCCTCATGAACCCCGAGAAGTCCGTGAGCGGCTTTTTCGCCATGGGGGAAAACCTGGTTCGCCAGCCTTATCATTGTCAAATATGCAAGAACACAAAATGTTACAAGAGAAGAAACGCATAGCGATTCCCATCATGACCCACCCGGGAATCGAGTTGATAGGAAAGACGGTCCTCGAGGCCGTCACCGACGGGCAGACACATGCCGATGCGATCTGCGCGCTGAAAGAAAAGTTTCCTTCGGCGGCGGTGACCGCCATCATGGACCTTACAGTCGAGGCCGAGGCCTTCGGTTCCCAGGTCATGTTTTCCAAGAACGAGATTCCGAACGTCGTCGGAAGACTTGTCTGCGACTATGACAGTGTGGCCGCGCTCGAGGTGCCTTCCCTGGATAAGGTGCGCGTGCAGGAGTACCTGAAGGCCAACACCATCACCGCCCGCAGGATCAAGGACAAGCCCGTCTACGGAGGCGCCATCGGTCCGTTCTCCCTTGCAGGCCGCCTGTTCGACCTTTCGGAACTGATGATGGCCATCTACATCGAGCCCCAGACCGTCAGCCTGCTTTTGGACAAATGCACCGAATTCAGCATCAAGTACATTTCCGCGATAAAGGCTACGGGCGTGCAGGGCGTGGTCCTCGCCGAACCGGCCGCCGGCCTGGTATCGGGCGACGACTGCAAGGCTTATTCTTCGAAGTATGTCAAGAAGATTGTCGATGCCGTCCAGGACGAGAAGTTCTCCGTGATCCTGCATAACTGCGGCAACACCGGCCATTGCACCAAGGCGATGGTGGAGACCGGCGCCGCCGCGCTGCATTTCGGCAACAAGGCCGACATGGTGGAAGCCCTGGAGTCCTGTCCTGCGGACCTGCCCCTTCTGGGCAATATCGACCCGGTGGGCGTCATGCAGATGGCCACCCCGGAGGAAGTGCACAAGAAGACCATGGACCTTCTCGAAGCCACCGCGAAATACCCCAACTTCATCCTTTCCACCGGTTGCGACGTTCCTCCCCGCACCCCCTTCGAGAACATCGCCGCCTTCTACTCCGCCCTGGAGGAATTCAATGCTCGCTGACAGGATAGTCCATCTTTTTTGTCGCTTGGACTATTGGAGATAAGCTTATTTAGGAATAAATTTGCACTATCAGATCATGGTGCCCCGTTCCGGGAGTCTTCCCGGCGGGCTTAAAAGGGAAGCCGGTGCGAATCCGGGACTGTGCCCGCAGCTGTGTCATCCAGTACGGCTCCGAATCCAAAGCCATTGGAACCTCAGGGTTCCGAGAAGGCCGGGGCCGGGAAAAGTCAGAAGACCTGCCATGGTCAAGTTAAGCATCCGGGCTCGGGGACAAGTCCATGCGCTAACGCAACATCTTTATTCAAAATGAAAAAAGCATCATTGCTTTTAGTCCTCGGCACGCTCGCTGTGGCAGCGTGCGAGAAACAGCCCGCCAAAGAGACTGTCAAAGAGTCTGACCTGACAGGAACGGAAGTGGAAGCCGGAGCGATCCCCGCGGGCATCTCCAAGGTATTCGTACTGAACGAAGGCGGCATGGGCTCCAACAACGCTTCGCTCGACATCCTCCGCTCCGTCTCCGGAGAGAACAAGGCCGACTACGTCACCGGCGTGTTCAAGAAGATGAACCCGGACGCTGAGGCAGGTCTCGGCGACGTGGGCAACGACATCGCGGTCAACGGCTCCGAGCTCTGGATGGTCATCAACAACTCCGGGATCGTGGAGGTGGTCTCGGCGGCTGACGAGAAGGAAATCGCCGCGATCAAGGTCCCAACCCCGAGAAACATCGCCTTCGACGCCGACTACGCCTATGTATCCTCCTGGGCCGGTGCCTACGCGACCGGCAGCTATGACTCGAACGGCAACTACACCGTCACCGATTCCAAGAACCCGAAGGGTCAGGTGTACCGCATCAACCTCAAGACCAAGAAGACCGAAGGCTCAGTCGAGGTCGGCTACCAGCCTGAAGGCCTTGCCGTCAGCGGAGGGAAGCTGTACGTCGCCAACTCCGGCGGCATCTCCAGCCAGCTCGCCCCTGATTACGCCTACGACAAAACGGTCAGCGTCATAGACACGAAGACCTTCACGGTCAGCAAGAGCATCGACGTCCAGGTGAACCTCAAGAACGTCTATGCCGACGGCAAGGGCAACGTCTATGTCACATCGCTGGGCAACTACTACGACGTCCATTCCGGCCTGTACATGATCGATTCCAAAGACAGGATATCCCATATCTCCGACTACGTCAGCGCTTCCGCCATCAAGGACGGAACCGTTTACTGCATCGGGACCGAGCTCGAGTTCGACTGGAGCGGCGCACCGAAGACCTGGACGGCCTTCAGCTGCAACGGCGGCACCAAGTCCTCCTGCCACCTCACCATGGACGGGACCACACCATACAGCCTCTGCGCCCTCGGTGGCGGAGTCTTCCTCGTAGGTGATGCGGGCAACTATTATGAGCCCGGCACCGTGAGCCTATATACCGAAAGGGGCAAGGTCTGGACCGTTACGGCCGGCGTCTGCCCCGGACACTTCGCCGTCAGGTAGTGCCTCGCCGGGGACTCATCCTAGCTCCGGCATTTTTTGCCGCCTCCCTGGCCGTCCAGGCCCAGGAGGCGGATACGCTTACCGCGGCTTCGGTGTATTCCGTCAAATCCAACCCCGTCGTACGGCCCGTGGAGCAGGTTTACCTTCCCTTGGAGGCCCGGGCATACACCCAGGTGGCCCGGGTGCTGCAACGCTTCACCGGAGTCCAGGTCAAGGACTACGGCGGGGTCGGCGGACTGAAAACGGTGAACGTCCGCAGCCTCGGAAGCGAGCACGTCGGTATCTTCCTCGACGGCATCCAGATAGACAATGCCCAGAACATGCAGGTAGACCTCGGCCGTTTCTCCACGGACGGGATAGGCTCGGTCGAACTGTACAACGGCCAGAAGTCCCGCCGCCTGCAGACGGCAAAGGAATATGCCTCCGGCGCAGCGGTGCACCTCCGCTCGGAAAGGCCGTCGGCGAAGGGCGGCCGCGTACGCCTCAGGGGAGGGTCGTTCGGCACATTCAACCCTTCGTTCCAATGGGATGCCGGCCTCGGGAAAAGTATCGTCCTGCGCACTTCTGCGGAATATCTTGCAAGCAACGGCAGGTACCGTTTCCCCTGCTTCGACACGACCCTCGTGCGCGAAAACGGGGACATCAGCGCAGTCCGGGCGGAGACGCAGCTCTGGGGAAAACTGCACAGGGGCGGATGGAGCGTCCATGCCTACGCCTACGGTTCCGAAAGGGGGTTCCCGGGGCCGGTGATACGCCGCGCCATCGGCTTTCCCTTCAGCGCGGAAAGGCAGGAGGACCGGGATCTTTTCATCCAGGGAGGATGGGACCAGGACTGGAGCGGACGCTATTCTACCGCCTTCAGGTTCAAATACTCCGACAGCTACACCCACTACGACACCCATCCCGAGAAAAACCCTATGGCACTGCCCTGCAACCTGCATTTCAAGCAGCGTTCGGGCTATGCTTCGCTGGCCCAGTCCTACGTCCTTGCCGACCCCTGGTCCGCGGATCTCAGCCTCGACTGGCAGTATAACGCGCTGGACTCGGACGTCGGACAGTTCGTGACACCGAGGCGGAACAGCCTCACCGGGGCCCTGGCGACTCGCCTCGCCTGGGACGGATTCAGGGTGGCGGCGCACCTCGTGTATTCGGGCGCATGGGATAATTTCGTTACTCCGAACGCGGGAGGATGGTCCCGCGGGAACACCTACAGGGATGCCTGGATGCCGTCGCTGAGCCTGTTCTGGAGGCCGCTGGACTGGCTCCAGGTGGACGCATACGCGAAGAAGAGCTACCGGCTCCCCTCCTTCAACGACCTTTACTACAGCCAGATGGGCAATTCCTCCCTGGTCCCGGAATCCGCCGCGCAGTTCGGGATGGACTTCTTTTTCTCCCAGCCCCTCTCCGGGGCCTGGAGCCTGGACGGCCGCCTGTCCCCCTACTACAACCGGATCGATGACAAGATCATCGCGCTTCCCACCTCATCCCAGTTCCGCTGGACCATGCTCAACATAGGAATCGTGGACATCACGGGGCTTGACGTGAAGGCGGAGCTCTGGTATGCGGATGGCGGCTGGAGAGCCTGCGCGACCCTGCGCTACAGCCTACAGCAGGCCCTCGACCACAGCGACCCGTCTTCTAGCCTGTACGGGAACCAGATACCATATGTCCCCCTGCACAGCGGCGCATTGAGCCTCGAAGCCGGGTACGGGAAGTGGAAAATTTGCTGGGATACCAGCCTTTCCGGGAGGAAATGGTCCCGGACCGCGAACACCCCCGATTACTATATCAAGCCCGTAGCCGTCAGCGACCTCACGCTGTCAAGGGAGATGCTCTCCGGAATGAGGATATCGCTCGACCTCGGCAACGTTTTCAACACTCCTTACGAAATAGTCCAGGGTTATCCCATGCCCGGGTTCAACGCCCTGCTTTCAATAGATTATAAATGGTAACGATATGCTTTTAAGTCTTTTGTATGTAGTCCTTACGGGCATCGCGCTTCCCGTCGGAGGGATCCAGATGCAGTACCTCTGGCGGAACCAGCTCGGCGACGTCTATTCCCTCGGGCTGGGATCCGCCGCCTGCCTCGGCGCCGCGGCGGCGACCATGACCGGATGGTGCAGCCTGACGGTGGGAAGTTTCGTCTGCACCCTTGTCTGCACCCTCGTATGCTTCCTCGTGACCCTCAGGGTCAACACCCAGCAGCTTATCACCTTCGGCATCCTTTTCGGGACCTTCATAGGTTCGCTGGGGACCATCGTAGTCACCAACGCCCCGACAGGGGACCTTCTGAAGCAGTATTATCTCTGGGGAGCCGCGAATTTCCGGCTCGAAGGCGTGACCAGCGGAGACATCATATTTTCCCTCGCCCTTTTCGCTACCGGGATGGCCGCGGCCCTCAGCCAGGCCGGAAGGATCACGAAGCATTTCAAGGGAGAAATCGAACTTCCCAACCTCAGCAAAGCCCTTATGCTCTTGGCAATAATGTGCCTCGTCACGAGCGCCGTCAGCATTTGCGGCCCCGTCGGCTTCATATCCCTCGGGGTGCCGAATCTCAGCCGCCTGATCTGCAAGAAGACCGACATAAGGGCGCACTACCTCATCAGCAGCGCAATGGGGATAGGCCTGCTGCTTGTCACCTGGCTCGTGGTGCAGTATGTCAACTTCGGCATCTACCTCCCCGTCAGCGCCACCATGGCCATCCTCGCCCTTCCCCTCATGGCCCTGATCTTCGTCAAGAGCCCGAAATAGGTCGGTAAAATTACCATACAACCATTGGAAAATTAATAGTTATAGCGTATATTTGCACATAACTTTTAGAATTCCAATTGTTATGGAAAATATAAAATGGATGACAGACAGCGCAATCTTGAAAAGGATTGGCGAACATATTAAAGAGTGGAGGCTTGAGATGAACCTCACCCAGGTTCATCTAGCGGACAAAACCCAATTGAGCATTGCCACCATTTTCCAGATAGAAAGCGGCAACGGTACATCTCTTCATAACCTCATCAAGGTCCTTCGCATCCTTGACCGCCTGGACGCACTCTCTCAATTCCTTCAGGAAAAGGAAATATCACCGCTTGAATTCCAAAAACTTGAATCAGGGATCAAAAACCGTAAACGCGCATCAAAAACCAAGAGCAATGATACAGACAATAACGGTTCTTCTCTATGGTAAGCCTATCGGGGCTCTGAGATTATTCGAGAACGGATACTGTGGTTTTGAATATACCGACGCCTTCCGGGCGAGCGGGCTTCAGCCTTCGCCGCTCATGATGCCAACCGACGGAAGACGGGTTTACAGTTTCCCGAACCTCAGCAGGGACACGTTCAACGGTCTTCCCGGGATGATTGCCGACTCATTGCCGGACAGTTTTGGACAGGCGCTCCTGAACCAATGGCTCATGCTGCATTCGCGCGATGAAGGACAAGCCAATGTCCTGGAGAAACTGTCTTTCCAAGGACAGCGCTGCATGGGAGCCTTGGAGTACCAACCTGCACGGGAGACATATATGGATGAAAGTTCCATGATCGAATTGGATGCAATGGTGGAAACCGCCCGACAGGCCCTGGCGTCAAAAGAAGGATTCAAGGCCTGCCTTGAAGACAAGGAGCAAGCTGTTTTGGAGATACTTAAAATAGGAACTTCGGCCGGAGGACAACGTGCGAAAGCCGTTATCGCCGTGAATGATGCCACAAATGAAATACGCTCCGGACAGGTTCCCGCACCTGAAGGCTTTGATTATTGGCTGCTCAAGCTTGACGGATTTGACTCGAACGGCCATCCGGTCAATCCGGCGAACTTTGGACGGATTGAATACGCTTTTTCCCGCTGTGTACGGGATGCCGGAATAGAGATGACGGAATGCCGGCTGATTCATGAGAACGGAAGGGCTCATTTCATGACCAAACGCTTTGACCGGATCAACGGACAAAAGATTCATGTACAGACTCTGTGCGGTCTGGCACATTATGATTTCCAGAGACCCGGTGCTTATTCATATGAGCAGGTATTCAGGACAATGCGCATGATAAACCTGGATTATGCGCAGGGAGAAGAGATGTTCAGAAGGATGTTGTTCAACATCCTCAGCGTGAACATGGATGACCATACCAAAAACATCTCTTTCTTGATGGGAAGAAACGGTATCTGGAGACTTTCACCTGCTTATGACATGGGATTCAGCTACAATCCCGACGGTCAATGGGCAAATGCTCACCAGCTTTCCATCAATGGAAAGCGTGACGACATTACGTACAAAGATATACTTGAAGTTGCTTCTACCCAGAGCATCAGGCATCCGGAAGAAATACTCGAACAAGTCGACGATGCAGTATCGCATTTTGAGAAATATGCCTCCGAGGCCGGTGTCCCCGCAAATGAGATAAAGCACATCGCAGGCATAATCAAACAAAAAAGAGAACCTCTTTTCCCATCAAAGCATTATCCTGTTTAGAAATCCGATGATGCCCTTTGACGGGTGCTCTTATAGTCGCTCTTGATGTATACGGCATTGCCGGTGGGGCGGAGACTCGCATGCGGATGGTCCCAGTCGTTATTGTCGGTGGGATGGTTGACGATTCCGCAGTCACCCTCGCCGTAGACATACATGGCCGTTCCGCCGCCACCGTCGAAATTCATCGCCTTGTAGCAACCCAGGCCCAACATCAGTTTCCCCAGCAGCGCTGTCGACATGCCAATGGCCCGTTTAGCCGCATCGCTGCTGGTCCAGCGGCCGTCCACGGCCACCTGGACGACGGTTTTCCTGTCCTTGGAAAGGCCGATGGCGGTCCGGGGATGGGTCGTTATCAAAAAACCCTCATTATTCCATGACGGATAATCCTGGATTTTTCCTTCCCAGACAAGCAGCGGTCCTGCGCAGCCTACATTCTTGCTGGCGAGCCGTCTTGCCCCATAGTTGTCGTTGACCTTGACTATATCCGGCACTCCGTCGTCAATCGTGATGGCGCAGTTGACTATCCAGGGGTCCTGTTCGCTGACCCCATGCATGTCCACCCCGTCCACACGGACGAAATGGCAGCAGGCCATGGGCCCGTTCGTCCCGGCGATAGCATCCAGATAGATACATTTCTCGTCAAGGTTCCTCAGTCCCTCGGTGGTGTAGTTGTAATAGATGCCCAGGCTGTTGTGCCCGTCAAGGGTGGTCCGTACGATATTGATATTGCGTATCTGCCCCTCCCAGAGGCCATGGAAAGAGGTCCATTCCACGCCGGGCAGCACCTGTTTGGTGACAGCGCCCGGGAGCTCGATGGTCGGTGTGTCGCTCCATGGATCATCATCCGTACCTCCGGAACCGGTCGTGTATTCAAGGATGATATGGTTGGATTCTTTTCCACGGACAGACACCCTGATCCTGAGCGAGAATACCTCCAGGGCCGGGGCCATGAAGACGACATGGTCCTCGGAAGACTCGCTGACGGGAAGGGAGACGGCATCCAGTCCAACTCCGTAGAGCACCTTGTTCTCAGCGGGGTCGGGGCTGAAATTCAGCCCGTTCAAAACCACTGGTTTTCCGGCCACGGCCTTGCCGTCGTAGTCGGTGGTGACGCTGATAATGTAGGGATCCGGCATCTTGTCGTCGGTACCGATATCGCCCTTGCCGCCGCAGGAGAGCAGGGCAAGGGCCGATATCAGGACCACCGGTACTTTACGGAGCATCATGGTGATTATTTCAGGGTCGGATAATCCTTTGAGAGATCCCATATGTCAGTGCTCCAGCCCAAAGCCGCAGCTTGCGAAGAGACGGTCCCTTCCACCCCGTAGTAATTACCGCTGACCGGTATGATGTCCAGCGGGTAGCAGAAAGGCAGCTCGGACACATCCCAGGCTACGAAGCCGGTGCAGGTCACGTTGCTGCCGGCATCGCCGCCAAGCACGGTACCTGAGATATCCTGACGTGAGATCCCCTTGAGGTCGGAGGCCGTGTATCCGTTCCGAATGGTCAGTTTCCCGACATTCCTGCCGACAAACCCGCTGCTCCAGCGATACCCCGTGACCTTGCCGGTTGCATAACAGTCGGAAACATTGGCCGTGACAACAGCAATCTCGACGACGCCGATCAGCGCGCCTGCGCCCGATTTGTTAGCCGCCGACGTTGTGGGATGGGTAAGGTCTCCGGTGGCGTAGCACCGGCTGACTTCCACCGTGGTGGGGATATATTGTTCGTTGCCGTCCTTTATGGTAGAGATAGCTGCGACAAGACCGCCGATATAGTGTCCAAGTCCCTCGACGGAGCCTGTCGCATAGCACTTTTCAATGCTGCCGCCATGGAATTCTCCAATCAGGCCGCCCGCCCTGGAATAATTGGTCTTGTTGTTGACAACCTTGACGTCGGCATGGCAGTTCCTGATGGTCGCATGCTCCACATAAGCGGCCAGACCGCCTTGATAATACCCTTCGGATGTAGCGGTGCCGGAAACGGAGCAGTTGAGGATCGTTCCGTTTTCTATGCGTCCTATCATGCCGCCGACCTGCTGGTCACCGCCGGCGACCGTGCAGTTGACTATCTCGACATCTTCCACCACACCGTCCTGGAACCAGGCGACCAGGGCGCCTGTCCGCTTGTACTCGTTGTTGAGCTTGGAATCCTTGATCTTGACATTTTTCACGACCACATCCCCTGAGCCTGACAGAGGACCGGCATTGCCGACGAGGATAGCACCGACATTGCCCAACGTACAGTCGACGTCGGCGTTTTCTATGACAAGGTCCTTTACGCTGCCCCTCAGGAATGCGAACAAGGCGCCGCCAGCCTTGAAATTGCGGATGACATGGTTATTGCCGTCGAAGACGATCTTCCTCTTCTCGGCAGCGGCGACTTCCTCATCGGTGGAAACATAGTTGATAGGGGTCCAGGGGCTCTCTTCAGTGAAGGTAGTGCCGGAGAAGTCGATGTCGGCGGACAGTTTGAAACAGGTGGTCGCATCATCTTTCAGCAGGTTCTGGATCTTGAGGAAGGACTCGACATCCTTGACCAGGTAGGGGTCTTCCTGGGATCCGGTTCCTTCCTGCTCCGGAGGAAGCATCTTGAAGACGATGTATGCGGCCTTGTCCTCGGGTACGGCGTAATTGGTGCCGCCCTGGACGGATTCTACTACCACGGGAAGAACGTAGGTTTCATCCCTGTCACAACCTTCTCCCTTGAGTTTCAGCTCACAGGAAGAGGATTTTGCGCTGTAACGGGGAAGGACGACCGAGGCCGAAGTAAACGAATAGGCCTCCGAAGGAAGGAGCTTGTACGAGGTCCCGTTTTTTCTGTTGTAGGACGCGACCAGGGCCGGCTTGGCGGCCAGCGTGATCGTGTAAGCCTCGGCCGAAGCCGGCGAAGGAACCACCTCCAGGCTGATGGTGAGCGTCTGGTGCTGGACTACTTCGTAGATGGGCTCGGCATCTATGATCTGGACGCCCAACTCGGCGACAGTTTCTTTTCCGCCGCCATTTTCTTTTTTCTCTTCCTTATCGCAGGAGATAGCCAGAAGGCACGAAAGAAGAATCAAAACATAGCTAAGAGTTCTTTTCATAACATATTTATTTTAAGTGTTTTTCTTGTAAATCAAAAACTGAGGCCGTCATTCCAGCCCGGGTTCTGGGTAAGGGCGCCGCCGGTGAGCGAACGCTGCTCGACCGGAATCGGGTAGTAATAGTCTTTCCCGTCATCCCACGTCCATCCCGGACGGGATTTCTGGTGGTTGTCCACACAACCGGAGGTCCCCTCCGAGAGGAGTATTTCCGATCCGATCCTGTATTTGTTGACGGCGCTGCCCGCAGGGGCGGAACCTCCGCTGTAGATGGTGACGTCGTTCACTCCGTCCTCATCCAGGTCGTAATTACCCACCCCGGGGAAATACATGCCAAGGAGCGGCTGCTCGAAGGCATGGCCCTCGGCCCAGCGGATCATGTCGTAATAACGGAAGCCTTCCTCCAGAAGTTCGATGGTCCTTTCCCGGCGGATCTCCAGAATGACGCCAACGTTGGATGTGTTTTTCACGGCGACCTTGGGATAGCCTGTAGCCGGGGCAAGCAGGTACGGGTCCGGAGAGGCGTTGGCCGCCGCCATGTCCAGGTTGGGCATACCCACCCGGTCGCGCAGCAACTTGATGCTCCGGTCTATATCCGACTGGGTGATGCTTCCAAGCTCGGCCTTGGCCTCCGCGAAATTGAGGTACACCTCCGCCGCCCGGAAGAGAATCAGGTCACAGTAGGACTGACCATAGGCGTCGTCCTTGGCGCCCATGAAGTATTTGATCGGCGCGTATCCGGTCTCACAGTGGTTCAGGTTAGGAGCGAGCCTGGTATCTGTGCCCAGGCGGCAGTAGCCGGGAGTCCTGATGCTCTGCGCGAGGCGGGGATCCCTGTTTTTGACTTCATCGACGAATACCATCGTCTCCCATCCGCCCTTGTCCGTGAAACGGCTGCCGTCGGCCATCAGATAGGACGCAATTATCTTCCTCGTGACGCCGTATCGGCTCAGCGTGGCGCTGACGTACTGGTTGTTGGCGGAATGAGTCACGTCGTAATTCACATTGTAGTCCCTCGCGAGAATGACTTCCTTGTTGGTTCCTTCGGAGATGTTGTACTTCGTGAAAAGTCCGATGTAGCTTTTGCCGGGGCCCTCGCTGTTATAGATGGCATAACCGCTGGCAGCCATGAACCTCTCCGCAGCATCTGCCGCCTGCTCCAGGTAATAGGTATACGGTTTGGCTCCGGCAGGAAGGGTCCTGAGCGTGATGGTTCCGTCGTGGTACTTCCGGAAGGTGCCCTCATACAGGCAGAAACGGGACTTGAAGGCCAGGGCCGTCCATTTGGTGATCCGGTAGTCGGAATGGGCGGAAGGAAGATTGTCGATGGCGAAATCGATATCTTCGATCATCCTCTGCATCACATAGTCGCGGCTGTCCCGCGGTTTGACGAGATCCTCGCTGTCCGAGCCCAGCGTATGGTCGTACCAGGGAACATCGCCGTACATCTTGATTTTCTCAAAGTAGAAGAAGGCGCGGAAGAAACGGGCCAGACCAATGTATTGGTTGCGGAGATCTGCGTCCTTGCAGTTTCCGGAATACTCCAGGAAGGTGTTGATCCTCCTCAGGTAACTCCAGCTCCAGCCGCCGTCTCCGGAATTGATGGTCCGGGCGCCTTTCAGGACGTCATCCAGGCTCCGGCCCACGATGGCGTCGCTCTGTCCGCCGCTCATGAAACCGTCCGGGAGCATGGGATAAAGCGCGTTGGTATAGGACCTCATTTCCGTTTCCGTAGCGAAGAAGGTCTCCGGGGAGAGTTTATCCTGGGGGAAACGGTCCAGCAAATCCTCGCAGGAGGAGAGAACGAGCGCGGCGCCCAGTATGGCAAAGATATGATTTTTCATGGCTCCAGTCATTAGAAGTTAAGGTCGATACCGAACATGAATGTCTTCTGCCAGGGATACACAGGCGCCCTTTTCCCGATCTTGGAGGCCTGTTCCGGATCGATATAGTCGCAATGGAGGCCGGGGGCAAGATATGCAAGGTTCTCGCCCGAGAAATACACGCGCAGGGATTCGATATCCACTTTCTGCGTAAGCTTCTTCGGCAGGGTGTAGCCGACGGTAAGGTTCTTCAGACGGCAGTAGCCGATGTTCTGGAGGTAGCGGTCATTGACAGTGGTCAGGGCGCGGTTTACACCTACGCCGGCTATATAGGCACGGGGACGGGGGAAATAGGCGTCGGGGTTCTCCGGCGACCAGCACTGGTCCAGGAAGTCCTTCTGTATCCATGAAGAGAACGGCCTGGCGTAAGGGCCCCAGAAATAACGGGCATCGATGCTGGGATACCAGTCCTGCCGCCCTACCCCCTGGAGGAACATGGAAAAGTCCACTCCATACCAGTTGAAGCCCATGGTGAGGCCATACTGGTAACGGGGCTGGGAGTTGCCTATTATCTTGCGGTCGCCGGGCTTGTCGACAGTATCTGCACCGGGACCGATGATGTTGTCCCCGTCCAGGTCAAGGTACTTCAGGTCGCCGGCCTTGAGGCCCAGGTCGCCGCCGTTCGAGGCATAGATGATGGTGCAGACCGGTGACTGGTCGACCGGATAGTTTGCAGCATCTTCGTCCGAGAGAAAGAATCCGCCGGTGGTGTAGCCCCAGATCTCTCCGTAGCGCATCCCCTCGTAGTAGGTATCCAGGTTGCGGGTCGGGTTGTCGAATTTGGTGATGAAGCCGATGAAGTCGTTGAAGGTGGCGGTAATATTGAACCCGAACTCGTCGCCGAGAATCTGGAAATGGTCCCGGTAGCCCAGCGAGAGTTCATATCCCATGGTCCTCAGGTCTGCGTTGTTGGTCCGCGGCGCGCTGGCGCCGTAGACTGCCGGCAGCGCCTTTCCCGTGGTAAGCATGTTCCTGGTATCCCTGATATAGGCTTCACCGGTGAAATTAATCCGGTTGCCAAGGAACGAGAGGTCGACGCCCAGGTTCTTCTGCGCCACGGTCTCCCAGGTCAGGTTGGAAGCGACGGGGGCGCCGAAAGTCGTAATACCCGATTTGTCCCCGCCGAAAAGGTAGCTCTGCGTGCTGGGGTTGACGGAACGGATATAGTCGTAGTAACCGACCTGCTGGTTGCCTAGGCTGCCGTAGGAGAAGCGCAGTTTGGCTTCATTCCACCAGCTTTTGAGCGGGACGAAGAACGGTTCCTCGGAGATCCTCCACCCCAGGGAGGCGGAAGGGAAGAAGCCATACCGCTGCCCCTTGGGGAAACGGGAGGTGCCGTCGTAACGGGCGCTCAGTTCCAGGAGGTATTTCCCTTTGTAGTCATAGTTGACACGGCCGAAGAAACCGAGCAGCGCATATTCGTTCTGTCCGCCGGAAGTGGTGGTCCTCTTGTTGCCCACATCGTCGGCGCTGACAAGGTTCTGGTCGTTGAGCTCCTCGCTCATAAGGTCGTAGCCCGTCGCCGTGAGCTTCTTGTTCCGGTAGGATTCGAACTGTCCGCCGGCCATGACCTTCAAGTTATGGGCATCGGAAAAGGTATCTGAATATGTTGCATACAGGTTGGCGGAATGAAGGTCTACCGTCTGCATGCTTTCCGATAGCATGTCCTCGTTGTCATCGGTCGAGAGCACCACGGTCTGCATGGGCATGATACCGGAAAAAGTTCCGTTTACTGAACGGTGCAGGCTTGCGTTGGTGTTGTATGAATAGGTGTAATTGGCTTTCACTTCCAACTGCCGGACAGGCTTGATCGTCACTTCGGCCGTGTTCGTCAGGTTGCTGACACGGCTGTTGTTGACGAAGTTCCCGTTGTTGAGGTTCCCAAGGATAGCCTGCCCGCCGGCTCCCGTATTGTTCTGGTAAAGCCAGGTTCCTTCCGGGGTCTTCGGGACCAGATAGGAGAAATATCCAGCCGTACACTGGTAGAACGTGGCGTCCTGGTCGGCGATGCCGGGATAGGAGTAAGTCGACGAATAGAAAGCCGTGTTGTTGCTCACATTCATCCAGGGCGTCACGTCGAAGGAAACGCGGGAACGGAGGTTGTACTTCCGGTATTTGTCCGGATTGATGCGGAAAATACCCTGCTCCTGGTCGTAGCTGGCAGAGAGGAAGTACTTTACGCTCTTGCTGCCGCCGCGGAAGGAGATGTTGTGGTTCTGCGAGGGCTTACGGTCATTGAAGAAATAGTGCCACCAGTCGGTGTTCCCATAGTACTTGTAGCCCTTGGCCCGGTCATACACGACCCAGGGGCGCTCAGGGTTTTCCGTGACGTCATTACGGCGCTCCCAAAGTTCGTACATGTCATTCTCGTCATAGAGGATATACTGCTGGCCGCTGAAGGCGTTCATGAAGTAATTGGGAATATAGACCGAGTAATAGCCGCGGGTCTCCCACTCAGTGCTGGTCGTGGGAGCGGAAAAACCCCAGCGGCCGCTGTAGCTCACATGGGACTGGCCTTCCTCGCCACCGGACTTGGTCGTCACCAGGATGACGCCGAAAGCAGCCTTGGCGCCGTAGACGGCGGCGGAAGACGCATCCTTCAAGACGGAAACGCTCTCCACGTCATTGGGGTTGACCCGGTCCAGGGTCCCGACCACGCCGTCCACCAGCACCAGCGGGGCACCGCCGGAGTTGATGGAGTTCCATCCTCGAATGTTGAGCGAGACACCCGCTCCGGGCCGGCCTGAAGGGGTGGTGACGGTCATGCCCGGCACCGTACCCTGGAGGATGCTGCCAAGGTTGGCGCTGGAACGGTTTCCGATGGCCTTGGATGTGACTACGGAAACGGCTCCGGTCAGGTTCTCCTTTTTTTGGACGCCGTAACCGACCACAACGGCATCTTCCAGAAACATCAACTCGTCTTCCAGCTCGATCTTGACGTAGCTGCGGCCGGCTACGGCCAGTTCACGGGACTTATAGCCGATGGAAGATACGGTCAAGACCGCATTTGGCGCGGCCTGGATCGAGAAGGTCCCGTCCATACCGGTGACCGTGCCGATGGACGAACCCTTGATGATGACGCCTGCCCCGACGACCGGCTCCCCGCTTCCGTCCACGACAAGCCCCCTCAAAGCAGCCGGCTGGGGAGCCGGCTGCTGCCGGATTATGACATGGGATTTGGTGAAGGACGCGTTATAACCGGCTCTTGGAAGGATGCTGTCCAGAAGGCTCTTTACAGCAGCTGTCCCTGAAGGGACCGTGACGACCACGCTGCCGTCGACGGAACTGGCGTCATAGTCCACCGAAAGGCCGGTCTGTCTTTCGATGGTGCCGAAGACCTCGGCGAGGGTCATCTTTCCTCCGGACAATTTCACCTGCTGGCCCTGAGCGATGAGCGGCAGGCTCAGAAGCAGGCAGAGAAATGCTGCAGATTTTTTCTTCATTTTTACGCTAGTAAACAGTCTATACTCATGTAAGTATAGACCGTCCTAACGCACAGAAGAAAAAGCGTGATCAGAACTGATAGTACACCCGGTCGCCGTTCCGCTTGTAGCTGGATCCCGGAATGAGCATCTTGAGGATCTCAAGTGCGTCGTCCAGCGTCTCATCCGGAAGGAAACGGACGTTCAGGGCATTGTTCCGCATATCCACGGAATTGTAGCTGATGGAGACGTTGAAACGCCGTTCGAGGGCACCTGCCACTTCAGGGAAAGAAGCATCGGAGAAGCACAGCAGGCCGCTTTCCCATGAAAGCACCCGCGCCGCATCGACCTTGCTTGTCTTCACGGAAGACTGTGCGGGAGAGAAGACGAGCTGAGTGTCGGGCTCAAGGATGTAGGAAGGAATCTCCGCCGAGGGTATGTCCACCCGGACCTTCCCTTCCTTGAGCGTAGTGCGGACTGTCGGCTCATTCACATAGGAATGGACACAGAAAGTGGTACCGAGCGCCCTGATATCCATGTATGCCGTCTTGACAATGAAGGGGTGCTCCGGGTCACTGGCAACCATGAAATTGCCCTCCCCGCTCAAGTAGACTATACGCTTGTCGCCGTTGAACGACTCGGGATACAGGAGGGTGGAGCCTCCGTTGAGCCGGACCGTGGTGCCGTCGGGAAGGGTGAGCGAGGAGATTTTCCCGCTCATCACTGTCATGCTCCGGGTGGCATCCAGGGGCGCCAGCACATCATTTTTACGGGTAAGCGTGATCCCTGCGAAGCTTACGGCAGCGACGGAAACGGCCATGGCAAGGACACAGCCTGCGACCCAGCCGCCACGCCGTCTGCGTTCGGCCTTCTCGATCCGCTTTCCCATGCGGACAAACTCATGGAAAGTATCGGAGCTGATTTCTCCGCCGCTTTCCTTCCATACCTCCTCCATGGACAGTCTCTTCTCGTCTAACATGAATTGCCGTTTATAAAGTTGTAAAACATCAGCCCGGTTACGCACAAACAGACCATTACTTTTATCGCTTTCCTGAGTTCGGACAGCGCCGCCGTTATATGGTTCTCCACCGTTCGTTTGCTGATTCCAAGTTTACTTGCAATCTGTTCGTTGGGGACGCCTTGTAGTCGGCTCATGACAAATACTTTCCGCCGTTTTTCGGGCATGCGGTTCACCGTTTTCCAGATCAGCGACTCGGTCTCGTCGGCATAAAGGTCCTTCTCCAAGGAAGCGGCCTCCGGCTTGGATTTGAGCGTTTCGCTCCAGAACCGTTTCCTGACGGCCTGCCGGTCAAAATGGTTGTAGCATTTGAACCGGGCCATCTGGAACAGATAGGCCGAGAAAGAAACCACCTCCTTGAATTTTCGTCGGCATGTCCAGACGTCGTAGAACACGTCCTGGGCATAGTCGGAAGCCGTATGCCCGTCTCCGATCAGACGCGTGAAGAAGTCCACCAATTTAGGCTGCCAGCTCAGGAAAAGCCACTCGAAAGCCTGCTTGTTGCCGGATGCAAGTTCCTGGAGACAATATTTCTCTTCTTCAGGGGTCATGACACAAAAGTAGCGATATTTTTCCAATTCATCCAAATGCATGAAAAATTAGGTGTAACGCCATACCTGGCTTACTATTACAAGTGTTATTATTAGTTTTGATGTCATGACACGACTGCTTACTGTCCTTTTTCTTTCTCTCATCCTTATTCCTTCATGCTGGAAGCAAGAAGAAAAGGAGCCCGGGGAGCTTAACTCCAAAGACTCCAGGATGCAATTCGGCTTAGAGGCGTCCGATCTGGGCGGCAGTTGGAGCACGGGGGACGCCATCAGCGTGCTTGACGACAGCGGGAACCATGCTTTCACTGCCCGTGAAAGCGGTAAGAAGGTTTATTTCTCCGGCGAGGCAAGCCCCAACAGTTCCGGAAGGATAGTTCTGGCGCCATATTCCTCCACTGCCGTATTCGACCCGGACTCCATCAGGGTCGATATCCCTGCCGCGCAAAGCGCTTTTACCCCCGTGAGCGCGGCCTGGTGCTCCTCTGCATCTTTAAAGATGAAAGATGTCTGCGCAGCGCTTCAGTTCTCGACGGTCACCGAAGGCATAGGCAGTATTGAGATCGAAAGCGCCGGAGCGGAAGGGGTCTGCGGCTATGTCAAGCTTTCTTTCAATCCAAGCTCCGGAACGATGTCTTACACACCCCGCCCCACGGGCGGCAAGGCCACCCTCCTCCCGCCGGCAGGCCGCAGTTCGCTGGAGACGGGAGAGCACCGCGTGGCACTCATCCCCGGCCGTTTCGCATCCGGCCTCAGGCTGACCGTATCCTATCTTGACGGAATATCCAAAGTCTATGAGACCAAGAATGCCATCACTCTGTCCCCCGGCGGAACCCTCCTCCTGGGGAACGTTGACGAGCTGGCCGTCATTGAAGAAGAACCCCCGGTGCCGGAGATACCCGAGGATATCTTGCCCCAGGAACCGACCCGCAACGAGGCGTTCGATCTGGAACTCGTGTTCATAGCCACGCCGGATGCGACTGCCTTTCAATGGCCGTTCGCCACGCCCGACATATCAGTAATTTCCGACAGTTTTGTCTTGGGGAGTGCTTCCTTCCCCGGCCAGAAAACCGCCGTGGTCCTTCCGCAGGAAGCCGGAGGATATACATTCCAGTTTTATGCGACAACCGGTGTGGCGCGCAACGGCGGCGGCAGCCAGGGTCTCAAGTTCGGAGGAGCGGCAGGCGACTATATCCAGCTCCCGGCCATCAAGGGCGTCTATCTGACCAAAGTCACCCTGGTTTCAGGAGGTTCCTGCCCCGTCGAACTGGTACGGTATGACGGCGCACAAGTCAATGGCGGCGGTCCCATTACCAGTGGGTACACCCTGGGAAGGGGGGATTCTTACATATGGACCTTGTATGGCTGCGAGAAAGAAACCGCATATAGGATACGTACCACCACGTCCGCGGTGTTCATGGCCCAGAAGATACTCCTCCATTACGACGTGAACGCCCCGGATCCCGCGGACGATCCGTCCACCCAGTTCCAGGAAGTCCGGCCCGACGAGATCCCGGATTTCAGCCGTGTGGGCTACCACTGGGGCGACAGGTCCATTCCGGATGTACCGGTGAAGATGACGCTGGAGGCGCCCTCCGACGGTTCAGACGCACTCGACCTCATCCAGAATGCCATCAATACTGTCGAGACACCCGGAGCCATCCTACTCAAGGCCGGCACATATCCGCTTTCCGATATCCTGATGCTCAATCGCAGCGGAGTCGTACTCCGAGGAGAGGGAGAAGACAAGACCATACTCTACAGTACCGCCACCACACAGCAGAAGACACTCCTGCAGGTTGGTTCAACGAACAAATTGTCGACGGGCTCCTCCAGTCTGATAATTGCAAAATATGTCCCCGTCGGGCAGATGTGGGTCCCCGTACAGAATCCTGAATTGTTCGCCGTCGGGGATAGAGCATGGATTTACCGTCCCGCTACGGAGGCCTGGCTGGATTCGCTTCACATGCGTGAACTTGCCGCCCTCTATTCGGGCCGAAGGGACTGGACCGTGGATGAATACAGCATGAATTGGGAGAGGAAGATCATGAAGATCGAAGGGAACAAGATCTGGTTTGACAACCCTGTGGTCATGTGCATAGGAGGGGACGAGAGCTACGGTAAAGGATATCTGCGCAAGGGTACCTGGACCCGCATAGAAGAGTGCGGAATTGAGAACATGACGCTCGACACCCGCTATGATGGGAGCAAGAAAAACGGCAACGATTTCATAGATGAAGACCATTGCTGGTCAGGGATCACCGTTTACGCGGCGGAACACAGCTGGATACGCCATGTTACCACGAGGCATTTCGGGCTCAGCTCCGTAACCCTCAACAACGGATCAAAGAACATCACTGTTGATAGTTGCACCGCCCTTGAGCCCGTATCGTCAGTGGAGGGAGAGAGGCGCTACGCCTTCCACATGGTAAAAGCGCAGCTTTGCCTCGTGAAAGATTGTCTCTGCGATGACGACCGGCACCAGTATGTCACCGCTTCCACGGTCCCTGGTCCCAATGTATTCCTTCGCTGCACCGGCACCAATTCACGTTCCGATGTCGGCCCACACCAGAGATGGGCGACAGGCGTGCTCTATGATAATGTGAAGGTCAGCGCGCAGATCGACGCCCAGGATCGCGGAGGCATGGGAGGAGGACACGGATGGTCCGGGGTCAATTTCGTGTTTTACAACTGCGAGACCACGTCCACGATATGTATCCAGAGTCCATGGGTGACGGGCCAGAACTGGGCGATAGGCTGCGTCGGGACCAAGGTCAGGCAGGCCGCCGCCTATGCCGACAATCTAGGTTTACGTCCGGATGGCATATGGCAGTCCCGCGGCACGCATGTAAACCCCGTATCACTCTACGAGGACCAGCTTGAGAAACGCCACGCCAGGGGCGAATACATCGAAAAAACCGATTAGGACGGTTTACGCCTACTGTTTATCGTAAACCATTACCTCGCTGCCTCCATGGCCGAAGATGGCGCTTGTTCTACCGTAATATACGGTCATTTTCTTGCCCTCGATCTTGTATTCGAACGTGCAGTCGCGTGTTTCCCCCTCGTTCTCATTTTCGCGCCATTCCACCTTTCCACCGTTTTCTTCGTACGTGGCGACCATGTGGGCTTTGAATGAGAACTTGGTGGCGTCGACAGTGTAGGTGCCGCCCAAGCGGATACCGAAGGTCCAATGATCATCCCACATATCCTGGCAGATGAACTGGATGCTCATGGTGCCATCGGATTTGAAGACATAGGTCTCGGTGTAATCGCGGATATCACCGTTAGCATAGATGACGGGGTCGTTACATACCCATGTCCCGACGATGGGATTGGAGTCCTCCTCTTTCGTATTGCAGGAGACAACAGCGAATGATGCGGCAAGCATCATGAATGCAAAAACAAGCTTTTTCATATCATTACTCGTAATAAAGTATCTCCCGTCCTATTTTATCCGGATACGTCTCCCCGAACCAGCGGGGGATGACGGTCTCGGTCCTCTCTATCCAGTTCCAATGCGAGTCATAGAGATAATCCGTCCAGGTGTCATGGAACAGTTTGGTCTTTTCCACCGAGCACTCCTCCAGATCGGTGGGGTCCATATTGTCGTTATACCGGTATTTCTGCCACCATATCGGCAGCATCCCGTTCGGCTCAACGGTAGAGTCGAAAGTTTCCATCACGTTTGCCTGGTCATTCGCGACGAAATGATACTCGGCGTCGCGAAGCACCTGGCTTTTGACCATTCCGTTGCTGAAGTATTCGGTCGATACTACGTCCTCGCTGGAATAAGGCATCCCGTTATTATAGACAACAGTGTAATTATGGATCGACTCATTGGTCCTGGTGTCCTTGTTTGTCGGGTCTCCACCAATGGGGTACCAAAAATAATCCTCCGTTATCACCAGATTGCCGTCACCGCCGAAACTGTAAGACCACTCGGTGCATTGGACGTGATCAAATAGGTCGTGGCACAGGCGCATCTTCGAAAGATCCTTGAGTATCGTGATCGGGTAGCCGTTGCCGCTTTCCCAAATACCGCGCGCCCAGCCGAAACTCTGCGTCGGGACATATTTGCCGGTGTTTCCGTATTCGTAATCGATCCATGTCGCGAGGTAATTGTCAGAGGCAGGATAGCGGATTTCCGTACGGGTCCTGTGTCCGGCGGCATCATAGGTGTGGAGTTCATCCGTATTGCTGCTTGCGTCCGTCGTATTCACATACTTCTTCGCAGTCAGGTGGCCGGCCTCATCGTATACATATTCGTCATATGTGGTGTACTTCGTAATATGATGAGACTTTACTTTGCCACGGAGACCGGCGATCTGCCTGTCGGTGCGGTCCCAGTAGTAAATATCAAACCAGTCGGGCCGGGCCGGAGGGTTGGCCGCGTCCCAGGCCTGGCCGACGATCTCATTTCCGCCGCCGTTTCCGTTGCCGTCTTCGTTGCCGTTTCCGTTGCCGCCATTTGTCTCGGTTCCGTTTTCATTGGGAGACAACTCCTCACATGAAGGCAGGAAAGAGAACACGGCGAAAGCCATCATGGCCAATAACAAAAACCTTTTCATAGCGATTCGATTAGCATGTTTTTTTCAAGATGCTAAAGTGCGATATATATATCGTCCTCGACGCACATATCAAAAAAAATATCGGTCAAATCGTACAAAAAGACCTATATTTGCCATCAGGATGGCTTTTATAAACAGTTTCATACCGGCTCTGCCCTTCATGGTGTGTCTCTTCTGGACGCTCCATGCCGGCCTCAGTTACAAGAGCCTGAACAGGGCGCAGCGAAACCTCGGAGTGTTCCTCTGCGTGTCCATGCTTCTGTTTCTGTACCACGCCGTCTATTTCAGCGATGGCGAGATCCCCGCATTCAACCTGTTCGCAGTAGCATATTCCTGGGCCACCCTTACAGTTTACCCGCTTTATTACCTTTACGTCGAATCTATAACCGACAGTCGAAGGCCCGGTCGCGCAGAGATGCTCCTTTTATTTGTCCCGGGCCTTCTCGCCGCTGCCGGCGGAGTCGCAGTCCTCGCTTTCGGGCTGAAGCGCGAGATTCTGGATGTTTTCATTACGGTGACCAGATCCATCCAAACCATTCTGGTGTGCATCTTCAGTCTCGTGAAACTTACCGCTTTCGACCGCAGCGTATATGATTCATATTCCGAAGTGGAAGGCAAGACCGCCAAGCCGGTCAAGATACTCGCCGCCGTTCAGATGGCGGCAGCTCTCTGCACAGTGATACTTAGCCTGTTGGGGCAGAGGTTTTTCTTTGGGAAAGCCATACTGGCAGTTCCCTCCCTTCTCTTTGCCGGCACCATCTATGCCATCGCCTACGTGGGTTTCAGATACCTTTTCGGAGCAGAGCAGATGGAAGAAGAGCTCACGGAAGCTGTCCCGCTGGAAAACGCCCGCGATGATTCATACCTCTATGACGCCATACTTGATAAAATGGAGAATGGCCGCCTGTTCCTGCAGCCTGGACTGTCGGTCGTGGATCTCGCCAAGGCCACCGGCAGCAACCGCACCTATGTTTCGGCTTGTATAAACGCCAAAAGCGGCAAGTCATTCGCCATGTTCATCAATGGCTACAGGGTGGAATACGCGAAAAAACTGATGAAGGAAGATGGCCGGCTCTCCATCGCGCAGGTAGGAGAGATGTCAGGGTTCGCCAGCGAAGAGTCATTCCGGCGCAATTTCCGCTCATTTACGGGGAAATCTCCCTCCAGCTGGAAAGACTGAGAAAACGAGAATCCTTTCGGAGCAGTTCCGGATTCTTCAATAACGAAAAAGCCAGCCGAAGAGGCGGTCCTCAGACCGCCCGGCGGAGACCGGGACGGAGCGCGAAGCGCGATGTCAGTAGGTCGGGAGCCGGGGGGGTCGCGAACGTAGCGTCAAGCGCAGTGAGCGGATAAGGGGGGCAGCGCTCCTTCGAGGCGGAAAACCTCAATTGACGGTTGCGAACTGATCCAGATACTTGTTCATGGCCGCCAGTTCAGACAGATTCTTAGAAAGATAGGCTGCGCAAAATAGCTCTCTGAAACGGCATAATTCTTCCAATAATGCACCTCTGTGAGAGGGTGTATCGCTACGGCCATACTTTATCGTAAGATCTATCAATTCCTGAGCTCGTCTGAATGCGCTATCCGCACGGCTCTCCTTCCCCGCGTCCAAGGCTTTCAGCACACGCGAAGTCTCGCTGCCGATGTTTGCCATCTGCTGAGCTAAAGTCAGTTCGGCCCAACGGCCGTTTTCCAACGTCGTGTGCTGCATCCTATCCGATTATGAATTGTGTGACAATCTTTTCAATCGCTTCCCTGGTCTCCGGGTTGGAAATCCCGCGGGAAGGATTGCCCTGCCAGAAGCGGATGTTGATGAGCGAGTCGTACTCGATGAAATCCTCTCCCACCTCATCCGGATAAAGGTTGAAACCCCAAAGGTCCTCCAGAACCGAGCCGTTCTCCAATAGCAGGCGCTCTAAATCGGCGTGAAGCTCGGCATCAATTGCCAGAAGTCCATTCCTAACGTCAGCGACGCATTTAATCATATCGCCGAAGGTGTTTTGGGCAAGTCTTTTGAGTTCGTATTTCGGTATTGGCTGTTGAAGAATCTGCATACGCATTGTTTTCAGCAAAGATACAAAAAAAGAGGAAAACCTTTCGGAAATCCTCTGTAGTAGACCAAACACTCCGAATCTCGAACCTCCGGTTTATCGAAGGGCTACGCCGACCTCAATCATTCAACGACGGGCTTGACCGATAAAGTGGGATCTACCAGATGAAAGGGATCACTTTGTACTTCACCTTCTGCTTGTAGTCCTTGTAACCCT
>JAEEGL013113111.1_pt1 | contig 25248 bp, 31 predicted proteins | sample 9134231 | NCBI WGS metagenome assembly JAEEGL01 (sample SAMN16246548, study PRJNA631951) | gut metagenome | biome: gut microbiome; feature: rumen; material: fiber-attached | host: Bos | place: Iran: Karaj | collected 2018-10 | reverse complement strand
TTCGAGGCTGTCCTGGTCTATATGGATTCCGAACGTATCAGCCGGTTCATAAAGAGTCTTCGCACTGCTATCAGTGATGCAAACGAAAAACTTAAGACGGATTATACCCTGAGTGCCAGCGTTGGCATCTGCGAGGTCAATGAGTGGAATGCGCTTATGGAATGTATGAATAAGGCTGACAAGATGATGTATCAGGAGAAAAAGAACCATAAAAAAAACATAAAAAAGATAAAAAGCTTTTGAAAAAAGAGTAATAAAATGTCTTGACCCGGCCTTTGGGGCCGGGCTTATTATTCCTTCAAACAAAAGTTGAGGAGATCACGTACCGTGCCTGCGACATTATAGGTGAAGTGATGGAAGAGCACCTTATGGACATCCAGAAGATCAATTTTGATTTCGGGTCTCTAGCGGTAAATAACCCCGAGAGAATGGCTAAGATCATGGCAGGAACTGATGGAAACGGCAAAACGGAGAGTATTCTTTTTAATATCTTTCCGAAAATGGTGGAAGCGGCAATGAAACAGGGGTACAGGATGAAAGGCGCTCCGGAGGAGATAGGTGCTTTCCTTGCCACTTCATTTTCCGGCATCGAGAAGGTCTGCATCTTGAGTGCCAATTACGGGGCAGGAAGCTCCGGGGTGAAGGTTGAACCAAGATCTGCTTTCAGGACACTTGCCAAGTCGATCATTTTATTATTCGGAGGAAAAGTCGATGAGTAAAAATATGTTTCAAAAGCCACAGCCGACCGGTGGATATGCAGTGGGAACTTTTACTTATACCGTATATAACGATCGCGAAGAGACAATGTATAATGCCATCGGAACCAAGAGAGCCATACCGGTAAAGGTTTATTATCCTGTTACAAAGGAGTCTGTTACCGGGCTTCCGAAGGCGCGTTATATGAGTAAGGCGACTATTGACGCTCTTAGGAAAAACTTTTTTGTTCCCCTTAATTATGAGAAGGTTGAAAGTGACGGGACGAACCGTTCGGAATGTTATGAGAATGCTCCTTTTATTGAGGGCGAACGCTTTCCGCTTATCATGTTCAGTCATGGCTACGGCTCGTTTATGGCAGCCCATACTTTTTTGTATATAGAACTTGCTTCCCACGGCTATATAGTTGCATCCGTAGGTCATCCATATGAAGGGATGATAACCGAGCTGGATGACGGAACAATATTTAAGCGGGCGAAGGGGATCACATCAAAAGTATATTCGCCGATGATCCCGGGCGTTATGGAATTTATGAAAATCCAGAAAGCCAAAGGAACAAACGAAGAGCTCTGGCAGCGCTTTGATGCGGCGCAAAAGAAGTACTGCGGATTTTTGATCGAAAGGGTTCATGAATGGGAACTGGATACGAAAGCAGCCCTGAGGGTTCTTAAGGATAAATATTCTGACAAAATAGATTTTGCAAAGGGGATCGGCATTACAGGGCATTCCATGGGAGGCGCGACGGCCTATGCTCTTTGTGAGGACGAACCGGAAACATTTACCTGCGGAATCAATATGGATAGCGGTTTGTTCGGAAACCATGACGGGAAGTTTATCACAACTCCATTTCTCCAGATGAACTGTGAAAAGAACAAAACAGTTGTTACCGGTGCCTTCGTTAAGAATAAAAATGTGGCATATCATGCCATACTTAAGGATATGCAGCATCTTGGCTTCTCCGATATGAAGTATGCCATTCCATTTAAATCCCAGGTGGGAAAATTGGATCCGGCTATCGCACATGAAACAATGTGTAGTATACACTTAGAATTCTTTGATACGTATCTTAAGAAGACGAAAAATGAACCTTTGGGGACGGGGTCAGTGGCTCATTGCTTTACTTTTTATAGTTGAAACTCTGGAAATCTTTACTTTATACTCGGTTTTGCGATAGAATAAGTAAAGATTGGAGGCGAAGCTAATGATTTCATATGCGGGACTTGTAAATGCTCTGAAAGCAAAGGGTATCGGCAAAACGGAACTGTCCAAGCAGCTTGGTCTGTCAACCAGAACCGTTGCAAAGATCGGAAAAGGCGAAAGGCTTTCCAAACGGAGCCTGTTAAAGATTGCGGATTTTCTGGAAGTTAAGCCCGAGCAACTTATGAGAGAGGTGTCTGATAATAAGATCCTTCAGGTACTTCGTGAAGAAAAAGAGATGAAGCTGTCCGGAGGGCTCTATCATGAACTACAGGTCCGAATGACATATAATTCAAACCATATTGAGGGAAGTAAGCTTTCGGAAGATCAGACAAGACAGATCTTTGAGACCAGCACACTTGATGCAGGTGATGGGATACCGGTGGATGATGTTTTGGAAACGGTTCATCATTTTCGGGCGATTGATTATGTGATAGATACAGCAGAGGATGTGCTTACAGAAGAGATCATCAAGCATCTGCATTATATTTTGAAACATGATACAAAGGATTCTACACTTGCGTGGTTTGCAGTAGGGGATTATAAGAAACGAGCAAATCTTGTTGGCGGAAGGGAGACATCCAAACCGTCAGAAGTACATAAACATATGCAGACTTTGCTTTCCCGGTACAATGCAAAGGATAATGTAACAGTAGAAGATATCATTGCGTTACACGCAGAGTTTGAGTATATACATCCGTTTCAGGATGGTAACGGGAGAGTAGGCAGGCTGGTCGCATTAAAAGAGTGTTTACGACATAATGTGATCCCATTTATCATAGAGGACGCAAAAAGGAATTTCTATTACAGAGGGCTCTCTGAATGGAGAAATGAAAAAGGCTGGCTTACGGATACATGCCTTGATGGACAGGATGTATTTATAAAGCTGCTTGATGTATTGGAAATACCATATGAAGTGAAAAATAGTGAAAAAACCTGACTTTGACAATATAAAAACTTACGAAGAATTTAAAAGATACAACCCTGAGTACCTTAAAAATGTCAAAAATGAAGAAAACTAAAATTATAAAAAGCATATTGAGTCTGGTAATTACGGTAGGATGTCTATGCGCCTGCGGCAGCAGTGATCCGGCAGGCACCACATCAAAGGTGACCCGCCAAACCCTTCAGGAGGAAGAGCGAAAGCTGTCATCAACTGCCGCAAAAGAAAAAATATTCACAAAGGAAGTTGAGTCGGTAACCATCCGTTATTACATCGGATATAATATTGCGACGGGTGATGCGATCAACGATTCCATTCCCTGCCATCAGATCACGGTGTCCGGTGATGATCTGGAAACGCTGGTGTCGCTGATTGGCGGGTTGACAAAAATGGCTGTGGATCAAAACACGGATGATTACTTGTTCGTTGAATCTATTACGGATGACTATGAATTAACGATTAATGATGATGTTGTTTTAACGATCGGGAATAAATGCGGATATGCGCCCGCATCTTCAGAACAATTTGAAGTACCGGCCGAATTGTATGAGACTGTGGACCGGATCGCACAGGAGAATAATGAGAAGAATGTATACAAAACATTGGGCGGAGATCAGATCAGTGTAACCGACCGGGACGGCAAGGTATGGGATATCGAAGATGATGATCAGCTGGAAAAAATACGGTCGACGCAGTATTACGCAATGAATATTTCGGATGATACGCTGGAAGGTGAACAGGTTGCATATGTTGTTGACCTGCATAACGGAGATCAGCTGGATGTATTTTTTGCCAGTGTACTCGGAAAGATCCGCTATGCGGATGGTTCATATGAGTATGTATACACCGGTAATCTGGAAGAATATCTGGATGAGATCTTACGCTAAAGAGCAAAATGAACCCCGTCCCCAATTGAGCCTTGGGGGACGGGGTTAGGGGTTCATTATTTAATATCGTACTCCAGCTTCACGGTGATTGTGGCGGTCTTGTATCTGGAACTTGTATCAAAGGCTCCGTCATATGAATAGCTGCTTGTGCCGGAATTTTTTGCAGTTATCTGGAATACACCGAGGTTTGAATTCTTGAGCTTTCCTAAGGATGCGCCGGTGTTCTTGGCCATGATGTCGATTCGTTCTTTTGCATTCTCGGCGGCCTTGTTTATCAGATCCAGCTTAAGCGTTTCCAGCCCTGAATAATAGTATTCAGGTGAGTCTGAAGTGAGCTCCACCCCCTGATCAAGAAGACTTGAAATGTCTCGCGAGATCTTTTCCACATTATCAAGGTTGGATGAAGTGATTGTCACTCCCTGGGTAAGCCTGTAGCCGTCCTCTTCAGAGCCTACATAGTTTCCGTTAGTGTCATACACGTCTTTATAGGTCCTTCCGATATCAACGGAATCAAAGACGATCTCATTCTCTGAAATACCATTGTTTAAGAGATACTGTTTAACCTTATCCGCATCCTTCTTTATCTTCGAATAGGCTTCCTGCGAAGTGTACGCTTCAGATGAGAATGAACCTCTCCATATTATGATGTCAGATTCAAAGTCTACGCTTGAACTGCCTGTAGCAGTAATTACATGCGTGCTGTCGGATCTGAAATGCGACAGCCCAAAAGCCAGAAAGCCGCAGCTGATGACTATACACATTCCTATTATCAATGCTTCTATGCATCCTCGTTTCTTTTGTTCCATACTTTTTTCCTCCTTTTGACCCTTGGGGACGGGGTTAGCAGCTCATTTTTTGACCCCATTATAAGATAAATATTGGAATTTTGGTACTGACACCAAGGTCTTTGATTGCGAAGGCAGTAAATATCTATTTTCTAAATGCGAAAGCATTCTTTCAAATATTCTTGATAGGACCTATAATATTGACTTGACAATTGAATAAACGCTCAACTATAATAATGTCAGTTGAACAAATACTCAACCATACGGAGGTAAACATATGTCAAAGAATGAGTATATCTGTGATTGCAATCCCATAAATCCGGAGCTGGTTAAGAAAACGAGTAAAAAGATGCTCACGGATGAGGCTTATGAGAGGATAGCAGGATTTTTTAAGATCGTCGGTGACCCCACCAGATGCAAGATCGTATCGGCGCTTTCGATGAATGAGATGTGTGTTGGCGACATTGCAAATGTCTTGTCCATGACGAAATCATCAATATCGCATCAGCTCACCAAAATGAAAGAAGCCGGCGTGGTCAGATCAAGAAAGAGCGGTAAGGAAGTTTATTATTCCCTGGATGATGAACATGTGGCGGAGATATTCTCGCTTACAGTGGCACATATGGATCATCTTTCATGATGAAGATATTTCAAAAGAATTGATAGGAGGTAGTTATATGTTCTGGGATAAGATTTCACCATTATATGATCTGTTTGAAAATGTATATAATTACAGAGTATACACAGGGACCGGACGAAAGGTCGCCGAGTTCATAGACTCGTCGGATGATGTGCTTGAGTGCGCATGCGGGACAGGGGCTATCACTGTGCATATCGCAGAAAAGTGCAAAAGCCTGATCGCAACGGACTTCGCAAAAGGTATGCTGAGACAGGCTTCGAGAAAATGCAGGAAGCTTGATAATATGAAGTTCAGGTGCGCAGATATAACAAACATTAAGTGCAAGGATGAGCGGTTCGATAAAGTGGTGGCCGGTAACGTTATACATCTGTTGCCGGATCCCGGAAAGGCACTTTCAGAACTTAAACGTGTGACAAAGCCCGGAGGAAAGATCATCATTCCGACATATATCAATATGTCAAAAGAATCAGCAGGTCTGGCGGTCAAGTTTATTGAGCTGCTTGGGGCAGATTTCAAAAAGCAGTTTGATCTGGGATCATATATGAAATTCTTTAGCGATATGGGTTATCAGGATGTAGAATATTATGTGGTAGATGGCAGAATGCCATGCGCGATAGCAATAATAACGAAGGAGTAGATCACGATCACACAGGAGGTTTAAGATGGCAGAGACGATAAAGATCAACGATTCTACCTGGAGGTTTGAAGACGGCGGTGTACGCTTTTTCCTGTTATGCGGCAAAGAAAAAGCGGCGCTTATCGATACCGGAATGAATGCTCCGGATGCGAAAGAGCTGGCTGAAGGCGTGACGGATCTGCCACTGATCCTCATCAATACTCATGCGGATCCTGATCATATTTCCGGCAACGGTGCGTTTGAAGAATTCTACATGAACCCGGAAGAGGAAGATAATTACAGGAATAACGGAGGGAAAGGGAAGATCATTCCTGTAAATGATGGCGATGTGATCGACCTTGGAGACCGTCCGTTAAAGATCATAGATAACCCGGGACATACACCGGGAAGCATTGCGATCCTTGATGAAAAATATAAAGTGCTGATCGGCGGAGACGCAGTGCAGGATGGAAATATCTTCATGTTTGGAAGATACAGAAATCTGGATACGTATATAGGCAGTCTTAAGCGACTTAAAGAATATGACGGCAGCTTCGATGAGATCTATCCGATGCATGGAACTATTCCGGTAAAGTCGGAGCTTATTGATAAACTGATAGATGGAGCAGAGCAGATACAAAGCGGTTCGGCAGAAGGCAAGAAAGTAGATATGTTTGGAACTGAAGTGATGCTGTATAAATTCCCGTATGCGGGATTCTTGTGTGAAGTTAAGAAGGTATGACAACACTGGTCTGCAGAAAGCTTTTCAGGCAGCAGCTGGATGTGGCCAATATGCCGGAAGATGTGGCAAAGGATGCGTATGAGATCGATACTTATAAAAGATACTACGAAAGAAGAACGTGAAGAGATCATTAAGTCCTCGCTGGATTGCGGCGGAGGCTGCGAGAACTGCTCATCCTGCTGGCTGGGTGGCGGCAGTCCCTGGGATATTTATCAGGACTACATTGATGGAAAGCGTGAGATCAGGGATATAAACGCAGAGTATATGTCCCAGTACCGACAGGACAGACAGATCAAGTGAGGTATCCTATGCAGGCACCGGAGATAGAGCTCTCTACCGAAGATGAGCGCAGAAAATATATTAAGGACAGATTTCCGTGCATCGCTGATTGTGATATGTGCGGACTCTGCAAAGTGTTCCGCGGGAAAGATCCCGAAATGGCATACAACGATTATATCCTTGGGCGCCGGTCTTTTGAGGAAGTGTCATGGGATTATAAATAAATGCGGATAGTCGCAAAAATATCATATGAAGTGAAAAATAGTGAGAAAACCTGACTTTGACAATATAAAAACTTACGAAGAATTTAAAAGATACAAATGGGAATGGACCGAGCTCAGTAATATCTGCATCGAGCACGGTCTTTTTTTTTCTTGGCTCCGAGAAGAAACTGAGTAAAGTGATCGAGGCATACTTTAACGGAGCGGTGATCCCTCCGAAACGTAACTGGTACAAAATATTAAGAAAATGCAGCCCGATCCCGAGCCTGATGCCGGTGCCAAAGTCATCCTGGCAAGATTCCACGATAGCTTCAGCCTTGTGAACCCCTAACCCCGTCCCCAAGGCTCATAAGACAAATACTGAATATATTTGGACTATTGCGTATAATATGACTTAATAAAATAAGACATATACCGAGGGAACAGCGCCTGACACCAATGGTCCACAGGAATTTAAATAGCAACCCCGAGTAGCAATATGTAAAGCCGGATTGATAGAAGGGGACAGCCGGTTTTATTACAATGAGTATACGCAGTAACTCAAACAAATTGCAGAAAGGGGAAACGATATGGATTTTACGCTGAATTTTATGATACTGGAAACGGCAACAATGCTGGTAATCTTTGTTTTGGGAAGATTGATACAGTTTCTGCTGAATGTTGAGAAAAAGCCATACGTGGTACGAAATGTGAATGCTCCGGGTAGCGCCAGTGTGTATATTTACAGGATACAGAGAAGCGGCAGCAGGCATATGGAATATAAATTCCTGAACGCAGGTGGCAGATGGAAACCGGTGATAGACAAGGCGAGCATTATCGGTGTTGTAGCCACAGTGGTAATAGTGGGCGGTATATTGCTCTACACCAAAGGGATCATTAATACCCTGATCTTAGGCCTTCCGCTGGCACTGTATGGTGCCCTTGTAGCATCAGCACGCCACATAGAAGCCTACACAGTCCTTATGAAAGAATGATACCTTAAAGATGTATTGGAAATACCATATGAAGTGAAAAATAATGAAAAAACCTGACTTTGACAATATAAAAACTTACGAAGAATTTAAAAGATACAAATGGGACAGGACCGAGCTCAGTAATATCTGCATCGAGCACGGTCTTTTTTTCCTTGGCTCCGAGAAGAAACTGAGTAAGGTGATCGAGGCATACTTTAACGGAGAGGTGATCCCTCCGAAACGTAACTGGTACAAAAATATGGTGCTGTTACGCTATGTTAACGAGGAAGGATCATTGATGATTTTTGATCTGGTTCTGTTTGCCGTGTCTCTGCTGCTTACCGTGATTGGGACCGTTTGCGAAGCAAGAGGCGCAGAATATTATGTCCTGCTCTGGGTGTTTGGCATTACAGGGTTGATCGTTTCCGTGCTTTTTACTTACTGGGGGCATGATCTGGATGTTATTATGAGTTATTTTCCTAAATGCGGAGATAAGAGATTTACCAGAGCGCAGGTGGACGAACAGGCATGTTCCGAAGGCGCGGAGTTGATAAAGCATGAGAAAATTTTTCTTGCTCCGGATATGTTGATCGGCGTGACGACCGGAGTGGCAGCCATCTCTTACGAAGATATCGCTTCTTTGCAGGTAAAACAGGCACAACACAGCGAGCGTATCGGCCCCAGAGGCAGCACGAGATACCGCGATTATTATACTTACAGGATCATTGTAAAGACCAATAAAGGAAAGAAGATCGCGATATGCGAAAGCAAGCAGGATCCGGCAACTGCCATAGTAAGAATATATGGACACTGTCTGAAATATAATCCAAATGTAGAACTTTTGGATATGAAAAAAAGTATCTTTGCGCCGGATGAAGCGGCGAGGCAGGTGACAGAGGGGGATGGTGTAAACAGCAGTGTGGCGAAAGCTGTGAAGGAACAGTCTTTGATGGTCGTGTCCGTGGAAGAAGATATCAGGAAGAGATTTATCGCTTACCATATCCGCACTGCTCTTATTCTGATCCCGGAATCGCTTATCGCGGCCGTGCTCGCAGGAGGATGTATTTTCATTGCAGGAAGGTTCCTGCATACCGTTAGAGGTGCCGGGATTTTACTGCCGGCTGTCTTCTTCCCCTTGTATGCGATATATAATCTTATCTCAGTCATAAACACTATCCGAAAGAATGATATAGAGTTCTATTCCGGCGAGATCACAGGTAAGGACGAAAAGGGTTATTTCTTAAAAGGGGTTTCCGCTTACAGATTCCATTTCATTAAGAAAATGCAGCCCGATCCCGAGCCTGATGCCGGCGCCAAAGTCATCCTGGCAAGATTCCACGATAGCTTCAGCCTTGTGAACCCCTAACCCCGTCCCCAAGGCTCATACCCAAGGCTCATAAGGGATAACGAAAAAACAATAATGAGTCATGTGGCGTTTAGTTTATGAAAAAAAACATCAAAAACAAACAAATGTGTTTACTTTTAGATTAAAATTTGATAAACTAAACACAGAAGAGGTGGAAATATGTTTGAGAAAAATCTTAAGTACTATCGTCTAAAGAAGAATATGAGCAAGAAAGAACTGGCTGATTCCTTAGGGGTTAGTGCTATGGCCATTTCAAACTATGAGAGTGGAAAGCGGACACCTGATATTGAGATGATCACTAAACTTGCAGAGATTCTTGGTATCAAGATTACTGATTTCATGGCAACCCGTAATTCTGATCTTGTGTTTCAGCACAGTGAATTCAGGAAGCACTCGGATTTGTCAAAGAGCGAGCAGGAATTTATCCAGGAATCGGTTGAAGAATACTTTGCCAGATTCTTTGATGCTGTAGAGTGTTTGGGAGGTAATCCATTGCCTAATCCGCCTAAATGCCATGGAATAAAGTATACGGGTGATTATGAAGTGGATTCTCAGGCACTTCGTAAGCATTTAGATTTTCCGAAGGATGGCCCCGTAGATGAATTGATCAGCATTTTGGAAAATAAAGGGATTATTGTATTTGAAATTGATATCGATAATGAACATTTTTCCGGAATGAACGGGATTGTTAATGGTCATCCTTTTATTGTTATAAATAAGAACATTACTCCTGAGCGAAAGAGAACAACAATCGTTCATGAATTGTCTCATATTATGTTTGACTGGGGTAAAACACCGAATAAAGAATGCGAGAAATCTTGTACAGGTATTGCCGGAGCATTTTTGATAACTAAGGATGATCTACTTAGGGAACTTGGCCCCAGACGAACAAGGTTTACCAAAGATATGGAGCTTGTATGCGAAGAATATGGCATTTCAATATACTTATTGGTAAAGCGTTCAGCTCAGGTTGGTATTATATCCCCATCTCTTGAAAAAGGTTTTTATATAAAGGCCAATAAGATGAATTTGAGAGATAAAGAGCCAAATAGGGTGAGAGGAGCGGAGGAACCTCTTTTGTTTAGGCAGCTTGTTTTGCGTGCCATAAATGAGGAGGGCATCAGTATACAACGCGGTGCGGAATTGCTGAATACTAATTATTCCGAGCTAGAAAAATATTGCGAATTGGTGGTGAAATAACCTTGGAATACATTAGCAGCGATACAAACATATGGATAGATTTCAGCACGATTTCGAGTATAGATATTCCGTTCCGTCTTCCGTGCACATATATTATGTTTTATGAAGCTTTGGAGAATGAGGTTCTTTCTCCTGCGGGCTTGGTATCTGATCTTACGAAGTTGGGGTTAGTAGGAGTTGAGATTGATACGGAGGAATTCTATTGTACTTTTGAACTTGCTAAAAAGTATAAAAGATTGTCTATATATGACAGAGTTGCATTGGCTATTGCAAAGAAAAGAAATATCCTGCTTCTGACGGGCGATAATGCCTTGAGAAAAGCTGCAATACAGGAAGGTGTTTCTGTCATGGGAACCATTGGTCTTTTGGACAGATTGTATGAGGAAGGGCGTATTAAACGCAAAGAATATGAGAAGTGTTTGAGAGGATTCCTTAAGCACTCGGAGAGAAGACTTCCGAAAAATGAGTTAGAGAATCGTTTAAATATGTTAAAAGGGTGGATAAAATGAAATCAAAATAAAAAAGCACCATAATATCATCGCTGACACTACGGTGCTCTTCTCTGAATTTGCATTCAGAATACGCAAATTCATAATAGCAAACTTCAGAGAAGGTGTCAACGTAAGTGCCATGCGATACAGGCAATCCGTTAACATCTTTTTCGCGTTTTTAACGCTAAAAGATCTTTCTTCGCATGATTATGCGAAAGACTTTTATGGAGGCAAATTATGAATTCTATAGAATTATGTGCCAAGGAACGAGAAGTTCAACATTTTTTCCATTGGGATCTTATTGAGAATGCTGAAATAGTGGGATCCCATCATCATCCCAGACTTTCTCCAATAACAGCTTTGCCGGATGTAAAACGTTTGGTAACATTAAATAATGCACCATATGAGAAACATCCTGAAGAATGTGGTCTGTGTTTTTATACAAAAGATTCAGTTATTGAGAGAATTTGGAATAATCCATCTAAATACCTTAAACTAGTTGATCGCTTTCCATTAATTATTGGTCTCGATTTCAGCATTCTATGTAATATGTATTATCCTCAACAGTCATACAACTGTTGGCGGAATTATGTCATGACCTTTTGGCTACAGCAAAATCATCCGAGAGTTGTCCCTAATGCTGGTTTTGGTGACGAAGACACATTCCCTTGGTCATTGGAGGGAATGCCGGAGCATAGTTGGTTAGCCATCACCACTCAGGGGTGTATGGATAATTATGTGTTGAAGAGGTCCTTGCTCAACGGCTTACATCAAGTAGCACGTGATAAACATCCATTAGGACTTGTTGTATATGGTAAGTTTCCTGAAGAGTGGAAAGATAAGTTTCCTATGCCAATAATTGTATTTCCGGCATATTCGGAAACCAGATGGGGGGTGACCGAATATGGGAAGAGGTAGAGGCGGATACACCTCCATTAAGCCTGGATATATAGATTCCGGCGGTAAAAAAGTGACTGATTCGGGTGCAATATTTGTGGCTGAGAGATATATTGATATGGGATACGAATCTGTTTTCAGACAAAGACATGACGAAGAAAATAGAAAAACATATGATCTCACTATAAAAACAAGTGATGATACCAATTTTGTTAAGAATATCGAAGTCAAACAAACTACGAGTAATAATCCAGGTCAGCTCGCTAAGAACATCAAAGAAGGATTTGAACAGGTAGGAACAGGTGATACTGTTGCAATTTATCTTCCTGGGAAAAACAGGTCTTCTCAAGATGTTATCAATTTTATAAATGAAGGTTACCAGGAAGCACTTCGAAAAGGAAATGTTAAAGGTCCGGTTGAAGTGTGGTTTGATGACAAAACTAGGATGACACTATAAGGAGGTGTTTATGGCTAGATTAGGTTGCGTTTGCGGTGGCGAAATGAGTAATTCACAGGGACCATCGAAGCATATACTGAATGTATTTTATATGACGGAAGCTGAGGCGGCTATAACATATAATCCACAGATAAAGCTATGGGATTTCTATACCGGTTGGGATGAGAAGAATAAATGTGATAATTCATTCCGGAATAGAAGCGAACCTGTAGAATACTGGCATTGTACGGAATGTGGAAGGGTGCATGAAGTACAAGCGATATCATGCGGAAAAAGATTGAGAGATTACTGCCCGCATACTCTTGATGACGAACCTGAGTTGAATCTAAATGAGATGAAAGAATTGCTAGTTCTTACGGATATGGAGATGGATAAGAGATTGTCTGAAAATAATAGTTTAACGTTGGCTGATTATATCAAAAACAATAACTCAGTTAGGTACTTTATCACAGTAGATGAGCAAAATGTTTATATTCAGGAAAACGGTCAATGGAAACTGAAAGTGTACACACGGGAAACTGTTTGAACCCGTCCCCAAGGCTCATACTGTATTGAATATGGATAAAATTCGCAACAATAAATTTGCAACAACTATAAGTGTAATCGTGGCAGCAGTTTTCATTGCTAACTTAGTTTTGTCACGTGGTTTCAATCTGCTCATGATCAGTCTGACCGGAGGCGGGAGATTAGTTGATTTCCTGGCAGCCTCGCGGAGTGATCTTATTAACATACCGCAATGTTACAGACTAATTACTTACGGTTATCTGCATCCGACCATATGGCATTTGGCAATCAACATCTGTGCATTGTGGTATGTGGGCCTGTTCATCGAGAAAGAACTGAGCAAGAAAATAATTTTCTTTATATATCATGTGGGTCTGATCGTTCCCGGCATAGTGTTTTCATTGATATTTCCTGATGGGTACATGTATGGTGCATCTCCGGCAATATTTTGTTTTCTGGGAATCATGGTCATGTGGCTGATCAAAGACAGGACGATATTCAGTGAATACAAGAGCTTGAGAGGAAGTCGTTATCTCTTGTGCTACATGATATTATCCAATTTCTTAAGCTTAGGGACGTTTGTGGTTCACCTGGCAGGCTTTTGCACGGGGTTGTTTATAGGGCTTATTGTAAGAAGAGGTAGTAGATGAAAATTCTTATTGCTGAAGATGAACAGGATTTAAGAGTGTTGCTTCGTGAGCAGCTTTCTGGAGCAGGATATACCGTGATCGAGGCAGAGAATGGCATGGAGGCGCTTCAATTGTTTAAAAGCGAGGCGCCCGATATGGCTGTTTTGGATGTGATGATGCCTGTTATGGATGGCTTTTCTCTGCTTGCACAGATCCGCGAAACGTCTGATATGCCTGTTATATTCTTGACGGCGAAAGGAGAGGAAATCGATAAAGTAAGCGGACTTCGTCTCGGTGCGGATGATTATCTTGTGAAACCCTGGGGAAGAAGTGAACTTCTTGCCCGTATAGAAGTTCAGAAAAGACATATGAAAAGAGCGGATAATTCAGAGAGTGTTCTGATATCCGGAAATCTTTGGATGGATTTTGGGAATGGAATTATAAAAAATGATGGAGAAGTTCTGAATCTGAATGCTAAAGAATATCATATATTAAAATTTTTTGCGGAAAACACAGGAAAGGTTTTGACAAAAAAACAGATTTATCAAGAGGTCTGGCAGGATGAATATATATATGACAATAACACGATCATGGTTCATATATCTCATCTCAGATCTAAAATTGACGACGAGTCGTATCACCATATTGAAACACTTATCGGAATCGGATACCGGTTTAACTGAACTCGGAGTAAGTGATGAGTAAAAAGATCAGAACAACAAGAAGTTATTTAAGACACAGATTTTTACGTGTAATAATTGCGACCTTTATTTTTTTATTACTGCCTGTATTTCTGATCATATTTATTCAGGGAAGTACGGTCAGAATAAATGAGACTCAGACATTGGCTGAGAATTATCTGGAGGATACGTGGCAGGAGATTGATCTATCAAGTTATGTCGAAAACGGCGGAAGCGCCATGATAGTAGATTCAAAGCTCAATGTGGTATATATTGCAGGCAGTGATATAAGCGGAGGGGTAAAAACATTTAACACATCTGATTGGACGGAGTTTTTAAGAAGCACCGGTAACGATCTCAGATATGAATATGGCGTAGCATATAAAGATGGCAATGATGGATATTGGCTTGTACTCAGAAATCCGATATCCGTAGGCTTCGCTTTCTATCTTACATTGAATCAAGAAAGCCGAGATTATAAAAAGGATGCGGTCTCTTTTATGATGATTATTTTGACTTACTGGATCGCACTCATTACGTTTATTATCTTTTATTCAAAAGCTGTTGCCCGAAAGTTTACATCTTCCCTGGAAAGTATTTCTAGGGATGCCATTAAACTTGCAAAAGGTCAGTATGATGTAAATGAAGCTAAAGGTGAGACGTTTGAATTGGATACGCTTGGAAAAACTATGCTTCATCTGGCCGGGGAGTTGAAGGAAAAAGAGAAAATACGAAGCGAGGAAGAACAAAAGAGAATGCTCCTCGTTTCGGAACTTTCACACGATTTAAAAACACCTCTGGCAAGTGTGCAGGGCTATAGTGAACTTCTTTTGAAAGATGATGTTCCGGAGGATAAAAAAAGAACTTTCTTAGAGGCGATAAACAACAACTCTGTCAAAGCTGATGAGATCCTTAAATCTTTGCTTATGTATTCAAAACTTGGAAGTGCAGGTTATCAGCCAACTTTTGAGAAAACGGATATATGCGAGACGGTAAGACGGATCCTGGCTGACTCTTATCCCCGATTTGAAAATGCCGGTTTTATTTTGAGTTATGATATTCCTGATACAGAAATAAATGTTACGCTAAACAGTGAACTTTTCAGAAGAGCAGTCGATAATCTTTTGGAAAATGCGTTAAAGTATAATCCAAAGGGAACAGAAGTTAAGGTTTCTCTAAACATTACAGAAGAAAGTGAAACTGATGGAAACAAGAGTGAATGGGCAGACCTTACAGTTGGTGATAATGGTATAGGTATACCGGAGGAAGAAGTCGATAAGATCTTTGCCCCTTTCTACCGGGCAGAAAGAATATCTGAACGTTCCGGAAGCGGACTGGGACTTGCTATAGTGAAGCGAATAGTCGAAATACATGGCGGAAATGTTTGTTATGAAAATGAAAAGTCAGGAGGCAGCAACTTCGTTATCAGATTTCCTGTGAAGCAGAAATGATTTAAGACGGATTTAAGATGGCGTTATGCTCTATTCAATACGACCGTGATATATTCTTGGCAGATTAATTGTTAAGAATCAGAGGTATCTAAATGAAAGAGCATGGCGCTTTTTGTATATTTAAAAGAATTATATGTGTTTTTATGTTGGTTCTTTATGTGAGTGGGGTTCAGCAATTCTTTGGAGGTGGAATTCTGAGTCTGGCATATATTGTACTTATGTTTCTGGTTGTGATCATTATGATCCCGGACATATTGAAAGAAGGCAAAGCATTTAAACAAAGTCCTAAGACATTGCTTCTGATTCCGTTGGGACTTTTGATGGTAATTCTTCTGGATAATTTATTAATGGAGAATATTATTCAGCCGATTTTATTTAATGCTGTCGGAGTTGCAACTGAGAATGCCAATACTGAAAGAGTATTTGAAATGATAAGAAAAAATCCGGCTGTAATGGTTTTTCTTTCATGTATTTTTGGTCCTGTATTAGAGGAAATACTGTATCGTTATACTGTATTTGGACTGATCGAGACGAAATCTAAGCCGGTCGCGCATTTTGTAACAGCTCTGCTTTTTGGACTCCAACATGTTATTGACGCCGGAATATATGGTGGTGATATAACCCAGTTTATTAATATAAGCGGATATATGATGTTCAGTTTTATAATGTCTGTCCTGTATTCAAAAACAAAGAATCTGTGTATTCCAATCGCGATCCATATAATAGTAAATCTGTTCGGAGTGTCGATGATGTTATTGCAGTATTGATCTTTCGCGATAAGGGGGAAGCTGGATAGGGAACTTTTGGATGATTTTTAGCACCAAAAGTTCCCTAAAATATCTTGCGATTTAGGGAACTTTTTGATATTGTAATAAGCAGGAAAGTTCCCTAAGGAGATTAGCAGTATGAAAGAAAATATTAGTATTATTCGCGATTTACTGCAGGAGAGAGCTGATTATCAGGCTCGCCTTAATCTTATTCCATATGATGGTTCTCCGGAAATAAAAGAGAACAGTAGCGGAAAGTATTTATATATCAGGAAGAGGGTAGGTGGCCGGCTGACCTCCACGTATGTGGATTTATATACTGAAGAGTTGCACCAGCTGTTGCTTCGAAATGCCAAAGAAGCACGTGAATTAAGAAAACAGATCCGCAGAGTAGACAGAGAACTCGCAAAGAATGGCTATGTGGGAGATGAACTGTCTGCAGATATCATCACTAATCTTGATTTTGCCAGAGCAAATATGAAATCCACCATATATGATCAGGCAGTTCTTGAAGGTGTGGCTACAACATTTCCGCAAACCGAAGAAATAATTGAAAACGGTACCGTTAACGGAATGACCGCCGATGATGTGCAAAAGATACTAAACCTTAAGCATGCGTGGGAGTTCATTCTGGATAAAGACGTGATTCAGACTGAAAGCAATTATTATCTGTTGTGTCATATTGCAAAACTGGTGAATGAAGGATTTTTTTACGATGGTGGGCGGATTCGTGGCGTTCCTGTCTCAATTGGAGGAACAAGTTATACTCCGCCCATTCCACAGGAGCCCCAGGTAAAAGAAAAAATCGACGAGATCATCAATTCCAATAAAGAAGCGATCGATATTGCGATAGATTTATGTATGTATTGTATGCGTACGCAAATATTTCTTGATGGGAATAAAAGAGCTTCGGTATTATTTGCCAACCACTTTATGATCGCTCATGGTCTTGGATTAATAGTCGTTTCTGAAAAACATGTTCCCGAGTTTAAAAAGAAACTTGTTGAGTATTATGAAAGTGCTGATATTGCTGAAATTCGGGAGTTTCTAAAGAAAAAGTGTTGGCGGAAAATATGACCTATTGGGGACGGGGATAGTGGTTCATGACCTATTGGGGACGGGGTTAAGGGCTCATTTTAAGACAAGGAAAGTAAAAAACATAGAAGAGGTTCTTGCGCCATATGATAAAGAATATAGTTTTTGATATAAGTAATGTTTTGGCACCGTTCAGGTTTAAGGAGTTTCTTGCAGAAAAAGGGTTTGATGCAGCTATGATAAAAAGGATCATCAAAGCTTCTGTTATGACGCCTTACTGGACTGAGTATGAAAAAGGAAAGCTCACATATGATGAAGTTATGAATGCTTTTATCAGTGTGGATCCGGAAATTGCTGATGAATTATATAAAGCCTACGGTGAGTGCTCGGGCATTATGGGCAAATATGATTATACCGAAGGCTGGATAGATGCGTTGAAGGGAGCGGGTTATAAGCTTTATTGCATCACCAATTTTACACCTGCCGGATATGAGCAGTGCTACGATAGCATTTCATTTATTGAGCGATTCGATGGCATCGTTTGTTCATTTAAAGAAGGCATCGCAAAGCCTGATCCGGAGATTTACAAGTTACTCTTAAGTCGTTATGACCTGAAAGCAGAAGAGTGCGTGTTTATAGATGACACTGAGGAAAATGTCCTCAGTGCCAAAAAGCTTGGGTTTGCGGGGATAGTATTTACAGGATACGAGGATGCCGTTGCAGGGCTTGATGAATTAATAGGATCACGGTAAAGTAGGATCATCCGGTGGAGTTATGATCTTGTAACCCGCGAAACATAAATAAGGAGAACTATAAAGAAAAAATGAAAAAGAGAAACAAAAAAGTAAGTCTTACCATACTGACAGCTGCTACCGTAATGGCAGTTCCGGTTTTATTCGGTTGCGGAAACGAAGCGCCTGCAGCTGCTCCTGCGTCTGCGGAGGATGTAACTGAAGCACCTTCGGCTGAACCGACGGAAGATGTGACTGAAGAGCCTGCAGATACACCGGCTGAAGATGTGACAGAGGATGCAACTGAGGTTGGAATGGCTAATCCCTGGGTAGAGATCACGGAAGAGGAGGCTGATACGCTCTGCCCCAGGCTTTTTACGGCACCTGAGGGAGCGAATGTTCAGGCATGGCTTAAGTGCGATGAGCTGGGCGATCCCGAGACGAACCTCGGATCAATGGTGCAGCTTAGCTATGAACTTGATGGTATGGACTTCACCGCCAGAGCTCAGTATGGAGCAGCTGAGGATGCTGATATATCAGGACTTTATGTGGATTGGACAGTCGGTCCGGAGGATGTGACACTTGCAAACTGGGGAGAGGGACACATGAGCGGCAAGACCTACCGCTCCATAAACGATACAGGATATGTGGATCTCATTACCTGGTATGATATTGAGATAGGAATAAAATATTCACTTTCCGTGGCTGCCGAGGATCTGGATGGCTTTGATATCCAGGCAATAGCAGAGCAGATGTATTGTGCGGAAAATGAACCCGACGTAGGCGAATAAATTTCGGGTGGTAGTGTTGATTCATATGTGAGGTGAGATATGGCTTTCCGGATCATAAGAAATGACATAACAAAGGTATCCGCTGATGCCATTGTAAATACGGCAAATCCGAGACCAAGATATGTGAGCGGGACGGACTATGCCATTTACATGGCTGCAGGAGCGGATGAGCTTCTTAAAGAAAGACAGAAGATCGGCAACATAGAAACCGGGCAGGCAGCAGTTACGCCTGCCTTTGCTTTAAGTGCAAAATATATCATCCATACTGTTGGCCCTGAGTGGGTTGATGGTGAGCATGGAGAGCGCGAAGCGGTAAAGAGCTGCTATGAGAACAGTCTGTGTCTGGCAAAAGATTTGGGATGCGAGAGTATTGCATTTCCACTTATAGCAACGGGAGTCTATGGATTCCCAAAGGCTGACGCCCTGCAGATCGCAGTTACTGTATTCAGTGAGTTCCTTACTGATACAGATATGGAGATCATTCTTGTCGTATTTGATGAGGATTCATTTGTCCTTTCGGGAAAGATATTCTCAGGCGTGGATGCGTTCATTGATGAGAATTATGTTTCAGAGAAAATGGATTCCGAATATACTCTGGGTGCGTCTGCTGCAGCGTTTTCTGTTGGGAGTATCCCTATTGGTGAGAGTCGCAGGGGGAGACGTAAATTAAGAGATGCATTTAATCTTTCCGGGCGGAAGGACTCTGCAAAGTCAGCATCCATAAAGGCAGATATTGAAGATGATGAAGAGTATGATGCTGCGCCATTAATGGAAGCGCACATGGCGATGGCAAGCACTGACAGAGCAGGCCGATCGCTAAATGATCTGCTTGATAATGTGAGTGAAACATGGCAGGAGAGCCTTCTCAGACTTATCGATGAAAAAGGGTATACGGATACGGAAGTATATAAGCGTGCAAACGTTGACAGAAAGCTCTTTTCAAAGATAAGGAGCAATTCGCAGTATCAGCCTAAGAAGATCACTGCGGTGGCATTTGCACTGGCACTGAAACTCAGTCTCGATGAAACAAAAGATCTGCTTGGGCGTGCGGGATATGCTTTATCGCCAAGCAGCCGCTTTGATCTGATCATAGAGTACTTCATAGAGCAGGGAGTATATGATACCTATACAATAAACCTGGCTCTGTTCGAGCATAAACAGCCGCTGCTAGGGGCGTGAGCGGTAAATGTCGCATCCCAAGCGACCATTTGTAAAATTATTTTTCATATACTTACCTCAGAACACAGATAAAGCAGCCGGGCACCGGCAGAAAGAGAGGTAGGTACTATGAAGAAGGGTTTAACAGAGATAGTTTTCATTTTGGATCGAAGCGGTTCCATGGCAGGACTTGAAGCGGATACCATCGGAGGATACAACTCAATGCTGGCTAAGCAGAAGAAGGAAAAGGGAGAGGCTATTATCTCCACAGTCCTCTTTGATGACCGCACAGAGATACTTCATGACAGGAAGAATATTCAGAATGTAGAGCGAATCACTGACGAAGAATACTATGTCAGAGGCTGCACGGCTCTTCTGGATGCAGTAGGGGGAGCGATCCACCATATCAGCCGTATCCAGAAGGAGATGCCGGAGGAAGAAAGGCCGGAGAAGACTTTGTTCATCATTACCACTGATGGATTGGAAAATGCAAGCCGGTGGTATTCGTATGAAAAAGTAAAAAGGATGGTGGAGAAGAAGAAAAAGAGGAACCACTGGGAGTTTGTTTTCCTCGGAGCCAATATTGATGCAGTAGAAGTGGCAGGGAGATTTGGAGTTGCAGCCAACAGAGCGGTTCGTTATGAATGTGACAGCGTAGGCACAGCACTGAACTTCACCGTAATGTCCAAGATGGTAAGCTGCGCAAGAGCTTCAAGCAGCGCAGAGGATATGGAAGAGGCATTTGACAATGATGATATGCTGGCTCCTATCCAGGCACATTATAAGAAATGTCATAGAGCATGATTCTTTACCGCCGGTAAGCTGTATTGCCGGCGGTGATTTATTTATGATTTATAAAAACTGAGATAGATGATATGATTTGTAAAAAATGATGGTGGGGAGAAAAAGCAAATAAATATGATCCGGGAGTTTATAAAAAGTAATCCTGTCAGTGTGATAATAGTGATACTTGGTCTCCTGGCATGGTTTGTCACCATAGGTGCACGGATCGAGAGTAAAAAAACAGGACGTTTTGTATCAGGTATTCCCGGGGTCGGTGGAATTCTGATAGTTGTTGGTTTTCTTACTTCGAGCGTTAAGTGGCTGGCATTGATCGGGCTCCTGGATATTGATCTATGGTATTTTATTATTGTTGTTATACCCGGAATCATATCTGTGGAAAGACAGGTACGCAAGTATGTACCGCCTGAGGATTATGAGGGTGGGCAGGTTGTTTTATACAGCAAATATAATAAAAACTATGAGGAAATATGGTTTCCATCAGGGTATGGAGGGAACCATATTATCCATACGATCATAAGATATGTGATCATTAAAAAGGGTGAAAAATACGAACTTTTAAAAATCCAGCTTAACGGAGAAACCGTGTCCGAGCGGATAGAATGTGATACTGTAGAAGAGTGCATAAGTCATGCCTCGAAAAAAGCTAAGTTTATTCCACTTGAAGAGAGGCCAAAGGATAGATCGTGACGACTTCAAATGGGGGCATTCTTAATGGAAAAGACAAAGAATAAAACTTTAACGTTATTATTGTCAGTTGTGCTCGCGATATTGATCGGATTCTCGGTCAAGATTCCCACATTAATATCAAACCTGGCCGGTTTGGACATAAGTGATACGGCAATGGATCTGATAAAAGATGCGACAAGATTAGTGTCAGTTTTTTTGATGATTTTTTTGACGAAGAAATTATTGAATGAAAAGATAAACTTCGGAAAAGAAAATCTGATAAAAGGTATATTTCTTTACGGCTTAGCTGTAATCGCGATAGATATATTTCATTTGATCTTTAATTACGGAGGAGTAGAAAAAAGCGCATCAGAGATAATACCTTCATTGCTTTGTCTGATCATAACCAGTTTGTGTATAGGCCTGTATGAAGAGATGCTTTGCAGAGGATTATTATTTAATGCTTTTAAAGATTATTTCGGAGACTCAAAGAAAGGTATTTATCTCTCGGTCTTTCTTTCTTCTTTTATATTCGGTTTATTTCATTTGATGAATCTTATAGACAAACCTTATCTGATCATAGGAACCATTACACAGGTGATCTATGCGATATTTGGCGGTGTACTTTTTGCGGTCATTTATTATCGTTCAGGAAATATTCTTCCGGGAATGATCCTTCATGCTTCTTTTAATTTCACATCGTTGATGTGGAAGTGTTTTAGGATCGTTGATACAGAACAGATCAAAACGGAAGCGCAGGATTTGTCAGTGTTCGGAGCAGTTTTTATTCTTTCGATCTATTCCGTAATGTTCATTTCAGCAATTATTCAGTTGAAATTAGTTTTTAAGAAAAAGCATTAATTCCAATAGGGGGGGATTATTTTGGAACAAAAAAATAAAACCGGCATAGGCATGATATTACTATCGATATTCTTTTTGTTTTGGTTTGTGCTGTCAATTGTAGCGATGATATATTTTGCAAAGACAGGAAAGGTGCCTGTTTCAATCATGGTCCTTGGACAGTTTTTACTCTGTTTTGGGATCGCCTTTATTATCGCCGGGATCAAGGACAAAACGTTTAATCCGATCACGCTTATATTTCCGGTTGCAGGTATCGGTTGTATCATCGGTGGAGCCATTTATCAATATGGAGCCGTAACTGTGATCGCCAAAGCGGAAAAAATGCTCCCATATCTTTTTACTGCTATTTTCCTGATCGCAGGTATCATCATTGTTACAGGCAGGTTCATTCGCTTGAGGAAAAAGAAAAGACTTTGTACGGTTCCGGTGACTGCAACCTGTGTAGATATTGCATATCATTTTCGTCGGGGGCACAGAAGTATGTGTCCCACATATGAAATATTTTTTAAGGATGAATCATTCCGCATCTGCAATAGCACATATACTTCCATGAATGATCTGACAGTCGGAGAAAAAAGAGTTGTTAATGTGGATCCATCAGATCCGCATAATTTCTATGAAGCAAAGGAAGAAAAAATCTCAGGTGTAATATCTAATATTATCGGCATCGGATTTATTCTCAGCGGAATTCTGATATTCATAATGTTGTATACATAAATCGTTAACTTCTTTTTTTGCTCATTTAACAACACCAGATAAAAAAAATCATGCATGAACATGTATGGTTCTAAAAAATAAAATCGTTTATATTGAATTACAGCGACAAATCTATATACCATTTGCTACAAGTTGAGAAAGGGGAAAAGTATGGTAAAGCGATTTATGCCAGTTATGCTGGCCGTTGTAATGTTGTTGTCTGTTTTTTCTTCTGGCTTGGGGACTTATAAAGTTCAAGCCGCATCTGATTCGATTTCCTATGATTGTATCGAATATGGCGATAAATCCAAGGATAACTGGGGTTATTTACTTGTGCCTAAAGGAGTTTCAGGACCTCTGCAGACAGGTATTGTAATCCACGGACTTTCCGGAGAAGAAAATGCTGCAAGTTATGTGACAAATGCTTTAAAAAAATGGGGAAATAAGATTTCTCCAAAGATAATCGTGCTGCCTATAATAACAAGGGTGCCCGGTGATCAATACGGTACCAATACTGTTTATAAGTTCAGAAATTATGTCTATGATAAAACTAAGGAGAAATCTCCTATACAGGATGTTATTGCTCAAATGGATAATGGAACATTTAATAAACTCATAGCTAACAAAGGTTATGGATGTTCTATTGATAATAATAAATCATACTTTGTAACGGGATGGTCATTGGGTGGTGCGTCAGCAGCTCTTGCCGGAATACAGTATAGAGATATATTCCCCTATGTAGGAGTTCTCAGCCCGGCACCGACAATGAATACATTATTTACATATGGGTATTTAGGTCAGCAGAATTATATATTTTCAAATGCTCCGGATAGAATTTTGATGATGTCTGCAGCTGTTAGGGAAGATGAGGAAGAAGGATGCTATTCTCAGATGAGAGCAGCTGCTCAGTTAGATACTAGCAGAAAATTCACGTATTTTGCATTTGATTATGCAGAGCATGGTGAGGGACTGTTTATGACGGAACTTTATATCTTCTTATATGCGTTGGATCATAATGGAACATATCCGTCTGAACAAGAGATTAAAGCTATGTATCCGACACAGGTATGGAGAGGGAAAACGTATGATACGTGTATTTTAGATTTCCCTGATGAGTCTGATCAATCACCGAATCATCGTTGGATGGAAAATGGTAAATGTTTTGCCTGTGCAGCAGTTAAGAAGACTAAAGATAAAGATAAAGATAAAGATCTTCCTGTGATCCAGTCGGTTAATTCATCTGTAAAAAATAATACAGTGAAAATGGGTGAGTATTATTCTATGACTGTAAATGCAACCGGTTCAGGACTTTCTTATCAGTGGATGTGGCGTACAGATAAATCAGATTGGGATACAAGTAAATGTCCTGGAAGCAATGATGCTACTATCCAGCTCGAAGGAAAAAGACCTGTAGTTTACTACAAGTGTGTAGTATCAAATGCGGCAGGATCAGTTGAAACGGCTGAAATACCTGTATATCTGGCAAAGCCGGTGCTTACTTCATCTGTGGGTAATACCGTAAAAAAAGGACAGAAATATACCATCTCTTCAGATGTAAAGTATGATAAAAGATTTATATATAAATGGGAATACAATAAAGATGATAACAAAGGATGGAGAGAAAGCCAGCTGGATGGATGTACACAAAAAGATACGTTAGATCTTGAGGGAAAGAATCCTGTGATCACTTACAAGCTTACCATTATATATAAAGATGGAAACAATACATTTAGTGTCACTTCAGATGGAGTGAAAATTACTATGGCTGAATAATAGTAATGTATAAATGATTTTTTGCATCGGAGCTTTATGTTAGAGAAGAAGGAGTTAGCTTTATGAATATTAAACCTCGAAAGTTTAAAAAGCCATTATCAATAATAATAACCATGATCCTGTTGTTTTCAGTATGTCTGAGTGCTGTATTCCCCATGGGTGTGAATGCGGCAGCATATTATAAGACGTATACTGAAATGAAAACGTATTCGTTTAACGCCAAGAATAATTACGGCTATTATATGGTTCCGGATCAGCCGGGGAAATACCCGATCCTGTTCCTTTTTCATGGTGCGGAAAAAAACAAACAAAGT
>JAEEGL014831839.1_pt1 | contig 25249 bp, 12 predicted proteins | sample 9134231 | NCBI WGS metagenome assembly JAEEGL01 (sample SAMN16246548, study PRJNA631951) | gut metagenome | biome: gut microbiome; feature: rumen; material: fiber-attached | host: Bos | place: Iran: Karaj | collected 2018-10 | reverse complement strand
GCTCCTTGTAGTTCTTGACGGTATCGTAGAACTTAGGCCATACAGAGATCATAAAGCGACCATGCATCTTATGAACATTGTCAAGCATAGCCTGTGGATTAGGATAGCGGTCAGTCTCAAACTCATGACTGCCCCAAGAGTCCAGTTTCCAGTAGTTCCAGTCCTGTACGATATTATCCACAGGGATATGACGCTTACGGAACTCGGCAAGCGTCTCCTCTATCTCCTGAGAAGTCTTATAACGCTCACGGCTCTGCCAGAAGCCCAGCACCCATTTCGGATAGAGCGATGCCTTACCAGTCAGTGTACGGTAGCCGCTGATGACCTGGTCGAGGTTCTTGCCGGCAATGAAGTAGTAGTCCATGTCGCGGGCCATCTCGCTCCAGATGCTGAGCTGACCACGCTGCTCCTCACTACGAGGTGCCGAGACACGCAGACCGCAGTATGCCTCGCCGCCGTCGGGCTGCCACTCGATGCGCAGATGGTTCTTCACTCCCTTGCGCACCTTGGCCGTGAACTTATAGCTATTGGGGTTCCAGGCTGTACGCCAGCGCTCAGGAACGACTTCCTTGCCGTCGATGTAAACCTTCACATAACCAGAGTAATAGAGGATGAACTGATAGTCGGAAGGCTTACCGGTGCACTTGCCGCAGCACTCGGGCTCGATGAAGCCCTCGTAGGTAACGCTGGCGCCATCGAGGTTGATGCCCTGAGGCAGATTCTTCAGACCGCCATTGTCTGTGGCCACGGCAATCTTGGAGGTCAAGGGGTAGGCATACTCATAGTAGATGGAGTCCTCGTCGCGAACCAGGCGCTTGCCGTCCTTGTCAACATAGGTGCCGGTGAGGTGCCCTTCCCTACCCTGCTTGTCGTAGAGCTTGAAGGCACGGTTGAGCTGCAAGTAGTCGTCGGGATTGCCGAAGCGGCAGTAGCTGTAGGAGTCCCACAGCAGACCGTAGTTCTTGTTGGACAGTACAAAGGGAATGCTGACCTTGGTGTTATACTGGAAGAGGTCCTCGTTCTTACCCTTCATATTGAACTCCTCAGACTGGTGCTGGCCCAGGCCGTAGAAAGCCTCATCGTCAGGACTCTCGAAAAGCGCATGCCAGGTGAGACCGTTCTTCTGGGCCTCAGAGACCTTGGCAATATCGACGCCAATCTCACGGTCAGGGACGCGGAAGGGCTTGAAGGTCTTACCACCCTCCTCTACTTCCTTGAGCAGCTTGTTGCCTGCAGCGTCGTAGAAGACGATACGGCCATCTTCCTTGTCGACACGAGCCTCAACGCCGGAGGCTTTCACGCAGACCTTGCCGTCGTCCTCGCTGACGGTGAACTTTGGCTTGGCGGTCTGGGGGACTATCATCAGACTCTGCTTCTGGGGCAGGGCATCTTCCGATGTCGCCTGGACGCGGATAATGTTGTCGTTGACTACCTGCAGGCGTACCAGTTTGGCACCACCTGCCTTTGCTTCCTTCACAGGAATGGTGACGTACTGCCCGTCGACCTTATAGTCGTCAGCCCACAACGCTGTGGCTGCCAAGACGAGCACTCCTGTGGTTAATGATCTCAAGATGTTCATACGAGTTTGTTTTCTTATATTATTATTAGTTGTTTTCTTCGTCCATCAGGACTGCATCCTCAACGTCGTCGTCAGAAGAAGCATCAGCGTCAGCCGCCTGCTTTCTTGACTTCCATTCAGCCACCTTGGCATCGGCCCAGTGGCGCGTACGTGCCCACCAGACAAGCAGCTGGCGGCGATAGTAGAAGGCCAGCGCCAAGAGCACCACATAGAAGAGAATGGCCCACCAGGTACGGTAGAAGGGCTTGGCAATAACAATGTCGAGTTCGGCCTCAATCTCGCCCATGGTACCGTCGTCCTTGAGCATGCGGACGTGCAGGGTGTAGCTGCCCTCGGGCAGTGACATGTAGGTGATGTTGGGGTTCAGCTCAGAGGTGGTGGCCCAGTCGCCGTCCTCGTCAAAGCCTTCCAGGAGATAGGCAAAGCGGTGGCTGAAACCGACGCTGGAATTGGAAGAGCCGAGCTGGATGGTGAAATTGTTCTCGGTATACTTCAGACGCACGTAGCGGCAGACGTCCAGAATCTCTTCGAGGATGACGCGCCCATGGAACTCTTCGCCTACCTTGACCTCACGGTTGCCAATAAGCAGGCCGCTGAAGATGGGGCGCTCAGTGCTCTTGCCGCTGGAGAGGGAGGCAGGGTTGATGATGTCGAGACCACCCTGGCCGCCGACAAGTATCAGACTGTCGGGCGTCAGAATCATGGAGCGCTGATTATAGGTGCCGGGCTGCAGACCGTCGCGGCTGTCGAAGCTGCGCACCATGTAGTCGTAGGTGCCGTCGGCCTGGGGTTGTACGACCACGCGCGAGATGCCGTGCTCAGTGACCACCCACATGTTGTGTTCAGGGTCCTCAAGGATGGAGCATACGCTGGAGCCGTAGAGACCGGAGTTCATGTCGAGCAACTGTACACGCTTGGTCTTGAGGTTGTAGATATAGACGCCTGAGGTGGTGCCCTGCCAGAGCAGACCGCGGCTGTCCTCAATGATGTATGCCGACTTCTTGGACGAGCTGGCGAGAGCAGGGTCTTCAGGGATGATGCCGTTGATGAGGTGGCCCGTCTTGGGATGGATGATGGAGTAGTAGTCGTCGTGACCTACAAGCAGCCAGCCTCGGCGCGTCCAGCTGACATTGGTCATCCAGCCGTTGGGAATCTTGCTGTTGTTGGGACTCCAGGTAGTGAACTTGCCTGTACGGGGGTCGTACATCTGCACGCCACTGCCAAGGGTGCCAAACCAAATGCGGTGCCAACGGTCCTCGGTAAGGTCCCATGGGTTGTTGTTGATGAGTCCGTCAGGACGGTTCTCGTCGACCCTGGTATTGTGAATGACGGCTGTACCACGGTCGGCTGGCGCCTGGGGTACACAGTGTACGAGGCCGCCATTGTAGGAACCAAACCAGATGGTGCCGTCGCTGGCTGCTACGGAGCCTACCATGACGTTACTGCTCAAGCCACTGTTGGCGGTGGTGAAATGCTGGAGCACCTCCTCGGTACGAGGGTTGTAGACCTTGATACCCTGGTCGTTGGTACCCACCCAGTAATTGTTATAGCGGTCGACGCAGGCAGTGTTCACCTCGCCCAGCTCAACGCTACGGAAGTGGTTGGCGCTCTCCTTGTACTGACAGACACCATTACGGTAGAAGCCAATCCATACCTGGCCGAGGTCGTCCTCATAGAGGTGGCGCACGGTATTGTCAGGAATGCTGGTCTCGTTATACTTGTTGGTCAGGAACTGGCGTACGTCCTTCGACTTGAGGTCAATGACGAGCACACCCTCGTGGTCGGTACCCAGCCACAGCCAGCCGTTGCGGTCAACGAGCAGGTCCCACACCTGCAGGTTCTCAGGCAGACCCGTGATGCCTCGTGAGCGCAGGTACTCCTCAGGGGAGTTATACCACCACTTCTCCTTCTGGATATAGATGAAGGCATGGGGCTCGGTAATGATCCACAGATTGTCGAGGGCGTCGATATAGAGAGTGTAAGCGTGGTTCTCCTGACCGCCGTGGTTACGCATCCACTCGCTATGCCACTCCACGCGCTCCTTCTCGCCATGCAGACAGATGAGGTCGCCGTTGTTGCTGGCCATGACCACCGTGGTGTCGAGGGTGGCGAACGATGACACGTTGAACTCGGGGGGAATCTCATTCTTGTCGATGTTATAGCCGTAGGAGAAATGCGTCAGCTTCTTGTTCTTAGGGTTATAGTAGAAGATGCCGTCGTCGTAGAGCTTGGCCCAGTAGTTCTTCTTTTCATCAATATACAGTCGGTCGATGCCTCGACGCGGCATGCCCAGCTTGGTCAGTTCCTGCTGTACGTTACGGTTGAACTTCTCAGTGACGGGGTCGAAGACCGAGAAACCCATGCCGTGCTTGAACCAGAGCTTGCCGTCGTGGCCCTCGTAGATCTGGTCGACGTAGTTGTCGCGCATGGTCGTGGTGTCCAAGCGGTTGGAATAGAAGGTTTTAACACGGTAGCCGTCGTAGCGGTTCAGTCCGTACGCCGTACCAATCCAAACGAAGCCGCGTGAATCCTTGAAGAAGCAGTTGATCTGTGAGCTTGAGAGGCCGTCACGCGTGTCCAGCCTGCGGAACTTCATGTCGGGCACGGTCCTGGTGCGTGTCACGGGGGCTGTGCCGGCCGCTGGGGACGTAGTGGTTCCAGAGGTCGCTTCGGTTTGTGCCGTCGTTATGCCAACGGCCATCAGGAGCATTAGGATAAAAGTAGTTCGTCGTTGCATGTCTTTTTTCTTGTGTCTAGTTAGTCAATGATTTCCGCATCCTCGATGACTTCGATGTCGGAGAGCGGTAGGGTGATGATGAAGATAGTACCACCGCCTGGATTGTCTTCAAGGCGGATGCTGCCGCCATGGGCTACCACAATGTCCTTGACCTTGTCGAGGCCGATGCCCTCGCTGCCCACCATGGGTTCGAAGGCGGTAGCCTTGTATTCGTCGCGGATGCCGATGCCGTTGTCTGCGACCTGTATCATGGCCTTGCCGTCAGCAGTTTTTCCGAGGTTGACGGTAATGCGTGGGCTGCCTGGGGAGAACTTCACGGAATTGGTCAGCAGGATGGTCAGGGCCTGTGCCAGCTGTTCCTCATCGAAGCTGACGTCTAACACCTCCTCCATAGAACGGAAGGAGAGACGGGCCTTCTGCCCAGTCTGCGAGTCAGAGAACGACTTGCATAGTGCTTTGACGGCAGTAACAAGGTTGGCGTCTGAACAGTTCAAAGACAGGGCGGGAGTCTCTTCCTTGACGTCCGAGTCACCCTGTTCCGAGCCACCTGACGGCTGACCGCCCTTGGCGAGCTGCGAGCGCATCTCGTTCATCCACTGCTGCTTCTCGGTTTCACGACGGAGGTTCTCTACCTGCATCTTTTGCTGCTGGCGTTTCAAGAACCACTTGCGCCACCACCAGGCAGCGGCGGCAATCAGCAACATATAGAGTAGCAGCATCCAGCGTGAGCGCCACAGAGGAGGACGGATGGTGATGTCGAGCCGTGCCTCCTCACTGCCTATGGTACCGTCGTCTTTCAGCATGCGTACATGCAGGGTGTAGTCGCCTGCACGCAGGGAGTTATAGGTAATGTTGGGGTTCAGCTCTGACGTCTTGACCCAGTTGTCGTTGAAACCTTCAAGTTTATAAACAAAGCGGGAAGGATTGTGTACCTCACTGCTGTTGCTTGCCAACTGAATGGTGAACTGGTCATTGAAGCGGAGGGTAATGTGGCGGCAGATGTCAAGGCCCTCCTCCAGAAGGATGCGGCCATCGGTCTCCTCACCTACTACAACATCCTCATCGAAGATCTGCAAACCACTGAAGACAGGCTTCTCTTCCTTGTCGTCAGCAGTCAGGCGACGGGTGTTAATGATGTCCAGTCCGTCCTGTCCACCAATGAGCAGCAGACCTGAACGCGAGTAGTAAATGGCGCGCTGGTTGAAGGGACCAGGTTGCAGACCGTCACGGTCGTTAAAGCTACGAACGGCGAAGGTCCACACACCGTTCTCCTGCTGGGGCGTGACGTTCGAGACGCCGTGGTCGGTCACTACCCACATGGTATGTCGCTCGTCCTCTGCTATCGCCACAACGCTGGAGCCGTAGAAGCCTTTCTTCATGTCGAGCAATGTGCTCTGCCCGGTCTTGCGATCGAAGACGTTCAGTCCTGAGGGTGAGCCCTGCCAGATGAGCCCACGCTCATCCATCAGGGCCTGCGTAGTTGCTGCTGAAATGGTATAGGTATTGGCATCGTGGGGCAACGGCATATTGATAATCCTCATGGTCTTGGGATTCACAAGCGAGCAGTATTCCGAGTTACCCAGAAGTATCCAGCCGTTTGAGGCTCGTGAGATACTGTTGGTCCAGTCGGTGCGAATGGTCGAGTTCTTGGTAGTCCAGGAGCGTTGCTTGCCCGTCCTCTTGTCGATACGGGCTACACCACCACCGAGGATACCCACCCAGATGTGGCCCCAATAGTCCTCTGCGACGCCCCAGATGTTGTTGGTGGTCAGTGCACTACCCTCCTGAGATGCCGTATAGTTACACCACAGGCCATCCTTATACTTTATAAGTCCGCCCTCCCATGTACCGAACCACAAGGCGCCATCCTTTGCAGTGTATGCTGAGACGATGACGTCGTTCAGAGCACCGATGGTATGCTTGGTGTACTGCTCCTCGACTTCAAAGGTCTTGGGGTCGACCTTGAGGATGCCGCCAGAGTTCAGACCCAGCCAGATGTGTCCCTGCTTGTCTTCGGTGATGGCGTTGATGTCGCCGAGAGCCAGGCTGGCAAAGTTCGACATGGCGTCAGCACTCATGGCGACACCGTTCTTGTACGTCGCCACCCACATACGTCCCAGCTGGTCTTCATAGAGGTGCTTGGCTGTAATATCGGGCAAAGACGTCTCGTCGCCTTTCTGGTTGGTGAACTGACGCCACTCCTTGGTCTTGAAGTCGAGCAACAACACGCCCATGTGGTCGGTAGCTACCCAAAGCAGGCCACGCTTGTCGTAGCACACCTCCCAGACCACAATGTCGTCAGGCACGTCCTGGAATCCCTTGGCACGCATCAGTTCCGTTAGCGAGGTATACCAACGATTGTCCTGCGGTACGTGGATGTAGGTTCCTGTGGAGTGTGTAATGACCCACGTCACATTGTCCTTGTCGACATACACCCAATAGTCGTTGTAAGCATTCAGACTGCGCTTCACGTAATCGTTTCTCCACAGCACCCTACCCTTCTCAGAGTCTATACACATCAGTTCGCCTTGGTTCGACACCAGAACCATGCCCTGCTTGGAGGAGCAGTAGGCAGTTATGCCGAAATCAGCGGGGAAGTCAGTGGCCGTATATCCAAAGGGGATGTGCTTCAGCGTCTTCGTCGTGGGGTTAAAGATAAAGAAGCCGTTGTCGTACGTCTTCACCCAATAGTTCTTGTCATCATCAATATACACATGCTCCGTGCCACCGGCAATGCCTTGCTTCGCCAACCAGCCTGTAGGCCAACGGTCGACTTTCTCTGTTACAGGGTCATAGATAGAGTACGACATGCCATGATACATCCACAGGCGTCCGTCGTGTGCCTCCATGACACGGTCGACACGGTTGCTGCGCAGTGTCATCGTATCTGTTTCGTACGAATAGAATGTTCGGAAGCGGTAGCCGTCGTATCGGCATAAGCCGAACTGCGTGGGGAGCCACACAAAGCCTCTTGAGTCGCGCAGGATACAGTTGACCTGCGAGTTTGAAAGGCCGTCACGGGTATCCAGACGACGGAATTTTATATCGGGTATAACCGCCTGCACTGCCATTGGCAGCCAGAGCATGACAAGGAGCCACAGGCATACGTTTTGCTTCTTCATTTCAGTCTGTCAGTAATAACATCATGCAAATGTACGACTTTTCTCTTACATCTCCAAATAAATTAAGGAAAAAAGCGCAAAAGACTTTCAGGCGGGAGGACTTGTAGGATGTTTGCCTCAAGCAAAAAGGAAGTTTGCCTCAAGCAAAAGGGAAGTTTGCCTCAAGCAAAAGGGGAGTTTACCTCAAGCAAAAGGGGAGTTTACTCCGAGCAAACTCCCCTTTTAGTCCGGGCAAACTATTGAGGCCGTCGGCCATGGGCTACGCCCTGGCTTACAGCTCAATGGTTTTTAATTGAACAGTGCGTCTACAATCTCGCTCTCGTACCACTCCAGCGTGTTGCGCTTGATAAGTCCCATCCACCAGAGACCAGTGGTATTGTACTCGGCGAACTTCTGGCGCAGATAGGCTGCATACTTGGTGCGTTCTGACATATCCTTGCCCTCGTCTATGGCACCGAACTCGCCAAAGAATGCAGGGATGCCGAGGTTGTTAGAACACTTGTTGACGCGCTGGAAGATGGCATCAATCTGCGAGCGGCAGTCGTCGTCGAAGTAGTAGACGTTCCACTCACCGTTGTCGTTACAGAAGTTGTACGGGTCGTAGGAGTGGACAGACAGCAGCAGGTGGTTGGCGTGCTTGTCGTTGGGCACAGCCATCTCGTTAAGCACCACCTCACTATTGCCGCCAGCGTAGGGATTGATGACGAGGTTACGATACTCGTTGTTGCCTCCCGTGGCGCGTACGGCGTCTACGAAGTCCTGATGCAGGCGGCGAATGGCCTCATAGTTTGTGGAGCCGGCAGAAGGAGCATTCCACCCATCATTGGAGTTGGTGTAGAGTATCTCGTTGAAGGCCTCGAAGAGCAGATTCTCGCCATAGTCCTTGAAGGTGTTGGCAATCTGCGTCCACAGCTTCTTGAAGAGCGGGCTGCTGGTAGGATAAGTCTCCATGTTGGCTTGGAGCCAGGCAGTGGCGTCAGCACCTGTGTCGTGCTGGACGTTGACGATACAGTAGCAGTTGGCACTGAGCACCATGTCGACAACCTCCTTGACACGAGCCATCCAGGCAGGGTCAACGTTGCCGTCACCGTCCATATGGGGTTTCCATGTAACTGGTATACGGATGACATTAAAGCCCTTTTCTGCAATAGCATTGATAATCTCAGGCGTTGTGATAGGCTGTCCCCATCCCTGTTCCCAGTCGGTAGGCGTCTTGCCCGTGGGGTCCCACCAGTCGCCATGAGGATTGGAGTCGAGGGTGTTTCCCAGGTTATAGCCTATCTTGAACTGTTCAAGGATAGAATAGGAACTGATAAACGTGTCGCCAGGATCAGTACCTGTTCCCTTCTGCGTAATGGTCAGTGAACGTGACAAGCCACCTGAGGTGACGGTGAGCACGACCGAGCGGGCTTCGCCAGTGTTCTTCTCTACAGAAACCTTGATATACTGGGTGCTGTCGCGAACGACAGAGCCGGCATGGTTGGAAATGGTACACCAGCTTTCTTCACTGAGGGCGGCATCCCATTCGCCATCGCAGAAGACGCCAACCATCTTACTGCCAGCACCCACAGAGAACTCGAGGTCAGTGATAACAACACCTTCCCTGAAAATCCTCATCTCTGTGGCTCCGCTACTACTGTTGCTGTCGCTGCAGCTCCAGGACATGAGCCCCAGAAGCATCAGCAGCATATAATTAATTGTCTTTTTCATCTTCAGTTACGAATTATGCATTATGAATTGTAAATCACTTTTTCTTGTAGAATATGCGGACATTGTCGATGCAGATGTCAATCTTACCAGTGACGGCGCCTTGGTTGATGGACTGTAGGCGGAACTGGTTGAGACCCGTGGTGACGATGTCGGCATAGCTCTTACCCTGATAGCAGGCGAAATTGCTCAGAGGCGTCACATGACGGTACCACTGTCCTACAGGCGTCTCACCGTTAATGTCGCACAGCACAGGATTGGCAAAGGCGCCAATACCAGCTCCATAGTCTTCCCACTCGAAGCCGTTGTCGTACTGGTTCTCTGCATCGCCAATGGGCTGAATCATGTAACGGATATAGCCAAAGAACGAACCATTATTATAGTCGGAGCCGTTGTTGAACACCTCCATGGCCAGATAAACTTCGTCAGCCGAAGCGTCAGCAGGAATGACGTCAAAGGCAGGCAGGGCAAACGAGTTGCCGTTCCAGTCCTTACGGAAGTACACCATAATACCCCACCACTGTGTACCTTCAGCCTCAACGGCGATACGGGCAAAATGATCGTCACCAGTGAAGGGAGCGTCGACACCGTTGGCTGTCTCGAAGACGGCATTGGGTCCCCATCCGTTGTCTGTGGCATCGATGAAGTTGCCTGAGGCATCCTTGTTAAACGATGTCAGCAGCGTGGAGTAGTCGTAGAACCTTGTAGTAACCGTTCCACCGCCAGTGGTGATAGACAGCACAGGATCGCTACCTACTTCGGGCTTCATGTAATCCTTAAAGACGATGGTCATCTCAGCCTCTGAGTCAGCGATGGTATAGTCGGCTTCGGCCACAACCTTGTCGCCAATCTTCACTTCCTCGACCTGGATAAAGTCTGTGCCTGAAACGGTAAAGGACTCTCCAAAGACAGGCATGTCAGTAGAAATGTCAGTGATGGTGGGTGCCGGCAAGAACAGCGTGAAAGGATAGTAGACATTACCCGAAGCACACTGTATGACTAGCGTTCCTTCGCTATAGGGCAGCGAGGGAATGACGAACTGCACCTCAGAGGTAGTCACGTATGACGTTCCTGAACTGGCATGGTGGTCTTTCTTCGTAATCTCATAGCTGGTTACGTCAACCTGGTTGCCGCCTACCTCTGTTGAACTGCTGGCATAGATTTCTTCCAGAGTCATGTCAGTGATGTAGACACGTTCTATGTCCACCAGATTCTCGCCCGTTACTGTCACCACGTCGCCGGCAGTGCGCGGATAACGTGCTGCCACACGCGACACAGAGGGATAAGGAGCAGTGATTTTGAACGCGTAGGTAGCAATGCCATGCGAGGTCTCAACACGTATCTCGTCTTTCAGGGTGCTGTCGAAGGCAGTCAGTATGAAACCGCTGCTCTCGCTAGGCACCTGGACGATGATGCTGTGGTCAGTATTCATTGTGGGGTTGAACCATACTTCCTGATCGTTGATGAATACCTTCATCGTGTTGCTCAGGTTCTCACCACGGACAACCAACAATGAGCCCGTTCCTGCCTTGGTATATTCTATCTGGTTATCAGGGTCGGTATTCGTCACCGAGGTAATCCTTGGGGTGCCGCCGCTAGTATCGTCCTTACACGAGGTAAGTCCAAACTGGAATGTTGCCAACAGAGCCATCAGCAACAGACTCATCTTTGTTTTATACTTATTGTGTTTCATCTTTGTTTCTCTTTAAGATATTAAAACGGAATTACTCTTCGCCGAAATCATATTCCTGAGGCGGCAAGTTGAAGTACGGATTCTGAAGGACGTCACTCTCAGGATAAGGCATAAAGATGTTTTCTTCAGAAAGCTTTATCAGCAGTACACCATTAGTATTGATGGCATCCTTCATCAGGTCGTAGGTGTAGCCATGAGCTGCATCCTGAGGCACGCCACCAGTTTCGACAATGGGGTTGTCGTCGCTGACGCCAATGCCATTCATGCGGCGTACGACAGTACCGTCATTATAGCGCTCGGCATCGCTCCAGTAAGAGGTCTTGATGGAGCCGTCGTCGCCCCATGAGGTTGCGTGGTACCATGTGCCGTCGCCAGGAGGAACGGTACGGTAGCTCAGTGTCTTGTCAGGATTGAGGAAGACGTCACCGTCGTTCATCATGAAGCCACGGAACTGGCGATTGTTGAAGTAACGCAGCATGAACTCCGGCTTCCAGCGGTACCATGTCACCATGTCGAACCAGTTGACGAATTCCATGCAGAACTCGATGCGGCGCTCACGAATCAAGTCCTCGAAAGTCAGCACAGACAGGGGCTTGATCTTGGCACGTTGGCGAATGGCGTTCACAGCCGACAGTGCCTCGCCGTCTGACGTCGACTCGCTGTTGCCCAGGATAGCCTCGGCCTTGGTCAGGTACACGTCAGCCAGACGCAGCATATATGTATTGAATGGGTCGCGCTGCTGGGCCAGTTTGCCGCCACAGTCAGCCTTGTCGCCAATGACACCCTTCTTCACCTGCATCCAATTCTTCTTGTAGGTATAGCCGCCCTTGTCCTTCAGGATGTAGTCATAGCTGCGTCCTGGCGAGAAGAAGGTGGCACGCAGACGGAACGAATCGGCAGGCTCCTGGTTGTAGAGGTTAATCATGTCCACTGAGGCATGCAATGAACCACCCCATACACCTACGTCGCAGACTTCAGTCCAGGCCAGGTCGGAGATGTGGGTATTCACTTCACCCCAGTTACCCGACAAGGGGTCAGCCCAGCGCAAGGCTAGCAGGGTCTCGGCATTGTTATCCACATAGCAGGCATTGTTCTCTACCTTGAACAGGTCCTCATATTCGCTCATCAATGAATATTGTCCGCAGTTGATGACCTCATTACACAGGGCAACGACACGATTAAGTGTCTCCTGGTCGCGCGTACTCTTGTTCCAGCCGCTCTGAGCCAGCAGTGCCTTGGCCAGGTAGGCCTTGGCAACATACTTCGAGGGATGGTTGGCCGTGGTGGCCTTTTCTGCCAGCAGGTCGGCAGCTTTCTCAAAGTCGCGGATGACAAACTTCAGCACGCTCTCCTCAGTACGAAGGGGCTGTACGGGGTTCGAGGCAGCCTCGTCGTTATCCTCATAGATAATCACATTACCCCAGCCACGCAGCAGGTAGAAGTAAGCCAGGCCTCGCATCAGGCGTGCCTCGCCGTTAATCTGGTCCATGATGGCCTGGTTGGCACCTTCACGGGCATTGGTAGAGACACTCTTAATGATAGAGTTAGCCTGTGTCACCACGTTGTAGAACGAGCTCCAAGCCTGTCCCAGCTCAGTGGTCAGACCAGTAATCTGGAAACGTGCAAACTCACCGTTCAGATAGGGGCTCCAGCCATCGTTGGCACGGAACGAGCCTATACCGATGATGGCGCGCTGGTTGTAGTCGAACCAGGCATTGTTATAGAGCGGGTCGAGCATTTTCAGCATAGCGCTCTCGTCAATATCATCTGAGCCGTAGAAGGTACTCTCAGTGTACTGATGCTGCGGCTCGCGGTCCAGGTAACTCTCGCTACAGCTTACTGTAGTCAGGCTCAGGGCCACTAGGGCCGACGCTGCCATTATATTGAATTTCATCTTTTTCATATCTTTATATATATAATGTATTAGAAACTAAGCTTCAGACCAATGTTGAAAATGCGCTGCGAGGGATAGCGGTAGTTATCGATACCCTGCCTGGTCACATCATAGCCTATCGAACCCAACTCTGGGTCGTAGCCCTTGTACTTGGTGATGGTAAACAGGTTCTGCGCATTGACGTAGAGCTGTGCCCAGTCCAGATGGGCCTTCTGCAGCCATTTCTTGGGAACATTCCATGACAGCGAGAGTGTCTTCAAGCGGATGTACGAGGCATCCTCGACGAAACGGCTGCTGACACGGTTGTTCTTGTTGGCGTCATACTGGTTGACGCGCTGCACGCCTGCCGTTTCGGCATTGGTGACATAGACATTGCTGATGTCGGTGGTAGAGCCTTCAGGATTGTGGAGTCCGAGACGGGCATAGTTGAAGACGTCCTTCATCTTGTTTCCCCACGTACCAGGGTTTGTAAATATCTGGCGCACATAGTTATAGGCATCGTTGCCCACACTACCGGTCAGGAAGAAGCTCAGCTCGAAGTCTTTCCACGTAATGGTGTTGTTGATACCGAAGGTGAAGCTGGGATTGGGGTCGCCAATATACTTACGGTCAGCCTCAGTAATCAGGCCGTCGTTGTTGACGTCCTCATAGATAAAGTCACCCACCCATATACGGTCTGGGGAGATGGGCTGCAGGTCTGTCGTACCGTCAATTGCCGGACGTGCCACAGGCACACGATTGCCGTTGGCGTCGAGCACGAACTCACCCAGCTTGTTCTTCATGTAGAAGTCATCCTCGCAGGTGAACATACCTATTACGTTATAGCCGAAGAAACGACCTATTGGACCTCCTACGTCGGTCTTCGTGATAACACCCTCGTCGCCGATGCCACGGAACAGGGCGCCATCCTTCGAGTTCAGGCTCTTCAGCTCGTTCTTGTTGATGGAGAGGGTCAGTCCTGTACGCCACTGGAAGTCCTTGTTGGTGATGTTGACAGTATTCAGGGTAAACTCAACACCCTTGTTCTCTATCGAGCCAGAGTTCTCCCAGCGGGGCTCCAGTCCGTTGTCTGACTTCAGGTAGTTAGGCAGGATGGCCTGTAGTAGCAGGTCGTCAGTCTTTTTGATATAGTAGTCGACGATGAACTCAATACGGTTATTCAGGAACGACAGGTCGAGACCGAAGTTCCATGACTTCGTCTTCTCCCACGTCAGGTCGGGGTTGGCGTAGTTGGCAGGCACGTAGGCCGTACCTGTTGCCGTGGTCACGTTCTTCATTTTGACACCATAGGCATAGTCGCCGGCATTCTGGTTACCCACCAAACCCCAGCCAATGCGCAGCTTGGCATTGCTGAGCCAGGTAAGATTCTTCATGAACGGCTCTTGGGTGATACGCCAGGCCAGTGCGAACGAGGGGAACCAACCCCAGCGGTGACCTTTGGCAAACTTCGACGAGCCGTCGGCACGCAGTGTGGCAGTCAAGAGGTAGCGCTCCTTGAGGTTGTAGTTCAGACGTCCGAAATACGACTCAATGGCCCAGTCAGCACCCTGCTCGCTGTTTGTGGCTGTCGAGGCGTCGCCCACAGCAATACTCTTTATTGAGCTGGATATGTAACCCTTACGGCCCATGGAACCCTGATACCACTCACCGTCCTGTGACTCATGTCCCAACATGACGGAGAAGCGGTTCTCCTTGAAGGGCTCAAACTCGTACGTGGCGTACTGCTTGAAGCTATTATACTTGTTGGTGCTGTTGCCATGCGTGAGCTGAGACTCTATCTTACGCTGTGCCGTGCTGTACTCAGGCACGAAATAGAAGGAGCGTCCCCAGCCGCGGCTGCCGCCATACTCCAGACGGATGCTCAGTCCCTTCAGGGGCTTGATGGTAGCCGAGAAGTTGTAGTCGAGCGACTGGTCAGCGCGCTTGTTGTCCTTGCGCTCAGCCTCAAAGAGGGGGTTCGAGTTGTAGTTATACTCCAGGTTGCCACCGAAGTCGTAGCTGCCGTCAGGATTGTGGGCAGCCATATCGGGCAGACCAGTAAGAGCGTTATAGATGACGCTGAACTCGTCGAACGACGTGTTCTGCTTGGTTGACGAGTAAGAGATGTTCGAGCTGATGGAGAGCCATTTGTTCACCTCGGTGTCGAAGTTGGCACGGAAGGTGGCACGCTCGAACGACGAGCCTACGGCAATACCGTCCTGGTCCAGATAACCACCAGAGATGGAGTAGTGCATGTTCTGGGTACCACCGTTGACGTTCAGCATGTGGTTGTGCATGAAGGCCGTACGGAACAGCTCGTTCTGCCAGTTGGTACCATCGGTCAGCAGGTCCTGGTTCAGATACTGCTGCTGCGTACCCCAGCCAAAGATCTGTGCACGCGTATTATAGTAATCAGCATATTCGTGAAGGTTCATCACGTCGAGCTGCTTGGGCAGCGACTGCCAACCCATGTAGCCTTCGTACGACACCTTGGGCTTGCCCTCCTGTCCCTTCTTGGTCGTGATGAGCACAACACCGTTCGAAGCTCGCGAACCATAGATAGCCGTAGCCGAAGCATCCTTCAGCACCTCCAGCGACGTGATGTCCGAAGGGTTGATGGTGCTCAGCACTGACGTGCTTCCGCTGCCACCAGGACTCGACACGGCAATACCGTCTATCACGTATAGAGGCTCGTTACCACCGTTCACAGAGTTGATACCACGAATCTGCACTGAGATACCACCACCAGGAGCACCAGAGTTCTGGCTCACCTGTACACCAGCTATACGGCCCTGCATGGCCTGCTCGATAGAGGTGTTGACACCCTGCTTGATGGCCTTCTCGTCGATGGACGACACAGAACCCGTCAGGTCAGAGCGCTTCATGGTACCATAACCCACGACGACCACCTGGTCCAGCATGTTCACATCCTCAGAAATCTGGATATCCAGCTGGCCGGCCTTGGTCACTTTCACCTGCTTCGACTGGTATCCCACATAGGTTACCTCAAGCGTGGAACCTGCCTTGACGGAAATCTTGTACTTACCGTCGAAGTCGGTAATGGTACCGCTTGTAGCACCCTTTACTTTTACCGTTGCTCCGATGACTTCGTCACCCGTGTTCGCATCGGTCACCGTACCAAACACATTCACGTTCTGTGCCAGGGCACAAAGCGGAAGCATTAGCATCAGCAGCAGAACCGCATGTCTGCCTCTTGCAAACACGCAATTCGTCTTCATTCTCGTTTGTTCCATAAATACATTATTAATATTAGTAGTTCCTATTGTCACTGTTATTGACGACTGCAAAGATAATCATTTTTTATAAAACAACAACAATACTTTTGATATTTTTGCAGAAAAACATCAAATGTATTACCTTTTAGTAAGATTGTATCACTTTTTTGCCGACGTTTCGCGTATTACTAACTGCTGCGGAACAATCTCCTTATATACCTTTGAATCGCCCTGAATATTCTTCAGCAGCAGCTGGCAGGCTGTGACGCCCATCAAATGCGACTGGTCCTCTATAGCCGACATGCGGGGTGTCACATAGGCTGCATGGGCATCGTCGGTAAACCCTATCAGGGCTACGTCGCCAGGAATATTCAGTCCACGCTCCTTGATGGCTGTAAAAGCTGCAAAGGTGATGATGTCGTTGAAGCACAGGATGGCATCAGGCGGACTGGGCAGGTCCAATAAGCGCCTGGTAGCCTCACAAGCCACCTGGTAGTCTATTTTTCCACACGCCACCATGTCACGGTCTATCTGTAAGTTATTCTCGCGCAAGGCCTCCAGATAGCCATGCTTACGCCTGCGCACCATATCTATATGGTTCGGTCCGCCAATGAAAGCTATACGTCGGCTGCCTGTATCTATCAAGTGTTGAGTGGCCAGCTGTGCTGCCTCGTCGCCATTGGCCGTCACGCTCGAGAAACGGTCAGTCAGACAAGTACGACCAAAGAACACCAAAGGTATTCCCATCTCTGCTATCTCCTCATAATGTCGGTAGTCGGTGGTGTTCTGAGCCAGACAGGCTATGATGCCTTCCACATGCAAGCCCACGAAGTTGTCGACTGCCAGGGCCTCGTCCTCGAAGTTCTCATGGCTGTTCGCGCTAATGACGCTATAGCCTGCCCTTCGAGCCTCATCCTCTATACCGTCAAGCACGGCAGCATAGTAGTGAGTTACCAGATTAGGCACCACCACACCAATCATCTTCGGCGCCTCCTTACGCAAGCTCTGTGCAAAGGGATTGGGGCGGTAGTTCAGCTTCTTAGCCAAGTCCTTTACCCGTTGCTGCATCTCCTTTCCTATCTCAGGCGAGTTACGTAATGCTCGGCTGACGGTGGCAATGCTGACACCCAGTTCCCTGGACAAATCCTTTAATGAGGTTCTGTGTTGCTTGTTTTTAGTCATAGATAATTCAGTTAGCCAGTGCAAAGGTACAAAAAAACCGCAATTCCGCAAACGTTTACGTGACTTTTTTCGCTGTTTTCCATTAAAATACGCCAAAATAGTCGTAACTTTGCACCACCAAAGAAAAGAATGAGTAATGAATAGTTGATAATAAGTTAGTTAGAAAGGGTTAGGAGTGTCGTGAGACATTCCTAATTTTTTTGCGCATCTTCGTCAATGCAATTCTCTTACCGACTGACGGACATTCTCTTACCGACTGACTACCCGTCAGTCGGTAACTGATTTCAAGTCGGCTACGTAGAACACAGAAAAGGAAGTATTAACTACTTTTTCAGACGGAAAGAGTTCTCGATACTGCTGATCTCGTCGACGAAGGCTTTGTCGACCTTCAGGCGCTGCTCGATGGTGCTGCAGCTGTGGATGACAGTAGAATGGTCGCGACCACCAATAAGTTGTCCAATGCGCGAGGCTGGCATCTTAGTGTGCTTCTGGGCGAGATACATGGAAACCTGTCGGACGATGACGCATTCGCGCCTACGGCTGCGGCTGATAACCTGCTGCTGATTCACGCCATAGTGGTGGCACACCTTGTCGAGAATGTCGTCGACGGTAAGAGGGTGGTTGTCGACCTTGACGGCACGCTTGATGATACGCTCGGCCAGGCGCAAGTCGATGTTGGAGTTGTAGACCACGGAATAGGCCAGCAGCGAGTTGACGACACCCTCGAGGTCGCGAACGGAGCCATGTGCAGTCTGGGCAATGTAAAGGATGACGTCCTCAGGAATGCGCAGTCCGTCACGACGACACTTGGCATTGAGGATGTCAACGCAGAGCTGGTGGTTAGGCTGTTCTAACTCGGCAATAAGTCCACAGGCAAAACGTGTCAGCAGACGGTCCTTGACACCCTGCAGATCGACAGGTGGACGATCGGAGGCAAGGATAATCTGCTTGCCCAGACGGAACAGGTGATCGAATATGAAGAAGAACGCATCAAGGGTCTTCGTGGCAGTAGCCCACTCCTGCACGTCGTCGACAATGAGCACGTCGATGCTCTGGTAGAAACGGATGAAATCGTTGATCTTATTCTGACGAGTGGCATCAGTGAACTGCACCTGGAAGAGACGGGCTGAAACGTAGAGCACGCGCCTGCTGGGGTACATCTCCTTACAACGCACGCCAATAGCATTAATAAGGTGTGTCTTGCCACAGCCTGACGGACCATAGACGAAGAAGGGATTGAAGGTAGACTTGCCAGGATGCTCGGCAATAGAGATGCCAACTGTGCGAGGCAGCTTGTTAGAGTCGCCCTCGATGAAGCTCTGGAAGGTTTTCTTCAGGTCGAGCTGAGGATTAATCTCAGGAGTGGCGGCATCGAGCACGTCAGGAGCCTCATTGATACGCGGTTTGTTGGGCACGCTCTCAATATCGGCAGGCGAATCGGTCTCGACGTCCTGGGTAAGACCATGATCCTTGTCAGTGACGACACGGTAGGTAAGTCTGACACTCTGGCCGAAGCAGTGATTCAGCACTTTTGTAAGAAGAGCCACATAGTGCTGCTCCAGATACTCGTACACGTACATACTTGGTACTTGCACGAGAAGAGTTCCGTTATCGCTGTCGTAGTGTTCGAAGACGATAGGCGCGAACCAGGTTCTGAATTGCTGCTCCGTGACGTTCTCCCTTATCAGATGAAGGCAGTTGTCCCAAAGCGCCTTTGGAGTTTTTTCCATGCGGCGGTCTTATCTCTTTAATACGTTCGGACTTAAATGGTCAAAATTGTTTTCGGTTGCAAAGGTCGCACTTTTTTTTCAAATAAACAAATCTGCATTTTTAACCGAAAAGTATAACATAGAGCGTAACTTATTTGTTTTCCGACCTTTAGACATTCCTTCAACTATTTTTACATGAGATACCTCTTGCAAATATCCAATCCTTTATATTTCAACCTCTTAACATGCTATTGCACAGGGAGAACACGTTGTGCACCGAAGAAAAACTCCTAAAGCTAAAGGACTGCAAAATCAGACAGTTGTAGCGGTAGGGTTGAATATTATTTAAGCACGCCTACTATTTAGACAAATTAAAAATTACGCCGCATTATTATTAATTTTTCCTACCAGACAGAGAAGTGTACATAGCGCTTCGGGTGTGCCTTCAGGTCCATCAGCAATGAGTCGGCAGAAGCAACGGTATGCGTCAGATTGTTATAGAGCGTGGGGTCGCGCATAAGCAGGCCCAGCGAGCCTTCGTTGCTGTTCAGCTTGCGCGTCATCTCGTTGACATTAGCAAGGGTCTGGTTAACACTAGCCGTCATCGAAGCCACATCAATGGCAGCAAGGTTACCCGTGAGCTGCTGAGTATTGGTAAGCACGCTGTTGGTCTTCTCCATCATTTGTGGCATCTCGCGGTTAAGCGAAGCTGAAAGGGTGTGCAGTTCGCGGCTGGTAGCATTGAGGTTGCCCGTCATGCCCTCAACGTTATGCAGCGTGTTAGCCAATGCAGGGTCAGCCAGTAGCTGGTTCAGACTGGTGAGGATGCTGTCGAGCTTAGGCATCATGGCCTCAATGGCAGGAACCATGGCGCTTACCTTGGCCATCATGCCTTCAACCTTTCCGCCTGGAATGGTGTCACCAGTAGCAATCATATTGAGCGGGTCTTCGCCCAGCACAAGGTTAATCTTAATGTTGCCCAGCAAGTCGCTGTCAATCTCGGCACGCGAACCCTGGGGAAGGCGCATTTGCTTGTCGAGGCCCATGACAGCCACTATCTTGCCGTGAGGATTGTAGTCGTAGATGATTTGCTTGACCACTCCGACCTTATACCCATTGGCATAAACTGGCGTAGACGCCGCCACACCATTGACATCTGTGAACTTGACGAAGTACTCGTCGTCGCTGGAAAAGACTGTCAGTCCCTTCAGGAACTGCAAACCATAGAACAACACCACGATGCCCACGATGGCCACCAATGCAATCTTCACCTCTTTCGTAAAAAACTTCATGGCTTACCTTTATTTCTTTTTGTTTTTAAATTCACTAATAGCCTCACGCACGTCCATCTTACGCCCATCCTTGAAGGCGATAATGAACGCCTGGGGGAACTTATCGGCCAGCGACTTACGCAGACGGTTTACCTCGTTATAGTTCTCAGAGGCGCCTACCGTATACTTATACAGTCCGCCTTCCTGGTAGCTGTCGACGTCTGTCACCCCCTTCAACTGAGCATCATTGGCCTTCAGCTTGGTGGAACTGGCAAGAATCTGCAACTTAAATACAGGGACAGCTGGCTTGGCTTCCTCCCCACCCTTGTCCTTGTCATCGGACTTATTATCTATGTCGGTATCCTTAACCTTGTCCTTATCTTCTTCTGCTGGCTGCACCTTGGGTTCCTCAACGGGCTGTGCCGTAGGTTCCTCCATAGGCTTCACCGTAGGCTCTTCAGCAGGCTGAACCTTACGTTCCTTGCGAGCCTCCTTGCGCACCTCCTTGGCTTCGTCCTGAGGTACCACGGTGGGGATATTCACCTCCTCACTAGGCTCAGCCTTCAGGGGCACGGTAATGTTGCCGTCGTACTTGCGCTTATAGTCGAGAAATGCCTGATAGATGCCCTGCCCTAACTGGCTGACGCCGCTACTGGTATGCAGAAAGCGCTCCTCGTCGGGTGTAGAGATGAAGCCCAGCTCTATGAGACAACTCGGCATGGACGTCTCGCGCAGCACCAGGAACCCAGCTTGCTTGACCCCCTTATTCTGTCGCCCGGCAGCAGCACAAGTACGACGCTGCACAAACTTAGCCAGCTCGACGCTCTGCTCCATGTTCTTGTCCTGCATGAACTCAAACATGATATAGCTCTCGGATGAGTTTGGGTCGAAGCCTTGGTAGCGCTGCTTGTAGTCCTTCTCATAAAGAATCACCTCATTCTCACGCTTGGCAACCTCGAGGTTGTCGGAGGCACGGTGCATACCTAGCGTGTAGGTCTCAAGACCACGCGAGATACGTCCCTTGGGCAGAGCATTTGTATGTATCGAGATAAACAGGTCAGCCTTGTTACGGTTGGCAATGTCGGCACGCGTATGCAGGGGAATGAACACATCGGTCTTGCGAGTGTAGATGACCTTGACATCAGGACAGTTGCGTTCCACCAGCCTGCCGAAGGTTAGCGCCACGTTCAGGTTGATGGTCTTCTCCTTGGTAATCTTGCCTACGGCACCCGTATCGTGACCGCCATGTCCAGCGTCAATGACCAAGGTAAACTTCTTCCTGGCAGCAACAGCCGTCACTGCCACCAACATGGTCAAAGTAAGCAGAAATAGTAGTCTCTTCTTCATTGCGGGTGCAAAAATACTCATTTTCCGCTAAATACCTAATACTTTCTATCGAGTTTTATCATTTATTAAGTGTACTTCCACCCCTGCACCCTGACAGTCGGCCCCTATGGGCGGATTCAGCTTCGTGATGCTGATGTCGAGCGTCGTGACCATAGGGAAGGTGTCGAACACTGACCTGGCGATGCGCCCTGCCACATGCTCCACTAGCTGCGACTTGATGGTCATCTCGCGCTCAATGAGCCTGTAGAGCACGCCATAGTCGAGTGTCACCTCAACCATGTCGTGATCCATTGCCGACGTGATATCCAATCCGCAGCGGACAGACACCAGGAAGTCCTGTCCTACCGTCTGTTCCTGAGGCAGCACGCCATGATAGGCATGAAAGCGCGCCTCCTTGATGTAAATGTATGAACGTTCTACCTTCATAATATTATTGATATCGCTTAACCGCTATTTTCAATGTTTTTATCCACAACGGCTGGAGCCACAGTTCTTACATATCAGACAGCCCTCCTGGTATACCAGGCTCTCGCTGCCACAGTTAGGACATTTCTGGCCCTTGGCCTCCGTGCCGTCAAGGATATACTTCTTCAGGGCACGCTCCACACCCACCTTCCAAGTGTTGATGCTCTCTGACTTCAGCTGCAGCGAGCTGACGAGCTTGATGACATGATCGATGGGCATGCGGTAGCGCAGCACACCCGATATCAGCTTGGCGTAGTTCCAGTATTCAGGGTTGAACTTTTCAGACAGCCCCTCAACAGTGGTCTTGTAGCCGCGCTTGTTCTCGAACTGGAAGTCGTAGCGCTTCGTGCCGTCCTCGTTGACCTGCTTGATAATCTTGCCCTTGGTCACAGTCTTGGGCAGTACAATGCCCTCCTCGTCGTCCTGCAGACCAGTGAATATCTCGTAAGGATAGCCGTCCAGCAGACCTACAAAGGCCACCCACTTGTCCTTGTTGTTCTGGAAACGTACCACATCGCACTCCAGCTCTTTGGGTCTGACCTCCGTCACCTCGGGGTGTTTGCAGGGCATATCCTGCTGCTTCTCCTCGATGTTGTTGTCCTTGGTGGTGTCCTCTTGCTGCTGCTCTTCTTTCTTCTTGTCTTTCTTCGACACGCTAATCATCACACCAGCACGGCTGCCGTCACGATAGATGGTACAGCCCTTGCAGCCTGAACGCCAGGCCTCTACATACAGACGGTTCACCAAAGCCTCGTCGACATCGTTGGGCAGGTTGACAGTGACGCTGATAGAGTGGTCGACCCACTTCTGGATAGCACCCTGCATGCGCACTTTCATCAGCCAGTCGACATCGTTGGCGGTAGCTTTATAATAAGGTGACTGGGCCACCAGCGTGTCAATTTCCTCCTGGGTATAGCGTTTCGAGGTATCCATGCCGTTCACCTTCATCCACTCCATGAACTTGGGATGGTAGACGATGTACTCCTCGAAAGTGTCGCCCACCTCGTCGACAAAGTCCACATGGACGTCGGCATCGTTGGGGTTCACCTTACGTCGACGCTTATAGACGGGCAGGAAGACAGGTTCTATGCCACTGGTGGTCTGCGTCATCAGACTGGTAGTACCTGTTGGCGCAATGGTCAGGCAGGCGATATTCCTGCGGCCATACTTCACCATGTCGTCATACAGTTTCTTGTCGGCCTGCTTCAGACGCAGGATGAAGGGATTCTCAGCCTCGCGCTTGGCGTCGAAAATCTCAAAAGCACCACGCTCCTTGGCCATTTCCACGCTCGAGCGATAGGCGTTAAGGGCCAGCGTCTTATGTACCTCCACAGAGAAGTCGGTAGCCTCTTGGGTGCCATAGCGCAAACCCATGGCGGCAATCATGTCGCCTTCGGCAGTGATGCCCACACCCGTTCGGCGGCCCTTCGAGCTCTTGGCCTTGATTTTCTCCCACAGGTGCATCTCGGCACCCTTGACCTCCATGGACTGGGGGTCGCTCTCGACCTTCTGCATGATGAGGTCTATCTTCTCCAGCTCCAGGTCTACGATGTCATCCATCAGGCGCTGTGCCTGCTGCACATGCTTCTTGAACAACTCATAGTCGAAGTAGGCATCCTTCGTAAAAGGCTTCTTCACATAGCTGTAGAGGTTGATGCTCAGCAGTCGGCAGGAGTCGTAGGGACAGAGGGGTATCTCGCCACAGGGATTCGTCGAAACCGTGCGGAAGCCCAGGTCGGCATAGCAGTCAGGGATGCTCTCGCGCAGGATGGTATCCCAGAAGAGCACACCAGGCTCGGCACTCTTCCAGGCGTTGTGTACTATCTTCTCCCAGAGAGCCTTGGCCGAGATTTCCTTCCTCACGTCAGGATTGTCGCCTGTAATGGGGAACTGCTGCACGTAAGACCTGCCCTCTGTTGCGCAGCGCATGAACTCGTCGTCAATCTTCACCGAGACGTTAGCACCTGTCACCTTACCCTCGGTCATCTTGGCGTCAATAAAGGCTTCAGAGTCAGGGTGTTTGATGCTGACAGAGAGCATCAGCGCACCACGACGGCCGTCCTGTGCCACCTCGCGCGTACTATTACTATAACGTTCCATAAAGGGCACCAGACCTGTCGACGTCAGGGCCGAATTGTTCACTGGCTGTCCCTTGGGACGGATATGGCTCAGATCGTGCCCTACCCCACCACGGCGCTTCATCAGCTGCACCTGTTCCTCGTCAATGCGCAAGACGGCACCATAGGAGTCAGCGTCGCCATCGAGTCCGATGACGAAGCAGTTCGACAAAGAGGCTATCTGGTGGTTGTTGCCAATACCTGTCATGGGACTGCCAGCAGGCACAATATATCGGAAGTGGTCCAGCAGGTCGAACACCTCATGAGCCGACATCGGGTTCTTGTACTTCTTTTCTATTCTGGCAATTTCATTAGCCAGTCGCCAGTGCATCTGCTCGGGCGACTTCTCATAGATATTACCAAACGAGTCCTTCATCGCGTACTTGTTCACCCATACGCGGGCGGCCAGCTCGTCACCGCCAAAATAAGCAAGTGAGGCCTCGAAAGCCTCTTCGTAAGTATATGTCTCCATAATTATTGATAGTTTTTGTTTGCAAAGATACAAATAAGTTTTCTGTTTTGGACAACTTTCGCTCAAAAAAAATTAAAAAAGTTATCCGTTTCAGGAAACAACGACAACAAGAAAGAGGGGCTGCAATATGGTGCAACCCCTCTCAGCAAAGCGATTAGGCGCTAGGCTTCGGGCATTTTCTTGCCAAGCCTTACTCGTCCAAAAGAATCTTCATCATCTCAACGGCGGCCTTCGCAACTGAAGTACCAGGACCGAAGATGGCAGCCACACCAGCTTTGTAGAGGAAGTCATAGTCCTGGGCAGGTATCACACCACCAGCAATGACCATAATGTCCTCACGACCCAGCTTCTTGAGTTCCTCGATGAGCTGTGGGATAAGCGTCTTGTGACCTGCTGCCAGCGACGAAGCACCTACGACATGGACGTCATTCTCTACTGCCTCGCGGGCAGCCTCAGCGGGTGTCTGGAACAAGGGTCCCATGTCGACGTCGAAGCCACAGTCGGCATAACCCGTAGCAACTACCTTTTCACCACGGTCGTGACCATCCTGACCCATCTTGGCAATGAAGATACGTGGACGGCGACCTTCCTTCTTGGCGAACTCGTCGGTCAGCTTGCAAGCCAACTCGAAGTCGCTATCGTTCTTTGATTCTGAACTATACACGCCTGAAATTGTTCTGATTACTGCTTTATAACGGCCTACAATCTCTTCGCAGGCATCTGAAATCTCACCCAATGT
>JAEEGL012523505.1_pt1 | contig 25249 bp, 25 predicted proteins | sample 9134231 | NCBI WGS metagenome assembly JAEEGL01 (sample SAMN16246548, study PRJNA631951) | gut metagenome | biome: gut microbiome; feature: rumen; material: fiber-attached | host: Bos | place: Iran: Karaj | collected 2018-10 | reverse complement strand
ATCCGTTCTTTGTGCAAGCACGCTGAATTTCAATAAATGTCATTGGGCCGCTTCGTTCGACTTGCATGTCTTAGGCATGCCGCCAGCGTTCATCCTGAGCCAGGATCAAACTCTCCAATAAAAAAATTTATCTTTAGTTTGATTTTTAAAATTAATTATCCTAGCTATCTCAAATTGACGTTTTGCTCAGTTTTCAAAGATCAAATCTTTCGATTTTTTGCTGTCTTTTTACGGACTGCTTACTCATTGTACCAAAAGATATCAATAAAGTCAAGCACTTTTTTTATTTTTTTTGCTGTTTACGTGTGCTTTAGTGCTATGTTGTTTTCTTTTCCCAGAAAACGTTTTTTATGATAATATGAATTTTTAATTTTGTCAACAGTATTTTCACAAAATTTTTACTTTTTTTTAATATTAAAAAGCAGCGCTATAAAAGCATTGCTTTCTGTATTATATAATATGCATTTTCTATCTGTGTATTACTTATATTTTAACTTTATTGTCTTTTTTTACCTTCTTATATATTTCATGATATTTATTTATTGTTTCTTTGTTAAAAGGATTTTCTTTTGCTCTTGCTTTATCTATTAAGATAGTTAACTCATTTTTTAAAATTTTATCCAATTCATCAGAATAGTTCATTTTCTTTTTATGATATTTATACTCTCCCCTGTCTAAAACTTTAAAAGACCCATCTGGAAATACCCTTAAATCTAAATCATAATCAATATATTTAATAGTATTCTCTTCAATAACAAATGGAGAAGCAATATTACAGTAATAATATATTCCTGTTTTTTTAATTTGTCCAATGATATTAAACCAATTGCTTTTGGAAAAAAACATTATAGCAGGTTCTTTTGTTTTCCAAGTTCTACCATCAGATTCTATTACTAATGTTTTATAGTTAGCAAAAACCATGAATTCATCGTTTTCATCTAAATATGTAGCTTCGTCCCAACTTCTATGTATTTTACTATCATGTTTATAACTATGAATATTTAAGTGATCTCCAGTATTATACTTTTTCATACAAATCACTCCTACATGGTTTCATTATATATCGTTTTTTGTAAAATTACAAATTAAAAAACATAGTTTTCTTTCTATGTTTTTATTATTTTCTTGTTCTAGCTTTATCTTTTTCACTAATTAGATTAGCTGAAACAACAATATTTGTTGCATAATCGAAGTGTGGTTCTTCTTTTTGGCATTTACTGTTATTCATAACATAATCTACTAATAAATCAAAAGGTTTAGCATGTCTATCATTGCTTCCTTCTTTTGAGTCACATATTTCTACTTGATAACCCAAATCGGCCATATTGTTATAAAAATCGTTATAGTGTACATAGGCTACTGGTTCTACAACAACATATTCTAAAGAATCATTTTTTAAATCATTATTACATTTTAGTATGCCTGGTTGTATACAAACTATATCTTCTACTAAACTCAATGGTTCTTCATTAAGAATATCTTTATTTAGTATTTGTTCAGTAGAACAGTTTCTTAGTGTTTCACATATTTCCTCATAGCTTGTTCTATCCATTACAATGCCCACAAAGAATGATTCTTCTATACTTCTAGTATCATATTTTCTTATTTGCATAGATTTTGTTAACATTTCTTCCATTCTTTTTTCTGAAGTTGCTACTACTTGTTCAGTATTGATGTTTGATAGAATATCACTTTTTCTTCTAAATATAGGATTTACATGTAATCTGTTTTCTTCTGGTAGAAAACTCCTTTTTGATGTAATTATAACTACACTATCTTCATCTTGATCTTTTACTATTTGTGCTCTTAATCTTCTTAACATTTCTACTTTCATTATATTTCCTCCTGTCGCAATACACTATATTATGGTTTTTTATTAGAAAAAAGTCAAGACTATTATTTAGAAAATTGTGTTATTGCCATTTGTAACTGTGAATCATCTTTTTCTGAACCAGTTACATAATATTCATCTTTTTGTTCTAATTCAATAGTTGGTTTTATCCCTATTTTCTCGATGCTGTTTCCTTTGGAAGTTTTCCATGTTTCAGTTGTATATTTAATTATTGTCCCATCACTTAATTGCTTTGTTTTTTGAACAGTCCCTTTTCCATAGGTAGTTTCCCCTACTAGTGTAGAATTTAATTGTTCATTAAGAGCTGCCGCTAACACTTCTGATGCCGAAGCAGTTCCTTCATTTATTAATACAATGATGTTGTATTTTGGATTATTATTTCCTTTTGAATACTTAATATTGGTGTCTTTTTTGTTAATGATTTGGATAATAGGTGTTTTCTTAGGTAAAAACTCACTTGCAATATTAATCGCAGTATCTAGTTCTCCTCCTTGATTGTATCTCAAATCTATAATTAAGTTTTCTATGCCATAATTGTCTAACTCATTTAATTTGCTTTTTAATTGTTCATCCGTGTTATTGGCAAAGATTGATATTTTTAGATATCCTATTTTTGTTTTATCGTTTGTTATAATCCTTTTCGTTACTGATGGTATAGCAACTTTACCTGTTGTTACTTTAACTTCTTTTTCTGTATTATCTCTTTTAATTACTATAGTAAATTCTTTCCCATTTGTTCCTTTAATTTTTTCAGATATATCATCTGCTGTTGCTTTAGACACATCTGAACCATTTATTTTTAAGTATTGATCTCCTTTTTTCAATCCTACTTTTTCTGCAGGTGAATCTTCATACACTTCACTTATTGTTACTAATTCGCCTTTCTTTTGTGATACTGCAACTCCAAGCCCATAAAAGTAACCATTTAATTCATCTTGGAATGATTGTGATTCTTCTTCATTAAAATAGATTGAATGCTTATCACCCAAAGTAGAAATCATACCCTTTATAGCAGCATCTTTTAGTTTTTTTGAATCTACTTTTTCAATATATTCGTTTAAAATAGTATTATATACACTTTTTATTTCATTTAATTCACTTGATGAGGTTGAAGTTAATGATAAAGTTGGAGTTTTACCAGAAAAGATAGCCTCCCCAGTTAACACTCCAAAAACTAGTGCCATAATAAACACTAGTATAAGATCAAGCGTATTGAATTTAATTTTACTTAAATTTAGTTTTAATCTTTTTGTTTTTTTTCTCATAGGCACCCCTTATGATTAGTACAATTTAATTGTAATACAAAAATCTGTTTTTAGCAATTATTAAAAAAAAGAAACTATTGTTTCTTTTATTCTTCTTTACATGTTGAACCTTGCCATTTATTTGGTTCATATACTACTCCAAAGAATAGCATTTCCTTTGTTTTTGAGTCCCTTATTATATATGCAAATGGTTTGTTAAATTCTATTTCAATTATTTCTGGCTTTTCTTCTGAAACTCTTGCTGATCCTTTTGTTACCCCAAACGCAGTAACTGCAGCAGCTTTTGTACCTTTTTCTTTTACATCAATGTGTGTTTTATGCATAGCCTCACTTACATAGCCATTAGTTGTCAACATATTAGTAAGGTCTGATTTATTCTTATCAAATACATCTATAATACCTAAACTCTTTAGTGAATCTACAAAATTGTCATAACTATAATCGTAATTAAACGTTGGAATGGATAGTTTAAGGTTTAAATCAGTTGATATTTCTTTACTATTATTATCAATGTCTGCAAGTATTTTATCAGTTATATTGTTAACATATGTTTTTATATCCATATTAGGTAATATCCCTATAAATTCCAAATTGTTCCCACCTTCATATGTTGGTTTGCCTTTTTCATCATAACTTTTATATGGAAGTATTATCCCTTTAGCATCATACAAATCAAAATACTTTGCTGAGTTTTTATATGTTTTATGCATCATAGATACTTTTTCTATGTTGCCATCTTGTTTAGTAAATTCTTCACTTTGAGTTCCGTCACAATTAAATGCTGTTGCCCATTCTACATCAATAGCAACGGCATTTGCTATAAGCATATCGAATTTGGTTTTTTGGCTATCATCTCTTAACTTTGATATCATTCCTTTAGTTTCTTTATTCACCCAATCATTAATAGGTTTGTATGTTTTATAATCAGCAACCATTATATTTGCTTTATAATCTGTTTTTAGTTTTTGGTAATAATCTGGCACGACATGATCTTTAGTTTTGCTTTTCACAAATAATGCATTTGCTACATTAATTCTATTGGGAACCGTGATGTTATTTATTTTCCTATTTCCTATTAAATTATTTATTTGGGTTTTAGTATCGCCATCTGCTCCAGCTCTTAACATGCTAAGCGCTGTTTCAATTGAATATGGGCTTATTAAATAATTCTTATTTTCTATCTGATTAACCATTCTTATTATGTTTGGATTAAATTCACTTGCTGCTGTTACTGTTACTTCGATTGGCTTACCTTCATTTTTTAGCGCTAAATAACACATTATCGGTATAAGTATAACAGCAAGTACAATTGTGATAAATAATATTTTTTTTGTATTTTTCATAACAAATCTCCTTTATTACATTTATTATACCATAATAAAAAAAGAAGAAACATATTTTGTTTCCTATTTTTGGTTTATAGCAGATACCACATTAATTGATTTAGCTACCTCTAAAAGTTCGCTTTTTTGCATTTGATCTGACACTATATAATACTCTACTCCGTTACTAGTCCAAGTATATGAACTATCTGTTAAAGATCCTACGGTATCAACTAGCATAAATGGTTCTCCATAAGTAGGTACTATTTCTAAATTAGTGGATGGTTTGATCGTTTCTTGTACAAGAATAAACGGATTATCTCCTGAAAATGTCATAATTACTCTTTCACCATTTTCTGTTTTTATTACTTCTTTATCTGATAAGGTAGTATTAGTAGGTAAGTATAGCGGAAAAACATTATCATCTATTTTGGATGTTTCTTCTGTTATTTTATTATCTTGATTACTTTCATTATCCGGTTCTTGTTGTTTGTTGCTTTCTTGTTCTTTAGTTTCTGATTCAACAGGTTTAAAGTCTTTAGTTATTTCTTCTAAGTCAAATTGTTTATCATTAAATCTGGCTTTAGTATCAATAGTTTTTACTTTAAATTCTATATATGTAGTTTCATCTTTATCTTGTACCTCTACTTTTTTTAATTTCTTGTTTCTATCTAATATTATGTTTTGTGATGTATACTTTGGATTGTTTGGATAATTAGTTCTTGTTGTGAATACGTAATCTTTATTCTTTTGAGTAAACTTATAGTCTTCATCGTTTTTTAAATCATTGGCTACTGAATCTAATAAATAACTTTGAGAATTATTATCTGGCCAATCACTTTGAAACTTGAAACTCTTATTTAACGAAGGTGTTATGACATAGACTCCATCATCGTTTTTTAAGATTATTTGTTCATAATCATTGGCTTTGTTTTTTAGAGTTACTTTATATTTATTGTCTTTCTTATACTTAACTTCAATATTGTATTCATATGTATCATCATTATTAGTGATTCGCATAGTTCCTTCCATGTAATAAGTTTTTAACCCTTCGATATCTTTTATAAATGAATCTCTTATCTCTTTATCACTTTTTGTACTACATCCTGTTAAAAATAATGTTGCTATTAGGGCAACTGTTAAAACTATTTTTTTCATTTTTCACCTCTTTTTGCTTTCTAATTAATTATATTTATTTGTCTTTTAGATATTCATATTTATTTAATGAATAATTTTTTTCTTTTACTACATAATATTAAATAAAGGAGGAGAAAATGGAGACATTACAAAAAATCGCTTTAGTTTTCACAATAATAGGTGCTATTGTATGGGGGTTAATTGGTCTTTTCGATTTTAATTTAGTTGAATTTGTCTTTGGTGATGGAAGCATTCTAGCTAAAATAGTTTATATTATTGTAGGTATATGTGGTTTAATAAATATCGGCCTTTTAATTCAAAAAATTGAAATAAAATAAAAAATGCAACTTTTGTTGCATTTTTTTTATTCACCTATTTCTTTTATTATAATAGTTATTTCTTCAGTTTTAGGAGTATAAGTAAGTTTTAAGTCATCACCTTTTACTCTTACTGGTACTTTATGAACTCCAGCACCTTTACCTTGTAAGTCAACATATGCTGTTATGTTTTCAATGTCTACATTTTTTAGATTGGTCTTAGTACCTTTAACTATTACTGTCGCTACAGAATCTGTTTTTGATGAAGCCTGTGCTGTATATTTCTTTTCATCTAAGTTTTGTATTGAAATATTAACATCTTTTATAGTTTTTTCTGTAACATCTCCTAGAGTTACTCTAGCAATAACTGATTTTACTGACATTTCTTTAATACCACTTGGAAGTGATAAGTTAACTGTATAATCAGTAGTTTTACTTATTCCTTCAACATTAATGTTAACTGGTATATAAGATATTTTTTCAAGTGTTTCAGCATCTCCATATATAGTAGTTTTCGTTTGACTTAAAGTTACTTCATCAATTGCTTTGCCAAATACTACTTTTCCTTCAGGAATAACTTTAAGCGGTACAGCTTTACTTGGAGATGATATTTCAATTGAAGCATCTATTGTTTCTGGTACTATTTCTACATTTAATTTTTTACCATTAACATCGTATGCCACTAAAGGTATTTCTTTTAATGTTGTTGTTCCTACGCTAGGATTAGAAATTTTTGTAACATCTACTAAAGCTTTTACTATAGCTATTTGTTTTAATTTATATTCGGCTCCTTTTACATATACTTCATCTCTACTGAATTTAATATTAGATATGTTATACTTTGAATCCATTTTGTCTTCGTTCAGCAATTCTTTTGTTATTTTTTTAGATTGTGAAGCCTTTTCATAAATTACAACTGTTGCACTTGAAGGATCAAGTTTATATTCTACAGATGAAACAGATGCTTTATTGTATTTGATTGGTACTTTGTGTGTACCTGGTTTTAAATCCCTTAAGTCAATAACTACTTCTTGGCTAGATGATTGCTTTGCCAAGTATAATGCAGATTTACCTCCGATTAATGTAATATCTACTGATTTTGGAAGTCCTTCCACAACATATGCTTCTTCGTTATATAATGCTTTTACTTTTTGATTAGAAATAATATCTGTTGAATTATTCATCATTGATTGAGCTGCATTATCAACTACGAAGAAATATAATAGTGCCATAGCAAGTGAAAATATGATTAGTACTATTTTGTTATTTAATAATCTATCTAGTCTCTTACTACTACCTTTGAAAGGTTTTTGAACTAGTAGCATTAATTTTGCTACAGGTGTAACTATGATTTTATCAATTACAAAGTATATTTTACTTAGCACATAATATATGCCTTTAGCAATTCCTTTTAATAACCTGAATTTTTTCTTTTTCTTTGAGGATCTTTTTTTAGCCATTATACATCTTCCTCCTCATCAAACTCTTCTTCAAAATCTTCATGTTTTGGTCTTAATTCATCAAGAAGCAATATTCTAGCATCATCAATTGATAGGTTATAGAATAGTTCTCCTTTGATAGCAATTGATATTCTTCCTGTTTCTTCGGATACTATAATAGCAATAGCATCTGTTTCTTCAGTTATACCAAGAGCAGCTCTATGTCTCGTTCCAAGTCTTTTGTTTATCTTTAAACTATTGCTTGTCGGAAATACTGCTCCAGCACAACTAATTTTATCCCCTTGGATGATAACTCCGCCATCATGAAGCGGATTATTAGGGAAGAATAGCGAAACTAAAAGTTCACTTGTGATTTCTGCATATAGATTAGTTGATTTATTAATGTAATCCATCAAACTGATATCTCTTTCTATTACTATTAAAGCTCCTATTCTAGCTTTTCTCATTTGGTCTACTGCCATGATAATGCTATATACTAGTTTTTCTCTTTCATCAACTGTCAATATTTTATGGCGTCCTAATAGTTGGGTTTTTCCTATTTGTTCTAGAATTGTTCTAATTTCTGGTTGAAATATAATTATTAGAGCGATAGGCCCCCATTGAATAATATATTGTAATAAATATCCAACTTTTACTAATCCTAACCAATTAGATAACCAATTCAATATGATTATGAAAAGTATTCCTTTTATTAACAATGATAATTTAACATTATTTTTAATATTTTTTAATACTGTATATATTAACGCCCAAAGTATAATAATATCTAATATTTTACGCGTCATGTCCCAGATAGTTATAAAATTAAAACTCATAATTACCTCCTTGAATATGTATATTATAACATTTATTTATATAAGTGTAAAATTTGTTTGTCTATCTTACTCTTTATAAAGTATACTATAAAATTAAAAAAATTGTAAGACTATATACAATTTTTTTAATATATTTTTTATTATTTGTAAATAGGATATGCTTTTGTGATTTTTAACACTTCTTTTTGATATTTTGCAATATTTTCATCACTATAATCTCTTAAAACTTCTGTGATTATATCTGCAATTCTGATAAAATCTGCCTCTTTAAGCCCTCTGGTTGTCATAGCTGGTGTTCCTAGTCTGATTCCACTTGTTTCCATAGGAGATTCACTGTCATTAGGAATAGTGTTTTTATTGCATGTTATGTTTATTTTACTTAGTATTTCTTCCGCTTTTTTACCAGTCATATCAAAAGATTGTTTTACATCTATCAAAAACATATGGTTTTCAGTTTTATTAGATATTACTCTTACTTCTTTTTCTTTAAATCTTTCTGACATGGAACTAGCATTTTTTAACACTTGTTCTTGATAATTTTTGAATTCTGGTTGTAATGCTTCATAAAAACATTGTGCTTTTGCCGCTATTACATGCATTAATGGCCCACCTTGAATACCTGGGAAAACTTCTTTATCTATTTTTTTAGCTAACTTTTCATCGTTAGTTAAAATAAGCCCTCCTCTTGGCCCTCTTAGAGTTTTGTGTGTAGTAGATGTTACTACATCTGCATAAGAACATGGATTTTCATGAAGGCCAGCTGCAACAAGTCCTGCAATATGTGCCATATCAACCATAAGATATGCTCCAACTTTCTTAGCTATTTCTCTAAATCTTTTGAAATCTATTTTTAGGCTATAAGCAGATGCTCCTGCAATAATCATTTTAGGTTTTTCTTTTACAGCAATTTTTTCTATTTCATTGTAATCTAAACTTTCAGTTTTTGGATCTAATTTATATGAAACAATTTCGTAATCATGCCCACTAAAACTTGCTTTATGTCCATGTGTAAGATGTCCTCCATTTGATAAATCCATTCCCATTACTTTATCACCTGTATTTAGTAGTGCTCTATAAACCGCCATATTCGCACTACTTCCAGAATGAGGTTGTACATTGGCATATTTTACTCCAAACAATTTTTTTGCATATTCTATCGCTTTTTCTTCAAAAACATCTATATATTCGCATCCACCGTAATATCTATGATGCGGATAACCTTCAGCATATTTATTGGTCAAGATACTACCCTGTAATTCTAATATATTTTTTGATACATAGTTCTCTGATGCTATTAGTTCTATATTTTCATCTTGTCTTATCTTTTCTTTTTCCAGTGCTTCTTTTAAAATTTTATCCATTTTTTCATCACCAGTAATAATTATACTATATTTTTCTATTTTTTTATAAAAAAAGAATAAATTATTCATTTATTCTTAACAACATACTGTCTAATTCTTCATATAAATTTTCTTTTTTTATTTTGTTTACTTTATCTTGAGTAATTATTCTTTCTTTTGTAAGATATCGGTATATTGTTCTAGTTATTTCATCAATATTATCAAATACACTAAGCATGTTGTCATGGATTACTTCATTTGACGAATCTAATAGTTTGCTTGTGCAACTTTTTAATAAGCTCTGTTCATATATGTATAATAATTCAAGGTTATCCTTTTCAGTCATTAGATAATTCTCTCTTTCTCATCTAATAGTTTCATTATTATTAGTATATTCGCTTCGTGGATATCTCTTGCTTTTTTTAATATCAGTTTTATTTCATTATTACTGGTTTTTCTTTCATAATTTCTAATCTGTTTTATTATTAAATAGTTTTCTTGAAACAATTCTTTTAAGTTTGTTATGTCTGTTGAAGTTAATGATAATTTTTCCATATTTTTCCTCCATTTATATATTGGAGTTTTTATTTAGTTTTTATTCAAATAAAAGAACCTTTTGGTTCTTTTGTTAAACTAGTTTTTCTTATTAAGATTCAGTTATTCCTAAAACAGCTGGCAATGAATCTAAGAATTCGTAAAAACTAGAAAATGTTTCATTGCTTGATATGACATTTTTTTCGTGATTATAAATAGATATTATATTACTATCTTTTTTACATAAAACCGGTTCGCCATCTGATAATCTTCCAATTACCAAATAGTCGTCATTAGGTTTATCTGGAGTTTCCGTGTCTAATATTGGCTTATGTTTAATCCCATAGAGTTGTAGGCCTGCTGGTAAAAAGAACTCCCCTCCATCGGAATATAAATACCATTCTTTTAGTTCGCTAGGTAATTTAATATTATTACTTCTTTCAAATTCTAAAATATCTCTTTCACTAGCCCCTTCAAAAAACATCATTGTTCCAGCACTATTTAGTTTATTTATAATATTATTTAATTCATGTTTCATATAATCCTCATTATTTTATTATTTTTTAAACAGGTAGTTTGTTTTCTACTTGCATATAATTATTAAATATCTGTTCTATCATGTTGTCAAGTATGTTTTTAGTATAATCATCTAATATCATTTCTTTTAACAAAGAATTATTTTTTTCTATAATTAGTTTTTTATTTGTTATTAGTTTTTCTTTATTATCTATTCTTTCAAGTAATTCTTTGTCGTTTATAAGATTACCTATAATATTTGCCATATTATCTATCTGATTTTTCTCATAGTTTATAATTTCTTCAATAGTTTCGTATAGTGTTATTTCTTTTCCTATTACTTCAGAGTCTATTTCAGGATTATTAACATTTTGATATAAATATTTCTTTAAATCATTTAAACTATATTCTATGCCACTTGAATCTAAAGCATTACAAAGATTTGATTCAAGAATCAATCCTTTTAAAGATATTCTGTTAAGTTCTAGCGTGTCTTCAATTTGATATAATTGTTCTGTTAAATTGACAAGTTCTCCACTTTCTTCTAAAAATTGGTATAAAGTTTTAGAATACAATTGATATCCTTCTATTCTTTGAATTGCTGTGTTAATTATGCTAATTCTTATATTTTTAATATTATCATTTAATGTATTATCTTGTTGGTATATTTCAGTTTTCTTCTTTAAATCCTCTAGATTCATATAACACCTCTAAGTAACAGAAATATTATTGTAATAACTATTATTAGTGAACAAACTCCTATTAGTATGATTAATCCTTTGCTGTATGAAACACCTTTAGAATTATTATTCTGTGTTGAATTTGGATTAGGCATTTCTCTTACTCTAACCATAGGTTTATCTTTTTTTGCTAATTCTACTTCACTTTTATATTCATTATGCTTTTCTTGATTTTTTTGCTTTATTTGCTCATATGTTTTTTTTTCCTGTGAATTATTCCACTTAAAAGGCTTATCAGATGAATTCTTATTTTCTCCTGTTTCACTAATACTGTTTTTTGAACTTAATTCTTTTTTCATTTGCTCGACTTTATCTTTTAACACTGGATTAAGCCTTTCTTTTACTGAATCAATTCGTTCTACCATACCTAAATTAGTTTTTGTATCTGTTAAACTTTCCTTACTTTCTCTAGAGTACTCATCTACATATAAATACTTTTTGGCATCTGGTATGTGTGTAATATGTACATCTTCAGGTTTAATGTCTACCTGAGATACATTTCCAATATGCTCTATAAATTGACCTTTTTTATCACTTAGTACTGCATTAATTGTTTCAATTAGTCCTTCATCCTGGGAAACAGCTTGTTCTATACTGTCTTTTCCTACTACTTTTTTTGAAATAAGCGCTACATTAAGTTCAGGAGATTGTAATTTTTCGTATTTTTTTTCATAAAAACTAATTACTTTTTGAGTTTCTTCTGGACTTAATTCAGCATTTTTACACAAATCTTCAACATTTCTTCTACAGGCTTCCTCATCTCTCATAATAAATGGTGATTTTTCAAGCCCAGGAAATCCTTGTGTGTGGCATGCAGATGTAAACCAATTAAACCATTCAGGAGAATATGTTGCGTGTTGAAAAACCTTATTGAAATCATGTTCAAGATAAATACCAGAACCTGCATAAAAAGGATATCCTCCTAAGGGGGCAATGATACCTTTGTCCATAAACATCATTTGTATTTCATCAACTTCAGCATTTGATTCTCCTCTGTTTTCTGGGTTAGCTATTAATCCTTTTTCTGCTATAGAATCTTTATATGCTGCAGGAAAAGCGTGTGCTACATATCCATTAGTAACATATTCATTTAGGAAGTAATTTTTTATTTGGTTTTGCTCTTCAGCAGTTATTTCTTTATTAGTATCAATACCTAATCTGTGGGCTATAACTGTAGATATAGCTATAGCTTTTTCTTTTTCAAACATTTCTGGTGTTATTTCTTTTTTTCCAAGTTTTGAGTATAAGCCTTCCATTGTCTTCATATACTCTTCAAATTCAAATCCGTCTTTATTAATGATATGGTGAGTATATAATTCTCCTATCATATCTCCAATAACTTGGACACTATGCGTTTCATCATATGTTCTTTTTAGCATTTCTATGAAAAACTCAGAATTCATGTGTTTGCCAATATTACTCATCATTAATTCTTGACTATCTACTTTATCATACAATTTCATAAAATCATCTTTTGAAATACTGGCTTCACCTATTCTTGTACTATTAAACATTTGCATAAATGTAGGATTGTTTGACATTTCAACTTCAAAACCATGTTCCTTAAACATTTCTTGAGCAACTGATACTTTTAGAAGAGGAGAAACTGCAAAAATAGTTTTAATGTCACTATTGTTCGGATCTTTTAATATCTCTGGAATTTTTGATAAGGCATCGTCAAGCTTTGTAGCTATATATTTAAAATACTCTTTTTTCCCAAGTCTTTTCATATCATCTCTTATGTCTGTTGGAATAACATGTAAATGTAATGTTCCATGGGACAACCTACAATCAAAAAATTCATTTAAATCATAATGCCTTTCTGCTTGCTGAATTATTTTTAAATAGTTTTCTATCATATCTTCAACAATTCTATCAATTTCAGGTTTAATTGTTTGATTAAAACTATCTTGTAATTCTTCTGGACTGTTACCATTTAATTTGTTTAAGTGATCGGGTGTTGTAAACATATCTATTGCACGAGATAGTTTATTGTTATCAATAATGCCTTGATAACTACTATTTAAATTAGTGGCTAATTCTCTTATATATTGTTCTATATATTCTTTTCTAATATCTGTATTCATGCAAACACCTACTTATATTTTTTATTAATCTTGATATATAAATATTATATATCATTTTGCGTTATATAACAATATAGTAATTTATTAGTTTGGGGTTGTAATTGTAATTATTTACATTGTTTTTAGCTATTGAAAAACAAAAAAACTGACAGATGTCAGTTATTTATTTATTGGTGGAGAATGAGGGATTCGAACCCTTGACCCCCTGCGTGCAAGGCAGGTGCTCTAGCCAGCTGAGCTAATTCCCCAGATAAGCGATCCTTTTTCAAGGACACTTATAATTATACTTAATTTTTTTTCTTTGTCAATAGATAAAATAATTTAGTTGTTTTCATCTTTTTCATTTTTTTTACTATTTTTCTTATACTTTATTTTCTTTAAATATATAACTATAGCAACTGCTATTACTAATATTGGAATTAATATATATATAAATACTGGAGTATTATTTATATCAATAGTACCATCATCTATAGTATTTATATTATCATATGTACCTTCATCTTCTTGTGATACTGGTTTTAAATCTTTTGAATTTGGATCCATTTCACCAAGTTCTAAATTTATATATAAATCTTTATCAATATTATTCCATATGTAGTTGTTGCCAGTTTTGGTATCCGCACTATTATTCATAACATTCATATCTGAAGTTATACTAACTAATACTTTATCAAAACTCTTATAGCACTTAAAATCTCCATATGTGAAAAACGATATTCTATAATCATCATATTCTATATCAAAATGATCAAAACATCTTTTTAATAAATCATTATTTTTTAATTCTGTAACATTGTATTTGTGTGTTAGTTTCACAATTGTGCTATTATTGTCTAAACTGATTTTTTTATCATATCTAATATTTCTTACTTTATCGAAATATACATCGTTTGCTACTATTGAAGTAAGTTCCTTCTTTGTTTCGTTTTCATTGATGTGGTAGGTAATGCTTTCACTAATGTTCCTATCATTATCGATGTGTGCTTCATAATCAACAGTGCTAGCAAATACATCTTGATATATGAAAATACTGATAAATAATAGTATTTTTGTTATTACTTTCTTCATAGTCCCTCCATCATAGAGCCAAAGCGGCATGTGTTGTTTTGATTAATATATCACCGCGTTTTAAATTATTACACGTTTGTGTATGCTTAGAATCTGAGAAAAATTCGAACTCTCCGGTTTTGGCAAGGGCTTTTTTAATACTTTGAGCATTACTACAACCCATTCCTGGTGTAATGCTTTTTACACCTGCAGCTCTAAGGCATACGGAAATACATGGACAGCATGAAGTTGTTGTATCTTTAGTAACTTTTGTGACATCCCAATTTACTTTTGATGCTTCATTCCATAATGCTTTCCATTTGCTTCCACTTCGATCATATCCTACATGATTATTTAGTGCTACTTTTTGCATACAAGCAGCAGTTAAATTAGCTTTCTTTGCATCTTTTAATCTTGCAACATAGGTCCAGCCTTTGTGGTATTTTGTGGTAAACACTTCATTACCTTCGCCACCACTTTTTTTACCTGCTTGATCTCCTGGAGGATGATGATGTGGTTTTTTAATTATACTACTAGTAGCATGAGCCATCCTACAATTTGATTTTATATAGTCAGAACTAACTGGATATGTAGAACTGCCTCCACCGCTACTTCCTTCTTGCGCATCATGAGCTGCTTGTTCTTCTGCTTCTTTCGCCCTTCTTTCTGCTTCTGCTTGCTCTTCTGCTACTTTTTGTTTTTGTTCTTCTCTTTTTTCTAGCTCTTCTTTCCTTTTTTCATCATATTCTTCTTCTTCTTTTTCATGTAATTCCTGTACTTTTTCTTCAGTGGCTATAGTATAACAATCTGCTACTTTACTATAATCATCTATCATATTCATAAAGGCCTCTATAATTGTTGGTACAAGTAACAAAATAAGTGAATATATTATTCTTTTTATTCCAAGTCTTAAATTATTTTGACTATCATTATCGTCTTTTGAAAATACATTCTTCGCTAAATCAATGCTAAATAGTAGTGCTAAAATAATGGGCACAACTATGAAGATAATATTTATTATATTTTTAATAAATAGAATTGTATTCAATAAACTTGAATTATCACATGCTTTTAGTATAAACATTTTATCACCAATTGTATTATATAACATATTTAATTAAAAAAAAAGAACCTAAATTCTTTTTTATATGCTATCAACATTAATTTTAACTTGTTTGTTATCTTTTAAATAACTACTAGCTTGAACTATTGTTCTTACTGAATTTATTACTTTACCATTTCTACCTATTAGTCTAGGCATATCAGCTTCTGAAATTACTACTTCAAATAAGATTTCTTTTTCGTTTTCAGAAGGGAATTCTTTCACTTTGACAATATCTTTATCTTCTACAAGTGATAAAATTAGTTCTTCTGTTAATTCTAGTAAACTCATTATTTATTTTTTCTTTCTTCGTGAAATTTTTTCATAATTCCAGCTTGACTAAACAAATCTTTTGCAGTGTCAGATAAAATAGCTCCATCTCTTAACCATTTTAAAGCTACTTCTTCATTAATTTTTAATTCAGCAGGATTAGTTAATGGATTATAAAATCCAATTTGTTCAAGATATTTCCCATCTCTTGGTGATCTTGAATCTGTTGCTACAATACGATAACTAGGTCTTTTTTTAGCACCCATTCTTGTTAATCTAATTTTTACAGCCATAATATTTCTCCTTTCAACTGATATGTATTGTACTATATAAAAATATGCTTGTCAACCAAAAAAGTTGACAATGTTAAAAAAACTATAAAATAGGTTATTTTTTAGTTAAAAAGTCTTCATCTACACTTTTATCTATTTCATCCATTACTTTAGTTTCTGTGTTTTCACTTAGATCTTCCCAACTGTCTTCATTTTCATCTACCGCGATTCTTACTTTAGAATCTCCTACAAGTTCTACTCCAAGTTCTTTTTCAATGTTATATTCTATGTTATTATCTTTTATTTCTACTTTTGTGCATGTTGGATCTTTTAAACTTCTTATAATTATTTCTGTATTATTTGTTAATTCACTTGTAAGTTTATCAGGTAAATTTAATAGTTCATCATAATTAACTGTTTGTTTTGTAACAAGTGTTTTTGTGTCATTATCATACGCATACCAAATATTTATATCACTTGAGCCAATTAGCCTTATTTTGCTTCCTTCTTTTTTTCCTTCGAACTTATGATTAATTACCCAGCAACCCAAAATGGTACTTGGGACTTCTTCTGGTGTTAATGTATAATTGTTTGAAAATGTCTTTTTAGCTTTACCTAATACTGTTTTAGTAACAATTTCTCTATAGCTAGCCATATTATCACTCCTCAGTTTAATGTATGCTAAAAATAGACATTTGTTGATAAAAAAAAGAATATGTTATTCTACATATTCTCCGTTTAAACTCCAAGTTTTTGCTTCTATTATTTTTACATTTACTATTTTCCCTATTAATTCTTCTTGTCCTTTTAAGTTTACTAGTTTATTGGTATCAGAATATCCCATTAAGAAACCTTCTTTATCACTTGGGGCTTCTACTAGTACCTTTACAGTTTTTCCTTCGAGTTTTTTATTATTTTCTAGAGCATATTTATTTACTAGTTCATTTAATTTATAGAGTCTTTGTTCTTTTTCTTCTATGGTGATATCATCTTTCATTTTTTCAGCAGGTGTTCCTACTCTTGGCGAGAAAATAAATGTATAAGCTAAATCAAACTTACATGTGTTTACTAGTTCTAATGTGTCATTAAATTCTTCTTCAGTTTCTCCTGGAAAGCCTACTATTATATCTGTAGAAATAGATACGTTTTTTACTTTTTCCTTTATTTTATTAAATAAAGTTAAATATTCTTCTTTTGTATATCTTCTTCCCATTAGTTTTAATATTCTTGAATTACCTGATTGTACTGGTAAGTGAATACTTGGCATAATATTATCATATTTGGCTATTATATCTATCATTTCATCAGTGAAATCCCAAGGATGAGATGTCATAAATCTTACTCTTTCTATACCTGTTTTTGCAGTATCTTCTAAAAGATTAGCCATATTATAGTTATCATTTCTATCCTTTCCATATGCATTAACATTTTGTCCTAATAAAGTCACTTCTTTGTAGCCTGCTTTTACTATGTCTTTTACTTCATTTAAGATATCATCTTTGGCTCTTGATCTTTGTTTTCCTCTTGTATACGGAACTATACAATAGGTACAAAATTTATCACAACCGTACATAATGTTTACATAAGCTTTATAGTTATTTTGCCTATCCACAGGCATATTTTCTATAATATCTCCTTCGATAGAAGGTGCCTCTATCTTTAATTTTCTTTCTTTAAACGATTTCTCTACTATTTCTGGTAATTTATGTATATTATGAGTTCCTAGTACAAAATCCATCCATTTATATTTATTCTTTATTTCTTCTGCTACTACTTCTTCTTGAGCCATACAACCTGTTATACCTACTATAATGCCTTTTTTTTGCTCTTTTAAGTGTTTTATTCTACCTAGCATACCGAATACCTTATTATGAGCATTTTCTCTTATAGAGCACGTATTTAGCATAATTAAATCAGCATCTTCGAAATCTTTTACTTCTTTCATACCATATTCTTTTAACATAGCTATCATGTTTTCGCTATCATGTTCATTCATTTGGCATCCATAAGTTCTTATATAAAATGTTTTTCCTTCTAAAGTTTTAATATAAGATTCATTTTTTTGATATTTTTTTGTTGCTGTTTCTCTATTAGTTCTTTTTTTTGCTTCTTTTAAAGATGGCATATTCATAGAACTATCTCCTTTCATATCTTTTTAATACTTCTGCTTTTTGTTTTTCATATGTATCTTGCAAATAATGATACTCTTCTGATTGTGCTAGTAAATCAGCTTTTTTTAATATAAATAGTTTTTCTAACTCTTTTTTTGTGAATATGAATGTTAAGAAAAGTTCTTCTCTATCAGTTAATCTATTTATATCAAGATCATGATATGTGATAAGCTTTATTACTGTCTCTGTTAATTCATCATCTAGATTGTTTCTTTTAGCAAAGCCTTTAAAAATATCTGCAGATACTAACCAGTGATTAGGAAAATGTCCTCTCCCTTTAGAATCTACAGTATAAGTACTAGGCTTACCTATATCGTGAAATAAAGCACTTAATCTTAATGCTAGATCATTTGGAACATTATCTACTACGTGTAATATATGCTCATATACATCGTATACATGCCATTTGCTTGTTTGTTCAAAACCTTTGCACGGCTCTAATTCTGGAATTAGTTTGAATATTAGTTTTTCTTTGCTTTTCTTTCTAAACTCAGTACTTGGTTCTTCTTTTGTTAGTATTTCTATTAAATCTTCTGCGTTCATTTTATCACCTTTTTCGCTTCATTTGTAGATTATAAAATAAAAAGGTAAATTAATCAATAATTTACCTTAATTTTCTTCGAGTAAAGTATATACCATCTTGTCTAGATTTTCTATATTACCTTCTTCGATAGAATGTTTTATTTCATCCATATTATCAGTCATAGTGGTTATTACTTTATTTAACTTTGGAAGCAATGTTTTCCCTTTTAAATTTTTAAGTAATTCTTCTAAGTTTGTTATTTTGGAATAAGTACCATACTTTTCATCTTTTACATACTTTTCATAAAGATTTTTAAATGACATTAAATCAATATTATTAAATCTCTTATCCTTTAGTGTTTTTACTGCAGTATAGATATTATTCTTATATAGAGAAATGTCTAAAATTGTTTCACCATTCTTATTTCTTATATTTGGTATAAACTTTTTATTTTTATATAACTCTTTAGTAATATCTAGTACTTCCAAATATTTTTTTCTCACTAAAATATGGGCAAATGATTCACCATCTTTATTTTGATGGTTGATGTTCCAGTCTTTTCTTTTCATATTTGATAAAACTAGTTCATAATGTCCTTTTTTTAATAAATATGCTAAAACATCATCTTCATCATCATTTGTCACGTTTATATTAAATTTTTTCTTTTTTAGTAGCTTATCTACTAACTCCAAGTGCCCTTCATCAATTAAATTGAATATCTGGGATGGTTCTTCCTCACACTTTTCTATTGCTTGTATTTCATCATAAAACATATTAATACACCTCTTTCGCGTGACAGTTATATATTCTAACAGAACTACATTTTTTTGTCAAATTTTGCCATGAAAAAAGCGAAGTTTTTCTTCACTTTTTCTTTATTTTCTTTTATAAAACAAGTATCCTGCTCCCCCACATATGAGCACTATTCCTAGTACAAGAGTTACTATTGTTCTACTACTTGCAGTATCAGGTGTATTGATTGTTTGTATTTCTCCGATATTTGGCACTGTATTATTAGTTTTATTATCTGAGCCTGCTGTTATTTTTGAATAAATAATTAAATTGTTAGAATCAGTGTCACTATTCAAAGTAAGTTTAGTAGGATCTGATTGCGTTCCAATTTCTTGAATTAGGTAATTGCCGAATGGCACATTTTCAAATTCTGCAATTCCATTTTCGTTAGTTTTGACATCTTTTATTATATTACCTGTAATATCTACAGCTTGTTCTTTTTCTTCCGTTAAAAGTCTTAGAGTTGTCTCTGGAACAATTTCATTTGTACTGCTATCCTTCTTTTGTAATTTTATGTTGCTGTATGGAATATTCTCCATAGTAATTGTTTTAGTATCTTGATCTACTACCTTTTTGCTACAGCTTTCTTCTTTGTACCCTTCTGGAACATTTTCTGTTTTTATATAGTATGTACCATTAGATAGATTAAACACTGCTTGTCCTTCTTCTGTCGTTTTATTAGCTATTAAATCGTTACATTCTGCATCACTATATAGGGAAACTTTTACATCATCTAGTACATATCCAGTATAAGTATCAACCTCTTTTACTAGAAATTGATTATTACTTACCTCTTTATTTATGATTGTTGTTTCTAATTTATTACTTATATTTATACAACTTGTTCCGTAATAATCATCTGGGTATATCTCTTCTTTTAAATAGATATTTTTGTTGTCATTAATATCTATAGTTACTGTTCCGCTGCTATCTGTTTCGATATTAGTAAGTTTATTCCCTTTTTCATCTTTAAATATATTTTGACAATCGCTATCTTCGTATATACCATATACTGCTCCCGGAACTATATTACCTTTTTCATCTGTTGTTTTTACTATTATTTTATCTTGTTCAGAGTTTGTAAAATTAATAGATTCTCCAGATAGCACTTTAATGCAATTCCTAATTGCTGCGAAATTATTTATAGAATTTTCTTGTTTGGCATAATATGTACCATCATTAAGATTTTCAAAAACCGTTTCTCCTTGTGTATTAGTTGTTTTTTCAGTACTAGCTGTATTTGTACATGAACTATCACTATATAATTTGTACTTTAGTCCAGGAATTCCACTATTACTAGTATCTATAGCATTTATTTTTATTGTATATTTTTTATCAACAATTTGTTCCCATTTTGCATATAGTGTCATATTACTTGCTGGCATTTTATCAAAAGTATAATTTTCAGTTAGTGCAGCATTTTTATACCATCCCTTAAATATATAGCCTGTCCTTGTTGGGTTTGCTGGTGGTGTTATTGCTTTTCCTGCTTCAGATTTAATCTGATTAACACTACTTCCTCCATTACTATTAAAGGTAATTGTATATACTTCAGGAACTGGTTCCTTGTTTTTATACCATTTTGCATATAGTGTTATATTGTTCGCAGGCATAATATCAAAAGTGAATCGACTAGTTAATTCACTATTACGATACCAACCCATAAAAGTATAACCTGTTCTTGTTGGATTTGTTGGTTTTGATATTGTTTTTCCTGCTTGTGATTTAATCTGATTAACACTACTTCCACCATTACTGTTAAACGTTATGGTATATGTTGGAGGGGTAGTAATAACTGGTTTGGTCGTCGTAGTTTTTTTTGTCGTAGTTGTTGTTTTTTTTGTTGTTGTCGTAGTTTTTTTTGTTGTAGTTGTTGGTTTTTTTGTTGTTGTTTGCGCTTCATATACTACAGAAATCGAATGTACTGCTTTCACACTACTAAATTTATAACTATTTGAATTTGTATTTGTAACATTTTTACCATCAACGATTACTGATTTTAGTCTATAACCGGATTTTGGTGTATATGATACTGTATAATCTTTTCCCCAATTAATGTTTTTTGTGGCACTGATGTTACCATTTTGTACTGAAGTGGTTATTTTAAAACTATCCGCATAATCAAAGTTCTTATATCTAGTAATAACACCAATTTTATAATTTGATGCACGAGTATAGTTAATAATATGACTTTTAGTTAAACTAAGCTTGCTTCCTACGCTATAAAAATAGTATTTTTTATTTTTGTATTCTTTAAATACCATTGTGTGATTATATGTTTGAGCGCCTACTATATCACCTGGCTTAACTGCTCCTGAACTTACTAAAGATGATATGGATTTATTGACATTTTGTTTAGTGGTAAACCTAGAATCGCTAGTTAATACTTTTTTATCGCTACCATTTACTTTTCCATTACCTAGATACCAGCTTTTTTCACTTTGCTTAATCATACCTTTTTCTATCATGGTCCAGGTAACATAATCGACACAGTTTAATACTTTGTTTTTCTCTTTTACTGCTGCTGCAAAACTGCTACTACGTTTGCTATTTCTGTACTTAAAGTTGTTTTTATCAAGTCTTTCTGCCATATTGTCAAGAGCATCAAGCCATTCATGATAATTCATTTTTGTAGCTGCTTCAGCATTTGGCACAAAAACACATGATAAGCCAATAATTACTATAATTATAAATATTAATATTTTGCGTTTTTTATTCATAGCAACACCTTTTTTCATTTGTATTTTTTATTATTTTTCTTTTATGATAATATCTCCTGTCATTTCTTTAGGAATGTTTATGTTTAATACATTTAGTAAAGATGGGGCAATATCACTTAGTTTTCCATCCTCTACTTTGTAATTTTTATCACAAACTATAAATGGTACTTTATTAGTTGTGTGATATGTGTGGGGTTTACCATCTGCTCTTATCATTTCTTCACAGTTTCCGTGATCAGCAGTTATTACTAGTAAAATATCTTTTTGGAATGATAGTTCATATAGTTTCCTTACACATCTATCTAGTTCTTCCACTGCTTTTACTGCTGCGGGATAGTTGCCGGTATGCCCAACCATATCCCCGTTTGCATAGTTAACTATTACAAAATCATAGTCATCTATTAAATACTTAATTTTATCAGTTACTTCTTCAGCACTCATTTCAGGTTTTTGATCATATGTTTCAACGTTTTGACGCGGCACAAGTATTTTGGTAGTATACTTTAATTCTACGTCTTTGTCACCATCTATGAAATGAGTTACATGGGGATACTTACTTGTTTCTGCGATACGCAATACTCTATATCCTTCTTTTGAAAGTATTTCTCCAATTGTATTATTAATTACATCATGATGAAAGGCAGTTGGTGCTTTTAATGTATCAGATACTGGCATCATGGTAACTAAACTTAAATTCTTTAATTTTTTTGTTTTAAAATGATTAAAATCATCATTTACTATAGCTTCAATTAATTGAGGAATCCTATCTGGTCTAAAATTAGCTACTATAACAGCATCATTATCTTCAATAGTACCGTTTTCATCAATAATTGTTGGTGGTATAAACTCGTCATATATTTCTTTTGCATAATTGTCTTCAAGAACAGCTTTGTAACTGCTTATAATAGGTGCTTCTTTGTTTATTAAAGCATCATAACTCTTTTTTGTTCTATCCCAAGCTCTTTCCCTATCCATAGAGTAAAATCTACCTGAAATAGTTGCTAAATGCCCTATTTTTAGTTCTTTTAAATAGTTTTCTAGTTTTTCTATATAAACTCCTGCGGAATTATATGATACATCTCTTCCGTCTAAAAAAGCATGAATATATAAATCATTAATTCCTTCATCTTTTGCCATTTTTATTAAAGCAAAGATGTGGTTTATATGAGAATGCACTCCACCATCAGAAAGAAGTCCTAAAATATGTAATTTAGAACTATTTTCTTTGGCATGTCTAATTGTTTTTAAAATTGCATCATTTTTATAAAAACTTTTGTCTTCTAAAGATTTATTTATCTTTTGAAGCGGTTGATTTACTATTCTACCTGATCCAATAGTAATATGTCCCACTTCGCTATTACCCATTTGACCTTTTGGAAGTCCTACTTCTTCACCACTTGCTTTTAGGCTAGAATTAGGGAACTCTCTTAATAATTTATCTATAGCTTTGGTATTGGCGTTTTTTACAGCATTTCCCTTTGTTTCTTCTCTTATTCCAAATCCATCTAAGATTGTAAATATTACTTTTTTCATATTATAGACTCTCTAAAATGCAAAATGCTGCGTAATAAGGAATATATCTTATATCGTTTTTAATTTTAAAATCGCCATCACCAAATCTAATACCATAATTTAAATTATATTTTTTCATTGAAAGAGTCATACTCTTTGATTTTGCATTATCTTTTCCATGTAGGATTTCTATAGGAATAATTTTTCCTGTTCTTGTTTGAACCACTATATCAATAAAGGCTTTGCCTCCAGAATGATAATGATAAATATTAAAGCCATTATTAGATAATGTACTTACTATATTGTTTTCATATAATAATTCTAATAGTTTATCATTAGTTACTAATCTGTTACTACTTATATTTAACTTTTTGAATAATATTCCAGAATCATTATAGTATAATTTGAAACTCTCTTCATCTTTTGATGCTGATAAAGGTGAAGTAAGTGCTGTTATTCTAGTGCTTTTAATAATCATATTATTTTTTTCCATATATTCAATACTTTTTTCATATTCTTTACTTCTTGCACCAGGTTTGATATTACCATATTGAAATTTTTTATTATCTTTTAAAAGTTGAATAGAAATATTGTCATATGCTTCTTTACTTCTTTTTATATCAATTAAGTTGTCTAATCCGAGAAGTTTATATTTAAGTAGTTTAATTGTATTCATATGAACATTGCTTAAAATATTGTAATCATTGGTATTCTTGAAAGTTGTAATTGCTTCGGGATAACCACCAGTTATAACGAAATCATTGTATAATTCCATAGCGATACCATGAAATACCATTGGTTTATTGCTTTTGAATGAATCAGTTATAAAGTCTATTAATTGTTCTTTACCAACGAATTTTAAGTATTCTGGAAATGTAACTAAATCCATTTTCTTAAAATTAACTCCTTCAGCTTTATGTTTAGCGATAATTTCTTTGCTATTAGTTATCATAATAATATGATAATCACCGTTAGGAAATTGTTTTTTTATTGCCGTAATTACTTTTTCTGTAACATTATCGAAGATAATAAGAGTGTCTTCCTTTAAAATAGTTTCAAGAGATATAGCTGACAAACTTCTTATAAGTTTATCAGATGTTGTGTTTTTATCGATTACATAACTCAATTCTAAATTTTCCCTACAATCAAAATATACTGTGTTTTTATATTCAGTTTTGCCAAACTCAAGTGTTTCATATGTCTTACCACAACCAGATAATCCATATAGGAGCATTGGTTTTTTGTATAGATCCATCTTCCATTTTTTTAAATCATTCATAATTTTTCGTTCCATAAAATGATGCCTCCTTACTATTTTTATAATATAAGTATAGAATACAAATGCATTTTTGTCAATATAATGTAAAAGATGTAATTAAATATTTTATAAAAATTAGGAACTATATATATTCTTTTACATTACCTAGATGATTTAGCCCTTAGATTATGATT
>JAEEGL016325778.1_pt1 | contig 25250 bp, 18 predicted proteins | sample 9134231 | NCBI WGS metagenome assembly JAEEGL01 (sample SAMN16246548, study PRJNA631951) | gut metagenome | biome: gut microbiome; feature: rumen; material: fiber-attached | host: Bos | place: Iran: Karaj | collected 2018-10 | reverse complement strand
GGTCTTTATCGTACCGGCCTCTTCGCTGGTGAAAGTGACTGTGACGTCAGCGTCGACAGCATAGACAATAGTTTCATCATACATTGTCATAGTGGTTCTGCTGTTAAGATGGCCTTTCCAGCTGGTGCCACTAAGGTCTTTATCTTTCGAGCAGGAGCTCATACCTATCATAACAAAAGTCATCAAGGCTGCAAAAATAAACTTCTTCATTTTTTTTATTTTTTGATTAAAAAATAGAATTCAACTTTTATAACAAAGATTTTGATAAATTATTATGTTTCAAAAAAAATTATCCGCAATGGATGAATGTTTTGACCAGTTCTAGGGTCTTGTCGGGATCGTTGCCAATCTCGGCGCGGAGGTTACGGTCATTGAAAGCCCTGAGATCCTTGATTATGCCATCAATAAGTTGCGGAGCAAAGACACCTTGTTCCTCATAGACAGCGCGGTCTCTTTCAAGGATATCGGCACTGGCTGCGCAACTGTCGGGAAGCACATCAAGCCTGTTCAGCACATCTTCATGTTCAAAGATGTTGACACTGACATAGCGATCCTTGGCATACTGCACGGCATTCTCCATCTCAAATCCATGTCGTGCGGCGACAGTCATTCCTGCCAGCAACAGGTATACATTGGCACTGCCGTCAGGAGTACGCAACTCTATGGTTTGCTTGTAGCTGAAATCAACTTCCTCATTGGCTTCCAGCGGATTGCAATGTGCCATCATGTTGCCACTGCCCTTGGTCCAGCCCAGCGGCACGCGAACCATGGCGCTACGATTGCGGTCACCCCAGCAAATATTGGTGGGCGCCTCCTGATGTGGCACCAGACGGAAATAGCTGGTGGGATTGGTGTCGCCAAAGGCTGTCAGCGATCCAGCCAAACTGAGTATTCCTGCAATGGCCTTGTGTGCCACCTCGCTAAGACCGTTTTCACCAACATACATGTTCTTGCCATCCTTGGTGATTCGTGTATGTATATGCATGCCGCTACCGGCTTTGCCTATGGTGATCTTTGGCGCAAAGGTGATGGTGATGCCGTACTGATATCCCAACTCGCGCATAATCCACTTGGCTATAACCAACTGGTCTGCGGCATCCTCTAGATAGGTGGGCAGAAACTCTATCTCGTTCTGCTCATACATGGTGTCGTCAACAGTAAAGTTGCCCACTTCACTGTGTCCGTATTTGATGAGGCCTCCGCATTCGGCGATAAGCTTCATGGCTTGTGTGCGAAAATCGGCAAATTTGCAGAATGGCGTTGACTCATGATATCCTTTCTGATCTACTGCCAGATAATCTTCCTGCTTCTCGGCTATGGCATAGTATTCCAACTCGCCCATAACCTCAAACTCCATACCGCCTGTTGCCTTGCGAAACGACTCGCCTGCCTTATGTAGCGTGTATTCTGGCGCCATCTCGAAGGGCTCTCCATCTTTGGTGTAAAAATTGCAAAGGATGTCAAGGGTAGGTATGTCGGCAAAGGGATCTATAAAGGCGGTGCGGAATCGGGGTATGACATAAAGGTCGCTGCTCCCTGCCTCAAGAAATGGAAAGAGACTCGATCCATCAACACGCTCTCCTGCTGTGAGAACATCACGTATATGGTCATAGCTGTTGATGACAAAATTCAAGGTCTTCAAACGTCCGTCATTTGCCATGTAACGGAAATTGACCATCTCAATGTCAAACTCTTCGATAACACGCATAATGTCATCGCGAGTAAATTGGCTTGCGGGCTTTTGCAAAAAAGCCACAAGTTTGTTGGGATTTAGTTTATAATTGTTTGTGTTCATTTTTTAAAAGAATAAAATTATTTATTAGACGCAATAGATGTAACTTTTTAAGGTATACAGTTTACTGTTACTATCTTAATTGTCTTTTCTCACCGACATCCCGTCAATGAACAAAAAATGGAGAACTGGGGCTATCATAATAGTTTTTTCTCTCTTTTCTCTCTTTTTTCAATGGCTATTTGCGAAACACTCTTACAAATAACAAGTTAAAATGTCCATTAATTATCACTTAGCAGTTTGACAATCAACATACTCGTCACTTCCCTTCTCTCCATTGAAAATGGAATGCAAAAATACAAAAAATAATTGAAAGAGCGTGAATTATTATTCCTAAATCATATAAAACATTCCTCAAAATGATTTGTTCTCCTCCCCCATAATCGTCAATGGGCTTCACTGACCAATGTTTTGAGCTTTATTCGTCTCTTTTTTCATAACAACATCAAGCTTTTTATTTTTTCTGGCAATAAATGTCCCTCTTTGTCGTTAAAAACAGCAACAGAATAAAAGGTATTCTGTAAATCCGCTTTCCCTATTTTCATGCTTGCATGAATATTCTGATTACTAATTCGTTAGATTCGTTCTCATTTGTAACAAATAGAAATCACCAATAAGATAATCATAAAAAACCACAACAATGTTTAAAAAAGATACTTATATCAAACGCCGTGAGCAACTCCGCAAGGATATCGGACACGGACTTATCATCATCCAGGGCAATCACGAAGCCCCATGCAACTACACCGACAACACCTACTGGTTCCGCCAAGACAGCACTTTCCTCTATTTCTTCGGCCTTCAGCGCGAGGACTTGGTAGGCGTCCTCGATTGCGACAACGGCAAAGACTATATCTTCGCCAACGACTACGACATCGACGACATTATTTGGACTGGCCCTCTGCCTAGCGTCAAGGAACTCGCAGCCAGCGTCGGCGTCGACAACAGCGGCGACTTGAAAGCGCTCCAAACTCTCTGCACCAAAACTATTGGCGAGGCTCGCAAAATCCACTACCTTCCTCCCTATCGCGCCGACAACACACGCCAAATGAGCGTCCTTCTCGGCATCAAATACGACGCTGTGTCACGCTACTCTTCTATGGATCTCATCAAAGCCTGCGTCAAACAACGCAGCATTAAGAGCCCCGAAGAAATCGAAGAAATCGAAAAAGCCATCGCTACAGCATACAACATGCATGTGGGGGCCATGAAAATGGCAATGCCTGGTCGCTACGAGTACGAACTGGCGGGCTTCATGCAAGGCGAGGCCTGGAAGGGTAATGGCCCCGTAAGCTTCCCCGTCATCATGACTATTCACGGTGAGACTCTCCACAACCACGGCCACAACAACAAACTCGTCGAGGGTCGCATGCTTGTAATGGACGCTGGCTGCGAAACCGCCATGAACTACTGCAGCGACATAACTCGCTCTGTCCCTGTAGGCGGACACTTCAACGAACGCCAAAAAGCTATCTACGAAATTGTGCTCAACGCTAACCTCGAGGCCATCAGGGTCACTCGTCCTGGCATCACCTATCAGGAAGTTCATACCGCCGCTAGCCGTATTCTGGCTCAAGGATATAAAGATCTCGGCATCTTGAAAGGCAACATCGACGACATTGTTGCCAATGGGGCTCACAGCCTCTTGATGCCTCACGGCCTCGGCCACATGATGGGCCTCGATGTCCACGACATGGAGAACTACGGTCAGATATATGTGGGCTACGACGACGAGACCAGACCTAGCCAACAGTTTGGATTGGGCAGCCTGCGCTGCGGCCGCCGTCTGCAACCGGGCTTTGTCATCACCGACGAGCCAGGATGCTACTTCATCCCAGCTCTCATCGACCAATGGCGTCATGAAGGCACCAACAAGGATTTCATCAACTTCGACGAACTAGAGAAATGGAAAGACTTTGGCGGTATCCGCATCGAGGACGATGTCCTGGTAACCGACTCTGGCTGCCGCGTCCTCGGCAAACCAATACCTAAAACGGTGGCGGAAATTGAGGCTACAATGAACGCCTGACACACACAAAAAAAGAGCCGTGCCTTCGCACGGCTCTTTTTTTGCCATGTCTATACTTCTAGTCATTCTTCTTGTCAAGATCACAATACACCGAGTTGTTGCTGATAAACTCGGGCACAATGGATTTCATCTTGGCAACAATCTGGCGGTCGTCAAGGGTGTACATTATGTCCTGAAGCTCACCATACTCTCGATCTATATCCTCCAATCTGTAGCGTCTCACCTCGGCGCGAAGTATCTTCGGATGGTATGTGGGTATATTGTTTTCTTTATTCGCCAGCAACTCTTCATACAACTTCTCTCCAGGACGAAGTCCTATCTCTTTAATCTCAATTCCTTTAAGTCCCGACAACTGGATCATCTTCTTTGCAAGGTCATATATCTTGACTGGCTTGCCCATATCAAAAACAAAGATGTCGCCGCCTTCTCCCATGGCTCCTGCCTCTAGAACTAGGTTGCATGCCTCGGGTATGGTCATAAAGTATCGTATAATATCCTTGTGCGTCACCGTGAGAGGACCTCCGGCAGATAACTGCTTCTTGAACAAAGGTATAACGCTACCGTTCGATCCTAACACATTGCCGAAACGGGTGGTCACAAAATGGGTCTGCTCTGTCGAACGACTCTGAATATAAATCTCTGCCATACGTTTGGTCGCTCCCATCACATTGGTGGGATTGACGGCTTTGTCGGTGGAAATCATCACAAATTTCTCTGCACCGTACTTGATGGCTAGGTCGGCGACATTCTTGGTGCCAAAGACGTTGACATATATGGCTTCGTATGGATTCTCCTCCATAAAGGGAACATGTTTATAGGCCGCGGCATGATATACCAGATTGGGACGATACATCTCAAACACCTCCTCCATTCGGGCTTGATCTTTTACGTTGGCAATGACAAAAGCCATAGAATCAACCGATTTCTTGTACGGCTCGTTGTTCTTTAACTCAAACTGCAAGTCATACAGCGGCGACTCTGCTTGGTCTAGCATGATAATCTTTTTCGGCCTGTACTGCAGCAACTGGCGGCATATCTCACTACCTATCGAACCTGCGGCTCCCGTGACTAGGACTGTCTTGTCCAATACCTCGCGAACCACATTGATATTGTCTATCTTGATGGGCTCTCGCTCCAGAAGGTCTTCAATCTTGATATCTTGGATCTGTGTCGACGAGAACGAACCGTCCATCCATAGCGAGATGTGTGGCACCGACTTAACAGTCAAACCCAAATCAAGCGCGCGGTTGGTAATGGCTTGCTTGTGCATGAGTCGTATCGTGGGTATGGCGATGATAATCTGGCTGACATCTTTGTTCTTCACAAACTTGGGATTGAGAACGTCACGAGCTCGCATCACAGGTATACTGTCAAGATGTTGGTTGACTTTCGACTTGTCATCGTCGATAAAGGCTACCACCTTGTACTCAACATGGATATCTTGCTTCAATGCGTTATTGGCTATAACTCCTGCGGCTCCGGCTCCATATATAACTACATTTACCTCTCTACGACGACGCTTGAAATACTGGTTGTAGATATACAGTATCATAAAACGTTCCAACAACATAAGGAGCGCCAGGGTGGAATACAGCATCATCACAAGCCTGTACGACGGTATGACATTATTGCGGGTCGGGACAACTTGAAACTTATTATTCACGAAATTAAGCACTCCGCATGTCAACGCCATAAAGACACACGCCAGCAACACTCTGAATATGTCGTTGAGCCCCATGTGTCGTATTATACTTCTGTATGTCTTGAAGACATAGAAAAACACCAACGACACAAAGAAGCAAATGCAGAGATTTACCCATAGCGAATTCCAAGTCAACACGCCTTCAATTCGCCAATTAAAAATTTCGGCTACAATAAACGTAATAGCAAAAAGGATGATGTCAAAAAAGAGCATTATCCATCCCGGCACTGTGGAGTGTCGGTACCTTTTCACCAGTGAATAGAATAATTTCTTAAACATTTTTATTAGTTTAATTTTTTATATTTATTATTTTTTATTTCAAAGTCTTGCATCAATATCACCTCGAGGCAGGAATCCTTTCACATCATACACTACTCCTGGTCGTGGCACCAGCCGACGTATGTCAACGTCGGCAAAAACATCGTGGGCTACCGCAAGGATCGCAGCATCGTATTTTTCTCTATTTATCTCTTCTGCCGTCGACACAATCTGTATGCCATACTCTCTCTCTACCCTATCGGCGTCTACCCATGGGTCATAAACGACTATATTTGAACTGTATTCTGAAAGTGTGTGGTATATGTCGGCGACTTTTGTGTTGCGTGTGTCTGGACAGTTCTCCTTGAACGAGAACCCTAGAATGAGTATTCGCGCGTTGCGAACCATAACTCCGGCAAGATTCATATAGTGGACCAAACGCTGCGCCACATAGGCTCCCATTCCGTCATTGAGCCGTCGGGCATTGGTCATCATGCGGGGCAAAACACCGTACACTTGGGCCTTCTCTATAAGATAGTATGGGTCTACACCTATGCAATGCCCTCCAACTAAGCCGGGCTTCATTTTGATAAAATTCCATTTTGTGGCTGCCGCCGCCAACACATCGCCGGTATCAATCCCCATTGCGGCAAATATCTTGGCCAACTCATTGACAAAGGCTATATTGACATCTCTTTGACAATTCTCTACTATCTTCGACGCCTCTGCCACTCTAATCGATGGGGCCTTGTGTGTTCCGCCTGTCAATACGCTTGCATACAGCTCGTCGACAAAATCGGCGACCTCTGGCGTGGAACCTGACGTAACTTTGCATATCGTCTCAACGGGATGTCGCTTGTCGCCGGGATTGACTCGCTCGGGACTGTATCCTACATAAAAGTCTTCATTATACACCATCCCGGAACTCTGCTCCAGCACAGGCACGCACTCCTCTTCGGTAACTCCTGGATATACCGTCGACTCATATACCACTACATCTCCTTTGCTCAAACTCCTGCCCACTATCTCACTGGCCGACAGCAACGGCGAAAGGTCGGGGCGGTTATCCGTCAACACTGGCGTCGGCACTGCTACTATGAATACTCTGCCTCCTTCTCTCTTCTCTCTAATTGTATCTTTATCGTACGTCAAGGTAAGATTCGTCATGAGTGCGCTTTTCAACTGCTCATCATCTACCTCCATCGTGTTGTCTTGTCCCGACAACAAGGCTTCAACTCGCTGACGGTTGGTATCAAATCCTACCACTTTATATCGTTTGGCAAAGAGACACGCCAATGGTAGGCCTACATATCCTAGGCCGACAACACAGAGGTTTATATGTTTCAAATCGCCATTCTTCATTTTGCGTTCCTCAATATAACAGAAACCACTGTTTCGATTTCTTTTTCTGTAATATACGGCCCCATAGGAATCGAAAGAACCGTTTGCGTAAGTCTTTCAGCGACAGTACAGGGTTGCTGCAGATGGCGGATGCTTGAGAATGCAGTCTGACGGCTCATCGTGCGCGGATAGTAAACCATCGACTGAATGCCTGCTTCTCGAAGGCTTTGCTGGATGGCGTCGCGTTCAGTACTCTGAATAGTGTACTGCGCCCAGGAAGATGTCACTGCTGGCGGCAAAAGAGGTATAGTTACTTTGCCGCGAAGCAAATCAGTATAATATCCTGCCACATGGTTTACCGCTTTCAATTCGTCATCAAAATGGCGCAGCTTGACCTGCAAAACAGCAGCTTGTACAGCATCAAGACGCGAGTTAAGCCCATAACGGACATTGTCGTATTTGTCCGTGCCTTTGCCGTGCATACGCAAGGAGCACAACATTGCAGCCCATTCATCATTATTTGTGAAAAGTGCACCTCCGTCGCCATAACAGCCCAACGGTTTGGCCGGGAAGAACGACGTGATGGCGATGTCGCCAAACGAACAAGCTTTCGTGGCGCCTATGGCTCCGCCAAATCCCTGTGCGCCATCCTCGAGGATAAACATATTGTGGGCTCGGCATATCGGTTCAATATCAATATAGTCCGCTGGCTGACCAAACAAATCGACAGCAATGACCGCAGCAGGACGAAGATCCGTATGATTCTCCACATACGCTATCTTCTCCAACAAATCGTCGGGGTCGATGTTATAGTCTTCGCTGCAAACGTCTACAAATATCGGTGTGGCGCCATGCAAAGCGACCACCTCGGCAGAGGCAAAGAATGTGAAATCAGGCACAAAGACAGCATCTCCAGACCCAATGCCCCACACCATCAACGCCATTCGCAATGCGTCGGTACCATTGCCACAGGCAATGCAATGCTTAACACCTACATATTCAGTCAGAGCCTGCTCAAGCTCAGCTACTTGCGGCCCCATAATATGGGTACCTGCAGCTATAGCGGCAAGGATGGCCTCGTCCATCTCGGGCTTGAGAGTTTCGTACTGTCTATGTAGGTCGCGCAACTGCATATTATTCTTTAACCTTTCCTATTATTTTTGCCGGAACTCCCGCAACTATTGCATAATCGGGCACATCTTTGGTAACCACAGCGCCTGCGCCTACCATTGCTCTACGACCTATGGTGTGGCCGCAAACTATAGTGCAGTTGGCTCCCAGCGAGGCTCCCTCTCTTACCAAGGTTTTGACATATCTCCCTTGTACTGAACGATCGGCACGGGGCAGCAACACATTGGTAAACACACAACTTGGACCTAGAAAAACATTATCTTCTATCTCAACTCCTTCATACACCGAAACATTGTTCTGGATACGAACGCCATTACCTATCTTGACATTGTTGGCAATGTTGACGTTCTGTCCCAACGAACAGTTTTCTCCTATGGTGGCGCCACTCTGTATGTGACAGAAATGCCACACTTTGGTGCCGTCTCCAATAGTCACGTTATCATCAACGTAGCTGCTCTCGTGTATGAAAACATTATTCGACATGAACGGTTTTTGTATCGATTCTATAGGTTTAAATATTCAAATTTTCCATCCAAAAGGATGTGGTGTGAGTGGCTGTCTTGCCAATGGATGATAATCTCCCTTCAGGCCTACTGGCTGCATATTGCGTATATCATGCACTATCTCTATACTCCTGCGTGCCTCGGAAATAGGAAATCCTTTGCCCTTGAGGATATTCTCATAACTTCTGGTGTGTAATTCGGTGAAACCTTCACTGAACTCAAAATCTTCTCCATCAACACTTATCGAACGATAGGTGCGTCTCCCTGCCATTACAACCTCCTCTGGCAAATGGTCGGAATTGATACTCAGAAAATAACGCACACGCGCCTTCTGCAACTCTAGATATCCTGCCACTCGGTCGTGTGATGACACATGCACTATATTCTTGGTGACATCGCCAAAAATCCAACACAGCATATCGTAGAAGTGTACCCCTATATTGGTGGCAACACCGCCACTCTTGTGCTCGTCGCCTTTCCACGAGGCATAGTACCAATTGCCGCGCGAGGTGATGTACGTCAAATCTATATCATATACTTTGTCGGCTGCATTCATCACTTTTTTGCGCAACGCCACCACCGAAGGATGTAGCCTCAACTGCAAGATGGTGTATATCCTATGTCCTGTCTCTTGCTCAACACGCTCCAAACCATCAATATTCCAGGGATTTAAAACCACCGGCTTCTCACATATCACATCAGCGCCCAAACGCAAACCATAACGGGAATGTGCGTCGTGAAGGTAGTTGGGCGTACACACTGTGACATAATCTATTGCCTCTCCCCTACCCTTCAAAAGACTGTTGTGACGGTCAAAAAGCTCCTGCTCTGTGAAAAACGCCGCTTCGGGAAAATAGCTGTCTATAATGCCTACACTGTCATTTTTATCATAGGCCGACAACAGACGGTTGCCCGTCTCCTTGATGGCTTTCAGATGTCTCGGGGCTACATATCCACCCACTCCTATGATAGCAAAATTACTCATCACCTGTCAATTCAACTGCAAGTATGGTTTGTCTTTTTGTTGGCAATATTCTTCTCCTATAGTGTCTCTGCCGACTATCGGTTGGCGTACATCGACTCGTAATACTTCTCATACTCACCACTGGTGATGTTGTCCATCCACTCTTGATTGTCAAGATACCAGCGAACTGTCTTCTCTATGCCTTCTTCAAACTGAAGACTGGGCTCCCAGCCAAGCTCACGCTGCAGCTTGCTGCTGTCTATAGCATAGCGAAGGTCGTGGCCGGCACGGTCGGTGACGTAGGTTATCAGGTCCATGTCCTCTCCCTCGGCACGCCCCAAAAGGCGATCCACTGTCTTGATGAGGACTTTGATGATATCTATATTCTTCCATTCGTTGAAACCTCCTATATTGTAGGTGTCGGCAACGTTGCCTTTATGGAAAATAAGATCTATGGCGCGGGCATGATCCTCTACATATAGCCAGTCGCGCACATTCTCTCCTTTACCATAGACAGGAAGCGGACGACGGTGACGGATATTGTTGATAAACAAGGGTATCAATTTCTCTGGAAACTGATAAGGTCCATAGTTGTTCGAGCAGTTGGTTACAATGGTGGGCATGCCGTATGTGTCATGGAAGGCGCGAACAAAATGGTCGCTCGAGGCCTTGGATGCCGAATAGGGGCTGTGGGGCATATACTTCAAATCTTCGGTGAAGAATTTGTCTCCGTATGCCAAATGGTGCTCTCCCGACGAGGCTTTGGTGGTGAATGGTGGCATTATGCCGTCGGGATGGGTCATCTCTAGGGCTCCATAAACCTCATCGGTCGAAATATGATAGAAACGCTTGCCTTCGTATTTCTCGGGCAACGACTCCCAATAGATCTTGGCTGCCTGAAGCATGGACAGCGTTCCCATGACATTGGTGCGCGCAAAGGTGAAGGGATCTTTTATAGAACGATCCACATGGCTCTCGGCGGCAAGGTGTATTATGCCGTCAATGTGCTCTCTCTGCATCAGCGCGAGAATAGTGTCAAAATCGCATACATCGGCCTTGACAAATGTGTAGTTGGGTTTGTTCTCCAAATCCTTAAGGTTTGCCAGATTGCCGGCATAGGTAAGTTTATCCACATTAAAAATATGGTAGTCAGGATATTTGTTGACAAACAAACGTACCACATGGGTACCTATGAAACCAGCGCCGCCGGTGATGATAACGTTCATAACAATTTATATTTTTATGGATTCTAAATTTTCTATGCATTTTCTCAGCGACTCTTTCCAATGCGGAATAGTGATGCCGAATGTGTTCTTGATCTTTGTTTTGTCAAGCACCGAGTATGAGGGACGAACTACCTTGCTGGGAAACTCATTGCTGTGGCAGGGAACTATATCACAATCTTTCACATTGCCCATCGACGCAATCTCTAGCGCAAAATCGTACCAACTGCACACTCCTTCGTTGCTGAAATGGTATATGCCGTCGCTGCCCCTGAATTTCTCGTTCTCGACAATGTCATACACTACTCGCGCCAAATCACCTGCATAGGTGGGCGTCCCTACTTGATCGAAAACAACTTTCCTCGTGCCTCCGCCTGGCAACACTCGCAGCATGGTTTTGACAAAATTGTTGCCATACTCGCTGTATAGCCACGATGTGCGGATAATGAGATTATGGCACCCCACTTCGGCTATGGCCTCTTCGCCATGCAGTTTGGTACGGCCATAGGCCCCCGTGGGATTGGCTTCGGCGTCTTCACGACAAGGGGTGTTGTAGACATTGCCTCCAAAAACATAGTCGGTAGAGAAATGTATCAACGTGCCTCCCGAAACCTTCATGGCGTCTGCCAAATGGCGGACAGCGACTCCGTTAACAAGCTCGGCGGCGGCTTCGTCGTCCTCGGCCTTGTCAACATTGGTATAGGCTGCACAGTTGATGACTACCGTTATACCATTGGTTAAGACATAGTTGAGCACAGCGTCTCTTCGACAAATGTCAAGAGTGTCAACATCTGTAAAAAAATATCGATGCTGCGACTCTTCTGCGAGCAGACCGATATGTGTGCCTAGCTGCCCGCGCGATCCTGTGACAAGTATGTTCATTATATAATTGACAAAAATATTTCGGTATCGCTTTCCTCTTTCGCCTCTGTGTTATTGCGACGCAATGTTGCCTTGTATTCCGACAACGGCTGGTTGCGACTGTCTTTCTCCGACAGTATTATCGCCTCGGCTGGCAACTGCCAGTCAATGGCCAGCTCTGGATCGTTCCATGCTATGGCTCCCTCCGACTCTTTGTGATAAAAATCGTCACATTTGTATTGAAATACCGCAACTTCGCTAAGCACCGAGAAACCATGGGCAAATCCCTTGGGTATGAAAAACTGGCGATGGCTCTCGGCCGAAAGCCGCACGGCGACATATTTGCCAAATGTGGCTGAGTTGGGGCGAATGTCGACAGCGACATCGAGCACCTCGCCCTCCACAACACGCACCAACTTGCTTTGGGCATGCGGCGGACGCTGGAAATGCAAGCCTCTGACGACTCCATAGGTGGAACGCGACTCATTGTCCTGGACAAAATGTACCTTGAATCCGCTCTTGTCTCTAAACTCTCGCTCGTTGAAACTCTCAAAGAAATAACCTCTCGCATCGCCATAAACGGTGGGTTCGATAATGAGTACTCCCGGTATATCTGTTTTTATTATTTCCATTGGTTGATTGGTAGTGGGTTGAAAAAAGTTTTTTTGTAGTGCGTTTTATATAGTTTCTAAGTACTATCTAAGTACTATTGTTATACTATTTAATATGTATTTCTTTATTATTAACAATCGACAACGATGTCTCTCTTGGTCACGTGCTCTTTTTGGCTTTTACAAGCGACACCAGATACTGACCATACTGGTTTTTCTCCATCGGCTTGGCTATGCGCAACAACTCGTCGTCGCTTATCCATCCCTTTTCGTATGCTATGCTTTCCAAACAGGCTATCTTCAAACCTTGACGCTTCTCTATAACCTCTATGAAGGTGGACGCCTCCGAGAGGGAATCATGGGTGCCTGTGTCCAACCAGGCAAATCCTCGTCCCAAAAGCTGCACCTTGAGTTGCCCGTCACTGAGAAATTGCTGGTTGACTGAGGTTATCTCTAGCTCTCCACGTGCCGATGGCTTTATGCTCTTGGCGACGTCGACGACTTTGTTGGGATAGAAATACAAACCGACAACGGCATAGTTCGACTTTGGATTGGCTGGCTTTTCCTCTATGCTGAGTACGTTGCCGCTGCGATCAAATTCCGCCACACCATAACGCTGGGGGTCGGCAACCCAATAGCCAAACACTGTCGCTTTGGCATCCTGCTCGGCGGCGACGACGGCCTCACGCAACATGCGCGACAAACCATTGCCTTGGAATATGTTGTCGCCCAGCACCAAGCAAACCGAATCGTCCCCGATAAACTTTTCTCCTATAATGAAGGCCTGTGCCAACCCGTCGGGCGATGGCTGCTCGGCATACGAAAATCGCACTCCGTAATCCGAGCCGTCGCCAAGCAGACGCTTGAAGGCCGGCAAGTCGAAAGGTGTGGAGATAATCAATATGTCGCGTATACCGGCAAGCATCAGCACCGATATGGGATAGTACACCATTGGCTTGTCATAGATGGGCAGCAGCTGCTTGCTCACACCTTTGGTGATGGGGTACAAACGGGTGCCCGACCCTCCTGCCAATACAATTCCCTTCATATCTATGCCTCGCTTTCGTTCTTTTCGCCCTTATCTGTTTCGTCTCCGTATCCATAGCCGTATCCATAGCCATAGCCGTAACCGTAACCATAGCCATAACCGTAACCATAGCCGTAGCCATAGCCACCATAACGTTTCTTGATGAGGGGTGTGTCGGTGATGACAATAGCCATATTTTTAAATTTCTGCTTGTCGTTGAGCTCCTGAACAAACGGGAATGCGGCTTTGCTCATCACGCCAACACGCATAATGTACAACGTGAGGTCGACATAGCGGTTGACAATAGCCGAGTCGGCGACAATCTGGGCAGGTGTGGAGTCGAGGATAATATAGTCGTAGTGCTCGCGCAGATAGTCAATCAGCTTCTCAAAACGTGTGTTCATAAGGAGCTGTGTGGCGTTGGGCGGTGTCTTCTCACATACAATGTAGTCAAGGTTCTCCGAGGCCTCGCTCTTGGTGATAATCTTGCTGAAGTCATCTTCCTTGCCAAGCAAATAATGGATTATACCCATGCGGTTGTGGCGGTCGATGGTCTTCGAAGTACTGCGCTTGCGCAAGTCAAGGTCTAGCAGCACTGTCTTCTTGCCTGTATATGCGAGTGAAAGTGCCAGGTTGATACTGACAAATGACTTACCCTCGCCAGGTGTCGTCGACACCGTTTGCAGCACCTTCTTGTCTTCTCCGTTGAGGAAGAATGGTATATTGGAGTGCATTATTCGGAATGCCTCGGTAACGGTGTCTGTACCATTCGCCGTAACCAAGACCTCGTCTTTCTGACGGCTCTCGGGCTTGGAAGGTATCTCGGCCAAAACGGGTATGCTGAGCGCTTTCTCCACATCGGGCTTTCCACGCAGCTTGGTGTTGAAGAACGACAGCAGGAACATCACCAATGCCGGAATGGCCAAGCCTAACATGAGGCCGACAAGGGCAAACATCATAATACTTGGCGCAACCTTGGTTTGGGTAGCGCTCTCCACAACCTTGGCATTGGCTACGGTCACAGCCAGGTTCATGGCATTCTCCTCTCGTTTGCTGAGCAGATAGAGATACAACTCCTCTTTAATCTTCTGCTGACGCGACACGCTGGTGACGGCCTTGCTCTGGGTAGGCATATCGCTGATACGCTTCTGCGACAACTGCTCCTGACGCTTGGCACCATTCAACTTGACTGTGATGGAACTAAGCAGGTTGTTGATGGAAGCAATGATCGCCTCTCGTGTGCTCTCCAGCTCTTTTTCGCTGTTCTTGACAAGTGGGCTCTGCGGACCTGCGCCTTGCACCAGCTTCTGATAGCTAAGCAACTGGCTGTTGTAGGTGTTGATAAGGTTCTGAACACTGGGGTCGGAAATGATCAGCGACGGAATGAGGCTGTTCCTGTTGTTGGTGTTGTTGACATGCTCCTGAACCATCTTCACGGCTGCAAGCTCTACCTCATACGACGCCACTTCGTCGGCATAACGTATGCCCGACTGCATGACTGTACCTCCAGCGGAAGTCAAGTCGAGTGCTCGCGCGTTTTTCTGCAATAGCTCTACCTGGGCGTCGACAGCGTCAAGCTCGCCATAGATGAGGGATATACGATCGTCAATAAAGCTCTCTGTCTTCTGTGCCACCATGTTCTTGTCGTTGATGACATCCTCATTGTACACCGCTATAAGTGTGTCTACAACATCCTTCGCGCGTACTGCGTTGGCGTCGGTGAACGTAATCGAGATAATGGAGGCCATCTTGTCTACTCGCGACACATTGAGTCGCGACTGTATGCTCTTTGCTATATTATACAGCGGCGTGTATCCCATATCAAAGGTCACATCGACATCTCTCTTGCTGAATTTCTCTGTCTTGTCAATAGCAAAACTGGAGTAATTGCTGAGGGATATCAACTGGTTGAAAGCGGCTCTCTTCTTCTCCCCCTTCACCTTGCCTCCGTTGAGACTTACTATGCGATATTCAAAAGTGTTCTCGTCAACAGGCGTCACCTCCATAGATACCGCCAAATTTACACTGTCCATCTGTCGGTTGAAGACATTCAAACGCATCGGGGCGTCCTTATAGTACGAGGTCTTTCTGAACAAACCGTTGCGGCTGCACCAGCTGTTGATTCCCAACCGGTCGGCGGTTCTCATAAGCAACGGCGTCGACTTGATAAGGTACATCTCGTTCTCAAGCGATAGGGTACTGTTGTCAAAACCCATGTTGGCAAAAATAGCATCCATGTTCTGGGTCTTCATGCCCTTGCCTCCCTTGTCGTCACGCAACAGTATCGTTGCGTTATCGGTAAAGGCCTTGGGTTTCGACTTGTATAAAAATGCGCTGACAATAAGGCATACCACTGCCGAAATAACAAACCAGTACCAATTGTTGAGTACTATAAACACAAGGTCGCGAATCGAAATAGCGTTCTCATTATCCTGAGTGCCTTGCTGCTGTGATAGGGGTCGGTTGTTTTCCATATCGGATTTCGTTGTTTTATTCTATTTGTTTCAAAGCACCTGACAACATACGTCTGCCGTTGTCCGCGTGCGTGATTGTTGCAAATTAATATTTGTTTTATTTCTTGTTATAGTACTTCGACAAAGTCCAGTAGTAGAACATTGAGGAGAGAACTGACACTACCGACAAACCACTCGAAATGTAGGTCATCACTATCGGGTCGCGGTCGGCGCTGCGTTTGCTGCGACGGTTGGGCTCTACATAAACCACATCGTTCTGATGCAGATAATAGTACGGAGAATCAAAAACATCCTTCGACGCCAGATTGATATTGCCTATAATACGCTGGCCATTCTCCTCTCGTATCACGGTGACGTTCTCACGCTGTCCCGTAATCTTCAAGTCGCCAACCATACTTATGGCCTCAAAAATGGTTAGGCGCTCGCCCTGCACCACCAACTGGCCGGGACGGGCAACATCACCAAGCACACAAACACGGAAGTTCATCAACTTGACTGTCACCACTGGGTCGAGAACATGACCATTGTCCTTGAGCATTTTCTCCAACTCGCTGGCCAACTGGGCATGCGTAAGCCCCAAAACCTTGATCTTGCCCAGCACGGGGAAGATGATATAACCGTCTTGATTCACAAGGTAACCTTGCACAGCCGAACTGCCAGGATTCATCACCGTGCCTTTCGAAACGGCAATCTTGTTGGTCTCCTGGTTAAACAACACTGTGGCTTGTGGCGTCTGACTCTCAACATAAATGTAGAGAATGTCATTGGCCTGAATACCTTTCGAAAACTGGCCATCAATTGCGACTAACGAATCGCGAGCAGCATCCTTGACGTAAGCAATATCGCGCTGCTGCCGGCACGATGCAAACAGGGCAGCAAAAGCCAAAACAGGAAGAAGAGTTCTCAATTTTATCTGCATATATCAACAATATTTTTATCAATAATATTAATTAATAATCATATAAACGTCTATTATACAGCACCTACCACCAACCATTAAAAATTGGCGGAATGCTATAAAACTCTGCAAAAATAGCAAAAAGGCTCAATACCACAAAATTTTTTTTTCTTAGAGACGTTATTCCTAGCATACAAGCATCGCTCACCCAACCTCCCAATCCTGGCTCTTTCAATCGCCCCCCTCCCCACTCTCTATCTCTTTACTCCCCGCCGCTCTCTACTACTCCCTATGACTTTTACAATATTAGCTAGCTCCACACAAAAAGCCGCATGTCAAACATTTACAACCTCCCAACCCCATCAACACCACCCTCTCTCCCCTCCCCTCCAAGAAACTCATCTCTTTACATCTTTTTTCCCCACCTCTAGCGGACTCATAGCGGACTCATATCAATCCCATTTAACACATCACTCTCCTTAACCCTTACACAATTCCTTTTTTTTACAGCCGATGGAAAAATTCTTACACCGAGTAGCCAACTACATTTGGGACAAACACAACGGCAACCTTGGCAACGTATTGGTTGTCTTCAACAACCGCCGCGCATGCCTCTTCCTCAAAGAGCACCTCAAAGGCAAGGACGACAAACCCTATTTCATGCCCAGCATCAAAGGCATGGACGAATTGGTCGCCGACCTCGGCAATGCCGTCATCATGCCTCACGAGTTCCTCCTCTTCGAACTCTACGACATCCATCGCCGCCCGGAACACTCTTGGCGCAAATTCGACTCTTTCGAAGAGTTTATCCCTATGGGTGAGATGATGATCGGCGACTTCTCCGAAATCGACCTCTACATGGTCGACGCCGCTCAAATCCTGCGAAATCTCTACGAGCAAAAACAACTCGGCGAATGGGACATCGAGGGCTCCTCTCATTCCGACTTCCAAAACAACTACCTCGACTTCTACAACTCTCTCCTCTCCTACTACAACGAACTGCGCAAAAACCTCTCTCTCAAACAACGCGCCTACACTGGAATGGCCTACCGCAATGTGGCGGAAAACATCGCTACCCTCTCCCCTAAAATCAAATTCGACTACATCTACTTTGTGGGGTTCAACGCCTTGTCCAAAAGCGAGGAAACCATCATCGACCACATCGTCAAACTGGGCAAAGGCGAGCTCCTCAGCGACGGCGACAAATTCTATTTCGATGACCCCTGCCAGGAAGCGGGTCACTTCCTAAGGCTCCAAAGCCAAAAATACCCTAACATCGGCCCCTTCGACGACAACTTCGGCTCTGAACACAAAACTATCCACATCATCAATTGTCCCGAAAATCTGCTGCAAGCCAAAGTGTTGGGACACATCATCAATTCAACGTCATCAAACAATAACGACAATAATGACCTTGCAGTCGTTCTCGCCGACGAAAACCTGATCCTACCCGTTCTCAACTCGCTCCCTCCCAGCGTCTGCTCGGCCAACGTCACCATGGGATTCCCCTACACGCTCACCAACATCCACAACACGGCAATCAAACTGCTGACTCTGATAACAAACTCCCGCAACGGCAAATACCACCACTCCGACTTAACCGCTCTCTTGTCCGACGACCTCATCAACAAAACCCTGCATACCAACAACCTGCACAGTCTTGTGTCGAAAAAACTCAACGACGGCAAAATAATATACGCCTCACCCGACGAACTCGCCTCTCTGCTCGAAGGCACCGAGGCAAACCAACGCCTGCCGTTCCTCTTCGACTCTCAAATCAACAACGCCAGCTCCATGCTCTCGGCTCTTCACCATCTCGCTGAGGCCGTCCACAAAAGCGGCGCCATCAAGGACAACGTTAAAGAACGTGAGGCTCTTGCTTGCTTCGTGCAGATACTTAACCATTTGGACATACTGCAGCAACGCTACGAGGCTATGGACAAAATCGAAACTCTCCAACGCATCTATCAACGTCTCTCTCAATGCCGCAGCGTGGCTTTCTACGGCGAGCCTCTCAAAGGCATTCAAATCCTCGGCATGCTCGAAACTCGCAGCATCGACTTCGACAAGGTCGCTATCCTCTCCGTCAACGAAGGCAAACTGCCGGCGGCTCGCAGCAACAACTCCCTGATACCTTTTTCGTTAAAACGCGCCTTCGGCCTCCCCACTTTCGAGGAACGCGACGCGGTTTACGCCTACAATTTCTTCCGCCTTCTGCAACGCAGCAACGAGGTTTGGCTCCTCTACAGCTCCGACTCCGAAGACACGGGCAAAGGTGAGCCTAGCCGCTTTATTCTCCAAATTCGCAACGAACTCTCTCATCACTTCAAAAACATCACCATCTCCGAAGAAACCGTCGCCGTCGACAACAACACAGAAAATGTTGGCGATGAGCCTCCTATGATCAAAAACGACAGCGTTCTCAATCGCCTCAAAGCAATGGCTCAAAATGGGTTCTCTCCCTCTGCCCTCAACCGCTATCGTGCTTGCCCTATGCAATTCTTCTACACCGACGTGCTGAAAATCAAAGAACAGGAAGACCTCAGCGAAAACCTCGAGGAAAACGAATTGGGCTCTCTCATTCACGACATTCTGCACTCCATCTACGACTCCAGCAAAAACAAAAAAGTCACAACCAAAACATTAAAGATGGCTTACAACAATGTCGACTCAATGGTCGACAACCTCTTCAACAACAAAATACTGAAAGGTCGAAGCCCCGAAGGCAAAAACCATCTCTATAGCGAAGTGGCTAAAATGCAAATCAAACATTTCCTCGAAAACGAAATAAAAACACTTGAAAACCACAACATCGAACTCGTCCTCGCCGAAGACTCTATTCGCCAAAAACTCGAAGTGACAATCGGCGAAAAAAAATCATCCGTCAACATCCAAGGCATCGTTGACCGTGTCGACAAACTCGACGGCACCCTACGTATTGCCGACTACAAGTCGGGCAAAGTCGACCCCTCCGACCTTATCGCCAAAAACGACCTGTCAAACCCGCGCGAATTTGCCGACAAATGGTTCCAGGTGATGACCTACGCCTGGCTCTACTGCAGCAAATATGGCTATAAGGGCGACTTCGAAGCCGGCATTATACCCCTGCGCTCGCTAAACGGCAATTATATGCCCGTAAAATGGGGCCCTAAAAAGATAATGAGCATCGACGAAATCAAAAACTTCGAATCTCTTCTCAGCATACTCCTCTCCGATATCATGAACCCCTCTCTCCCCTTCCATGCCAACCCTCGAAAAAAAGTCTGCGACTTCTGCCCCATCGCCAACACTTGCCGCAACAAAAAAACCGAAAAAGACTTCAATCAATGATTTTTTCAAAATGAGCGAAAACTCCTTTCCTATCCCTCGATAAAGCAATGTCAACAAAGCCTCACACAACCCTTTATTCTTTTTTTTCTCCAACATACACAAAAAAATAAAAAAAAAGTATAAATTTGCATTTTTGAACAATTGCATCAATTCAAAACCCATCACACTGAAAGTTAGCGATATAATTGATGTATTAATATAATAAGACCACACAATAACAATCAATAAACTCGTAACAAAGAATCCCATTATATGAAAAAAACGATTTTTTACACCATCCTGATGTCTTTACTGCTTGCAAGCTGCAGCGGTCTGTCGAAAATGAAAAGCGACAGCAAAAAAGTACGCTACCAAGCCACTCCCAACCCCGTGGAAACTCGTGACGACAAAGTGGTGGTGAAATTCGTAGGCTCCATCCCCGAAAAATATTTCAACAAAAAAGCCGCTGTCTTTGTACAGCCTGTATTCACCTGGGAAGGCGGAGCTATACCTCTCAACCCCATCACCCTCAAAGGCGAAAACGTTAACGGCGAAGGTATCACCATCAACTACGAAAACGGTGGCCGCTTCACCTACACCGACGAACTAGACTTCAAACCCGGTATGGAAACAGGTCGCGTCACCCTCGCTCCCGTCGCTTACTCCGCCTCCACAACCGACGACGAGGCTAAATTCCCCGACGAAATTCAATACAAAACGGTGACATTCCCCACTGTCCTCATCTCCGACGGCGTTAACACCACCTCTACTTGGGTCAACATCCGCGGCAACATCTCCATCTCTCCCATCAACTACAACAAAACTCAAGGTGTGGTCGAAACCGCCGACATCTATTTCCCCAACGGCTTGTCTACGCTCGACTGGAACTTCCAAATGAACAGAATCTTCAACAGCAAAAGCCAGCTGGAAGAATTGCGCCGCATCATGCTCGAAAACGGCCTGCCTAAACAAATCACCATCACCGGTTGGGCCTCACCCGAAGGCGAGGAAACCAACAATGTCGGCGTCAGCAAAAACCGCGCCGAAGTGGCTACCACTCAAATCAAACGCGTCCTCGACGACGTCCTCAACACTATGGCTAAACGCAAAAATGTCCCCGCCTACGAGGTCGACCACTACAAATACGAACTGATGAAACAAATCGTCGTCTCCACTCGCGCCGCCGGCGAAGACTGGGTCCATTTCATCATCATGGTCGAGGAATCTGACATCCAGGACAAACACGCCATCGTCAACATCGTCGAAACTCAACAAAACCTTATCAAGCGCGAGCAGATGATCAAAAACATGGCCGAAACCTACACTCAGCTCAACACCGAGATCTTCCCCAACCTTCGCCGCGCCCAGATTGCTCTCTACTACTCCGAGGCCCGCAAAACCGACCCCGAACTGGCTAAACAGGCTTCCCTCAACCCCGCCAAACTCACCTTCGACGAACTTATGTACGCCGCATACATCAACTACAACTACGAAACTAAACTCAAATACTACAAATGGGCCACCGAAAACTATAGCTCTGAATGGGCAGGATGGAACAACGCCGGCGCCGTCTCCTTCTACCTCGGCGACTACAAAGAGGCCGAACGCTATCTCAACATGGCTCGCCAACTCAACCCCCACAACCCCGACGTGCTCAACAACACTGGCCTCCTCTGCCTCGCGCAGAAAGACTACGCCCTGGCTAAATACTACTTCGAAGAGGCCGAACGTCAAGGCAGCACCGACGCCGAAACCAACCTCCACATCCTCAACCTCAAAAAAGGCAACTACAAAGAGGCTCAAAAACAACTCAAAGGAACCTCCTGCAGCTTCAATCTGGCCTTCGCTCAACTCATGAATGGCGAAACCAGCAACAGCATCCGCACTCTCGACTGCTGCCTCGACCAAAACGCCGACGTTTACTACCTGCGTGCCGTGGCTTATGCCCGTCTGGGCGACAAAGCCAACGCACTTAAAAACCTCAAAGTGGCTTGCGACGAGGAATACAACTACAAAGAACGCGCCGCCGTCGACGTCGAATTCAAAGCCTACTGGGACGACGAGGAATTCAAGCTGATTGTAAAACTTTGGTAAAGTGAAAAAACAAATCCCCAACCTTATAACTCTCGCCAACCTCCTCTCCGGAGTGTTGGCGAGTTTCTTTGCTGTCAAAGGCAACATCCAACTTGCTGCCATCCTCATCTGCGCAGGCATCTTCTTCGACTTCTTCGACGGCTTGGCCGCTCGCCTCCTCGGCGTAGCTTCTCCTCTGGGCAAAGAACTCGACTCTCTCGCCGATGTCGTCACCAGCGGCGTGGCTCCAAGCTTCATCTTGATGCAAATACTATGGGACAACGCTATAGGACATTGGATGGCTTATCTCTCTCTCCTCATGCCTCTCTTCGCCGCCTACCGCCTGGCCAAATTCAACCTCGACACCCGTCAAAGCCACTCTTTCCTCGGACTCCCTGTCCCCGCCAACGCCTTGATTTGGGTGGGCCTCGCCACTTTCCCCCTATGCGCCGTCGACCAACCCAACACCACCGGCACAATCATTATTCTCACCATCTCTATGATGACAAACATACTGATGATTAGCGAAATGCCTATGTTTTCGCTCAAATTCAACTTCAAAGACCTCTCCTGGCACACCAACTCCATACAATATATTTTCCTCTTTGGCTGCGCCGCTATCATAGCTCTGACGCGTCACCCTTCAGCCATCTCTATCATTATCTTCTGGTATATTTTCCTCTCTCTTGTCACACGCAAACGCCACAATGCCCAATAATCCTCGCAACATATCCATAGCCGACTACGACTACCCTCTCCCCGACGACCGCATAGCTAAATTCCCTCTCGACCAGCGAGACCAATCCAAACTGCTCGTCTACCAAAAGGGACAAATATCCGAATCGCGGTTCTTCCACCTGCCCGAGTTGCTCCCCAACGATGCTATGCTGCTCTTCAACAACACCAAAGTCATCCACGCTCGACTCTTCTTCCGCAAACCAACGGGCTCTCTCATCGAAATATTCTGCCTCGAACCCTGGAAACAACCTGTGGCTACAGCTTTTGAGGAACGCCAACACGGCACATGGCTATGCTTTATCGGCAACAACAAGAAGTGGAAAGAATCTCCACTGTCACGACAATTCGAAATCAACAACACTACCCAAACAATAACAGCCACCCGCCGCGAAGCCATAGGCAATGCATGGCTTGTCGACTTTGAATGGAGTGGCGGCATAAGCTTTGCCGAACTTATCGACGCCGTGGGCGTCATCCCTCTCCCCCCCTACCTGCACCGTGAGGCGCAAGAAAGCGACAACGAACGTTACCAAACCGTCTACGCTCACTACGAAGGCTCGGTAGCGGCACCCACAGCTGGCCTGCACTTCACCGACACCCTGCTCGACAACCTCACCTCCAAAGGGTTTAAAACTGAATACATAACCCTCCATGTCGGCGCAGGCACCTTCAAACCTGTATCATCCGACACCATCGGCGAACACGAGATGCACGTCGAAAAAGTACAAATCAGCCGCACCAACCTACATCATATCTTAGACCATTTCGGCAACCCTATCATTCCTGTCGGCACAACAACAGTACGCACACTCGAGTCTGCCTATTGGTTCGGTGTTCAACTGCAATCCAACCCCAACCTCGAGGCAATGCACGTCCTGCAATGGGACCCCTACCAACTCGAAAGCATGAACATCTCTGCCGAGCAGTCCTACCGCAACGTGCTCGACTGGATGGAGCGACAAGGCATCGAACACCTCGATGGCGACACCCAACTACTCATTGCCCCGGGATACAAATACCACGTCATTAGCGGACTCATAACCAACTTTCACCAACCCAAAAGCACCCTGCTGCTTCTTGTCTCCGCCCTGATAGGCGACGCATGGAAAGATTGCTACCGCTACGCCCTCGACAACGGCTTCCGATTTTTGAGTTACGGCGACAGCTGCCTCTTTTTGCCCGACAAAACCAAATGAAAATCCCTTTCCTGCAAGACTTCGTCGAACTCTTCTTCCCCAAAGTGTGTTGTGTCTGTGGCTCACCTTTGGTCGGCGACGAGCATTCCATATGCTGCAACTGTCTGCTCAACCTCCCCGAAGCTCTAACAGCACAAGCCACCCCCAACTATTTGGAATATCGTCTTGCTGGACGCATACCCATCGAGCATGCCTCCGCCCTTCTAATATTCAAAAAAGAAAGCGGCACACAAAAAATACTCCATCAAATAAAATACCACGACAACCCAAAGCTAGCCATCACCATGGGGCGCCAATTAGGGGCGACACTTACAAACTCCGGCAAATACAACGATGTAGATTTCTTAGTTCCAGTTCCGCTCCACCCCAGCAAAGAGAGCAAAAGAGGTTACAACCAAAGCCTTCTCCTATGCAAAGGCATCCAGCAAGCATTCTTCTGCGACATCGAAGACACCGTGTTGATCCGCAACCAACGCACAGAGTCACAAACCCGCAAAAACCGCGAAGAACGATTAGAGAACATGAGGGGAGTCTTTTCCATCCGCGACAAGAAAAAATTTGAAGGAAAGCACATAATGCTAGTTGACGATGTCGTCACCACAGGAGCCACAACCGAAGCCTGCTGGCAAGCCCTCAAAGACATTGAAGGCATTCGCATTAGCATAGCAGCCCTCGCCGTAGCCGGCGACACCTGATAACAAGGTGTTGGACGAGAATAGTTAACGTAAAAGTTAAGGTTAAAGTCAAGGTTAACGTTATCGTTAAGGTTAAAGTCAAGGTTAAGGTTATCGTTAAAGTTAGCGTTAAGGTTAACGTTAAGGTTAGCGTCAGGCCCTTGCCGCAGGCAAGCAATTTCCGTTTTTTTCTGTTTTTTCTGTTTTTTTCTGTAATGAAAAAAAATGCGAGCGCCAGCGAGCAAAGTTAATGTTAATGTTAAGGTTATCGTTAAGGTTAACGTTAAGGTTAGCGTTATCGTTAAGGTTAGCGTCAGGCCCTTGCCGCAGGCAAGCAATTTCTGTTTTTTTCTGTTTTTTCTGTAATGAAAAAAAATGCGAGCGCCAGCGAGCAAAGTTAATGTTAATGTTAAGGTTATCGTTAAGGTTAACGTTAAGGTTAGCGT
>JAEEGL011374750.1_pt1 | contig 25250 bp, 20 predicted proteins | sample 9134231 | NCBI WGS metagenome assembly JAEEGL01 (sample SAMN16246548, study PRJNA631951) | gut metagenome | biome: gut microbiome; feature: rumen; material: fiber-attached | host: Bos | place: Iran: Karaj | collected 2018-10 | reverse complement strand
GCCAACAACATCGCTCGTCAGCTCGAGGGCCGCGTTTCGTATCGCCGTGCCGTCAAGATGGCCATCGCATCCACGATGCGTATGGGCGCTGAGGGCATCAAGATTCAGATCAGCGGTCGCGTCGGCGGCGCCGAAATGGCCCGCAGCGAGATGTTCAAGGAGGGTCGTACCCCGCTTCACACCATCCGTGCCGACATCGACTACGCACTGGCAGAGGCTCACACCAAAGTCGGCGTGCTCGGCGTCAAGGTCTGGATTTGCAACGGTGAAGTGTACGGCAAACGCGACCTCTCCCCGAATGCAGGTACTTCGGCACAGAGCCAGGCAGCTCCCCGTGGCGAGCGCGGCGGCGAACGTCGTCGTGGCGGCCGTGGTGGCGAGCGCCGTGGCGGTCGTGACCGTCGTCCCCGCCAGGATGCCGAATAATCCGGTAGGGATTTGAACGACCGGCCGGGAGGGTTGACCTTCCGGCCGGTTTTTTTTGTTACCTTTGGGGGTATGAAGAGAGTCTTTGGAATCTGGCTGTTGGCGCTGGTGCTGCTCGCGGGATGCGGGCGGCAGGGCGGACTGGATATGGAGCGGATGGCGTTTGCCGACGCGGCCATTGCCGCCGCCATCGATTCGGGGAAGATTCCCGGAGCGGTGCTGGCGGTGGTGCGCGGCGAACGGACCGTCTATCTCAAGGCCTACGGCAATGCCCAGGTGGTGCCCGACACGGTTCCGATGACGACCGACGCGATCTTCGACCTGGCCAGCTTGAGCAAGTGTGTGGGCACTACGCCCGCCGTCCTGCAACTGGTGGAGCAGGGCCGTATCCGGCTAGACGACAAAGTGTCGCAATACTTTCCTGACTTCGCACCCTGGCGCGATCCGGAGAGCGGCGAAGCGGTGGAGATCCGGATCGAAGACCTGCTGAACCACAGCAGCGGACTGGCCCCGTACATCGACGTGGACGCCTATCTGGACCGGTTCGGGGCGTTTACCCCGGACAGCCTGAGGCGCTATATTGCCACCGAGATTCCGCGCAATTTCCGTCCAGGCACCGATGGATATCTCTACAGCTGCTTGAATTTCATTACCTTACAGCATATCGTACAGCAGATTACCGGTGAGCCTCTTTGCGAATACGTGCAGCGCGAAGTATTTGGAAAACTGGGTATGAACCATACCGGTTACCTGCCCGAACAGCATCCGGACTGGATGTCCAAGGTGGTTCCGACCTCGATCCAGCAGAACGGATGGCCCCTCGTAGGCGCCGTGCACGACCCCACGGCCCGGCTGGTGAACGGCGGCAACAGCGGCAATGCGGGGGTGTTCGCCTCGGCGGAAGATCTGGCCATCTTTGCCAAGACGCTGCTGGGCGGCGGGGCATATCGCGGAGCGCGGATTCTTTCAAAAGAAACCGTGGAACAGCTGAAAACCTACTGCGCTCCGAACGGCCGCAGCCTGGGCTGGGATGCCGAAAGTACCTCCTCCGGACTCAAGGGCGAGGGGTTCAACCCGCATACCGTGCTCTGCCATACCGGTTATACCGGCACCTCGATGGTGCTGGATTTCGAAACCCGGACCGCCGTGATCCTGCTCGCCCACCGCGTCCATCCGCAGGATAAAGGCGGAATCGCCGACCTCCGCAAAACCGTATCTACAATTGTCGCTTCCGCATTGAAATAGACCATGGCTCTCCCCGAGAATATCATCCTTTCCGCCAATTTGAAACTGCTGGAGCAGCGGCTTCAAGGCCGCGAGGCCTACGCGATCCTGGACAGTAACGTGCAGGAACCCCGGCTCAAAGCGCTCTTCCGTCCGGACCGCATTTTCAAGATCGAAGCGGGCGAAGCGGCCAAGCGAATGGCCACCGTGGAGACGCTGGCTGCCAGGCTGTTGGAAAAAGGCGCTGACCGCGACGCGCTGCTCGTAGGCATCGGAGGCGGCACAACGACCGACCTCACCGGGCTGCTGGCCGCCCTCTATCTGCGGGGCGTAGCCTGCGCACTGGTCCCCACCACCCTGCTGGCGCAGGTGGATGCAGCCATCGGCGGTAAGAATGGAGTAAACCTCGAAGGATATAAGAATATGCTCGGGACCTTCCGCAATCCCGAATTCATCTATATCTGCCCGCCGCTGGCCGAGACGGCCGACGACCGAGGCGGCATCGCGGAGATGCTCAAGACCTTCCTGATCTGCGACCCGGCCGCCTATGCGCGGGCCGTGATACACTTCAGCGCGCCGGAACCCCACTGTGCTGCGGAGCGGCTCTCGCTCATCCGCCGGGCGGTGGAGATCAAATCCAATATCGTGGAAGAGGACTTCCTGGACGAAGGCCGGCGCCACATCCTGAACCTCGGCCACACCTTTGGCCACGCCATTGAAAAACACACGCAAGGTTCTGTGACTCACGGAGATGCCGTGGCAATGGGTATCATTCTGGCGGCGGAAACGGCGGTTCGCCTTGACGAGGCGGAACCGGCACTGGTGGAGCGGCTCAAGCGCGATTTTGCCGCTTGCGGCCTGCCCACCGAGAGTCCCGTCCCGCGCGAAGCGCTGATTGAAGCGGTGGCCAAAGACAAAAAGTCGCGCGCAGGCGACGTCCGCTTCGTGCTGCCCGTGGCCGTAGGCCGCGTGATCGTTCAACCCCTCAAACCGGAGGAACTGCGATGAGCCAGCTTTGCCTGAGTGTCCGCTCGGACGATTTCGAGTACTGCCGTGCGCTGGTGCAGGGCTTCATGCAGGATGTCGTGGAGATCCGGCTGGAGCCGTGCGACTGGAAGGAGGAGCAGTTCAAGGAACTCTTCTCCTGCGAACGAGAGGTGAAACTGATGGCCTCTTTCGTGAACCCCACCTCGCTCAATGAATCGGCGGCGGTGGAACGGCTCTCGCTGGCCATCCTCGCCGGGGCGGACTATGTGGATATCAGCCTGTCACTGCCCGAGCCCTCGCGCCGCTGGCTGATGACCCTGGCCATGAACAAAGGCTGCAAGATCATTCTCTCCTACCATAATTTCAGCTGCACGCCTTCCGAAGAGGCACTCTGCAAGATTGCGGACGGGGCCTTCAAGGAGGGTGCGGACATCGTGAAGATCGTCACGACGGCAGAAGGGGCGGAAGATTGCCGGCGGATCCTCGCGCTCTATCCGCACTTCCCGGAGGGACGGCTGGAAGCCTTTGCGATGGGGGAAGCCGGCGCGCAGACCCGCATCGAGGCGGTGACGCAGCACAAAGCCCCCTTCATCTTCCTGGCCCCTGGCCGCGAGACCCGTACCGCCCCCGGTCAATACACGGTGTATGATTTCTGGGAGGAGGAGGACATCCCCCTGCAGGGCGACGTGGATCGGTTGCCGGCCTCCAAGAGTTTTGCGCAGCGCGCCATTATCCTGGCCGCTCTGTGCAACGGCACCACGCGGCTCTACCGCTATACCCCGTGCAGCGACAGCGAGGCCGCCCTGCACGTAGCGGAGCAGATGGGGGCCGAAGTGGTCCGCGAGGGTGACACGCTCATCATTACCGGCCACCAGGACATCCCGAACAAGGGGCTGGTGCTCCGGGGAGATACGCTCTTCGTGGGGGAATCGGCCCTGCTGGCCCGCCTCTGCATCCCGCTCGCGGGACTGGCCAACCGCCCCGTCACCATCACCGGAGAGAAGTCGCTGCTCCGCCGCTGGGTCTGCCCCTACAAGACCCTGCTGGCCCAATTCGGGCTGAAGGTGGAGGCCGAGCGGAACGGGTTCCTGCCGCTGACCGTGTCGGGCACGCTGCGCCCCTCGCCGCTGACCCCCGTCAACGGAAAACACGGCAGCCAGATGATCTCGGGGCTGCTGATCGCCCTCTCCCTCTGCCCGACCCGCCGCCAGCTGCCCACCTTCCTGCGCATCCACCACCTCACGAGCCGGTTCTACTTGGATCTGACCTGCGAAGTGATGGGCTATTTCGGGCTGGAAGTGCCTGATTTTCCGGAAGAACAGGATGAATCGACCGATCGCACCTACTTCTTTGGAACGGGCCAGCGGGTGAAGCCTGTCGTGGGACTGGCCTGCGAAGCGGACTGGAGCGCAGCCGCGCTGATGATGGCCGCCGGGGCCGCGATGGGCGATGTGACGCTGCACGGACTGAACCTCAACTCGATGCAGCCCGACGCCGAGATGTACGACCTGCTGGTGGAGCAGAACAGCGACCTGGTTCGCTACGAAAACGGCGACATCAACATCCGCAAGGGGCTGACCGTTCCCTTCGACTACGACATCACGGATACCCCGGACCTGCTGGGCGCGCTGATTATCCTGGCCCTGCGGGCGGGCGGAGAGAGCTGCATCAGCGGGCTGGAGCGGCTGCGCAACAAGGAATCCGACCGCGCGAAGACCTTTGTGGAGGAGTTCCGCGCCATCGGGGCCGACCTCTTCATTGCGGAGGATGGCAAACTCTATATCGAGGGCTCACCCTCCCAGTTGCTGCGCGGCGGACACTGCTCCTCGCACGGCGATCACCGGCTGGCCATGGCGCTGGCCGTGGCGGACGGCATGTCGCGCCAAAAAGTGCATATCGACGACCTCTCCTGCTCCGGCAAATCCTGGCCGGAGTTTCCGGAAGAACTGGATAAACTATTTGGAAGAAAACGCAAATGAGTCAACTGCACAATACATTCGGAGGCCCCGATGGGCTGCGCGTCACCCTCTTCGGCGGTTCGCACGAGCCCACGGTGGGAGTCACGCTGGAGGGACTGCCGGCCGGAATCGACCTGCATCCCGATGATTTCGAGCCCGATCTGGCCCGGCGGCGGAGCGGGGCCCCCGGCACCACGGCACGGCGGGAGGCGGACCTTCCGCACTTCTCCGGCGGCTTTTTGGAATGTAAGGACGGCAGTTTCGTCACCTCCGGACAGCCCCTGACCATAACCTTCGAGAACCAGGACATCCGGCCGGAAGACTATGAGCCGTTCAAGTTCCATCCACGCCCGGGCCATGCCGATTTCACGGCGGCCGTCAAGTACGGCGTGGAGACGGCCGCTTCCGGCGGCGGCATCTTCTCGGGGCGCATGACGCTGCCCCTGGTGGCGGCGGGCGTGCTGGCCAAACGGATGATCGCCCCCATCCGGGTGGAGGCGCGACTCGTGGAGGTGGGTGGCATTCCCGCCATCTATCCCGACGACATCGAGAAGGCCTTGAAGCGTGCCGAAGCCGAAGGCGACTCGCTTGGCGGCATCGTGGAATGCGTCTGCTCCGACGTGCCCGTAGGTCTCGGAGAGCCCTTCTTCGATTCGCTGGAATCGGTGCTCTCGCACGCCATGTTCTCGATCCCCGGCATCCGCGGCATCGAATTCGGCGACGGTTTTGCCGCAGCCCGCAAGCGGGGATCGGAGCACAACGACCGCTTTACCGATGCGATGGGCCATACGGCCACCAACGGGGCGGGCGGCATCAACGGCGGTATTTCCAACGGTAACCCCATCGTTTTCCGGGTCGCCGTCAAACCCACGGCCTCCATCGCGCAGCCGCAGGAGACCTTTGACTTTGCCGCAGGAGCCATGCGGCCGCTCTCGGCCGGCGGACGCCACGACGTCTGTTTTGCCATCCGCGTTCCGCCCGTGGTGGAGGCGATGACGGCCCTCTGTTTGGCGCAGTAAGGGATAATTACTATATTTGTACATTATGTTGTGCAGAAGCAAAGCGCCGTTCAGGCTGGGTATTGCCGGCGGGGGCACGGATGTGTCGCCCTACGCCGACCTTTACGGTGGGGCCATCCTCAACGTCACCATCAACCGTTTTGCCCACGCCACCCTGCGTCCGACAGATGACGCCCGGGTGCATTTCCATCACATCAACGATCATCTGGAGGCCGACCTGGTCGCGGCTTCGCATCTGGAGCCGGTTCGCGGGCTGGAACTCCAGTGCGGCGTGTACAACGCCGTGGTCAATCGTTTCTGCGACGGGAAGCCGCTTTCGCTGGAGCTGACCACCCAGATGGACGTTCCCTCCGGCAGCGGCCTGGGCACCTCCTCCACACTGGTGGTGGCCATGCTCGGCGCCTTTGTGGAGTGGCTGCATCTGCCGCTGGGCAAATATGATATCGCCCGGCTGGCCTTCGATATCGAACGCATCGACCTCGGCATGGCCGGCGGCCGGCAGGACCAGTATGCCGCCACCTTCGGCGGGGTGAACTTCATGGAGTTCAAGGATGACGAGCGGGTGGTGGTCAATCCCCTCTCGCTGCCCGAACCGCTCCTGGAAGAGTGGGCCATGAATACCGTGCTGCTCTATACCGATAAGCGCCGCGAGTCGGCCCGCATCATCGAGGAGCAGGTGGCCAACGTCAAGCAGAACAGGACCGCATCGGTGGAGGCCATGCACCGCGTCAAGCAGGAGGCTTTCCGCATCAAGAACTGCCTGCTGGGCGGCGATCTGGACGCGATTGGCGATGCCCTGAACGTCAGCTGGGTCAACAAGAAAAAGATGGCCCGAGAGATATCGAACGACTTTATCGACCGCATCTACGATACCGCCATCAAGGCCGGCAGTACCGGTGGCAAGATCTCCGGTGCGGGCGGCGGCGGATTTATGTTTTTCCACTGTCCGGGCAACACCCGCTACGCCGTGGTGGAAGCGCTTGAAAAGCTCGGCATCGGACAGGTTTACGATTTTGAATTCTGCAAGGAGGGCCTTACCACATGGACCGTATAGAACGCATCAAATCCCGGCTGGAGAGCCACAAATCCCTGATTGAGAACGCACTCTCCGACCCGCAGCTGCTGGAAAACCTGAACCGTGCGGCTACGGTCATTGAACAATGTTTCCGCGCGGGGAACAAGGTCTATTTCTGCGGCAACGGCGGCAGCGCGGCGGATGCCCAGCATCTGGCCGCCGAGTTTTCCGGCAAGTATCTGATCAACCGGGACTGCCTGCCTGCCGAGGCCCTGCATTGCAACACCTCCTACCTCACGGCAGTCTCCAACGATTTCAGCTACGAGATCGTCTACTCCCGCCTGATTTCCGGCATCGGCCGAAAGGGAGATGTGCTGATCGGACTCTCCACCTCCGGCAACTCCGCCAATATCGTCAAGGCCTTCGAGGTCTGCCGCGACAAGGGCATTGCCACCGTGGCCTTTACGGGTGAAGGGGGCGGAAAGATGGCGCCCCTCGCGGACCTGCTGCTGGCTGTGCCTTCCACCGACACGCCACGCATCCAGGAGACCCACATCACGCTCGGCCATATCCTCTGCGAACTGGTAGAGAACGCCATCTTCGGCAACTGAGCTATGGAGTGCATCGTACTGGCCGGCGGATTGGGCACGCGCCTGCGGGGCGTCGTGGGGAAACTCCCCAAGTGCCTGGCTCCCGTGGCCGGACGACCTTTTCTGGCATGGCTGCTGGACAATCTGGAACTCTGCGGATTCCAACATATCATCCTCTCGCTGGGCCATCGGAGTGAGGCCGTGCAGGCCTTTGTGGCGCAGCGCACCTCCACCGCCGAGATAACCTGCGTGGTGGAACCCGAACCGCTGGGAACCGGCGGCGGGGTCCGCCTGGCCCTCTCGCAAGCTCGGGAAAAGCAGGTCTTTGTCCTCAACGGCGACACCTGGTTCGACATTTCGTTCCGCGAGATGCTGGAGGCCCACCTTGAAAGCGGCGCCACAGCCACGCTGGCCCTCAAGCCGCTGCGCGATTTTGACCGTTACGGCACCGTCACGCTGGGCGAGGATGGCCGCACGCTGGAAGCCTTCCACGAGAAGGCGCCCTGCGCCGAGGGGCTCATCAACGGCGGCATCTATCTGCTGCAGCGCGATGCCCTGCAGGCGATGAAAGAGAATTTCTCCATGGAGTGTGACTGGCTCGAGCCCAAGGTGGCCACGGGCTGCCTGGCCGGCTACGTGAGCGATGGATACTTTTTGGATATCGGCATCCCGGAGGACTACGAGCGGGCCCAGGCCGACTTTTTCCTGGGGGCGCACAAACGCTACGACACCCTCTTCCTGGATCGCGACGGCGTAATTGACGTGGAGCTGGAGAGCGACTATGTCAAGAAGCCGGAAGAGATGATCTTCATTCCGGGCGCGTTGGAGGCCATCGCCCGCCTGCAGCCGCTCTTTGCCCGCACCCTCGTGGTGACCAACCAGCGGGGCGTGGCCAAGGGGGTGATGACCCTCGAAGACCTGGAGCGGGTGCACGCCCACATGCTCGCGCAAGTCGAGGCGGCGGGCGGCCATATCGACAAGATTTACTTCAGCACCGGCATGGATGAATCCGACCCCCGGCGCAAACCCAATAACGGCATGTTCCTGGATGCCCAGGAAGATTTCCCGATGATCGATCCCCAGCGCAGCCTGATGGTGGGCGACAAGCCTACCGATATGGACTTTGCAGCCAACTGCGGACTGCCCGGCGTGCTGGTCGGAGCGGAATATGGCCTGAAGGAGCTGGCCGACGAACTCATCGCAAACCTCTGAAGCCATGCGAATCGCCTTTCTCTCTACGTTTTACCCGTTCCGCGGCGGAATCGCCCAGTTCAACGCCAACCTCTATGAGGCGGCGCGTGAGGCGGGCCACGAGGTAAAGGCCTTCACCTTCACCTGCCAGTATCCCAAGATTCTTTTCCCCGGCAAGACGCAGTACGTCACGGAGCGCGACACGGCCAAAATCATTGACAGCGAAGAGATTCTCAACACCGCCAATCCCCTCACCTGGGGCCGTACCGCCCGGCGGATCGCCGCCTGGAAGCCGGATGTGGTGGTGATGAAATACTGGATGAGCTACCTGGCTCCGTCGCTGGGCAGCGTGGCCCGCAAGCTGCGCAAACGCGGCATCAAGGTCATCGCCGTGCTGGACAATGTGATCCCGCACGAGGCGCGTTTCTTTGACAAGCCATTCTCGCGGTGGTTCCTGCGCTCCCTGTCGGCCTGCGTAGCCATGAGCCGCGCCGTGCTCTCAGACAAGGAAGCGCTCGCACCGGAGGTGCCCTCCATCCTGGTTCCACACCCGCTCTATGACCATTTCGGTGCCAGACTGGAACGGGACGAATCGGCGCGGATGCTCGGGCTCAATCCGGCGCTCAAGACGTTGCTTTACTTCGGGCTGATCCGGGATTACAAGGGGCTGGACCTGCTCATCGAGGCGATGTCACATCTGGATGAGAGCTACCAGCTGCTGGCCGCCGGCGAAAGCTATGGCGGATTTGAACGCTACGAGCAGCTGGCGGCCGGAAATCCCCGGATCCACCTGCAGAACCGGTATATCGGCGACGACGAAGTGCCGCTCTACTTCTCGGCCGCCGACCTGTGCGTGCTGCCCTACCGCAGCGCCACCCAGAGCGGGATTACCGCCATCGCGCTCCACTTTGACCTGCCGCTGGTCGCCACCCCCGTGGGCGGACTGCCGGAGAGCATCGGGGAGCCCGGAGTAGGCGTTATGGCCCGCGAAGTATCGCCCGAGGCCATTGCAGAGGCTATCCGCAGCTTTTTTGAGGGGAAGCAACAGGGTTGCAGAGAGGCGATTACCGCCTTCAAGCAAACCGCCACCTGGCAACATTTTTCAGAAGAAGTCGTTCTGCTTGCAGAACGCATCTGAATTTTTGCTAAATTTGGCGCGATTATACCCTGAATTTAACCTGATGAAACTGGACAAATTCCTGCAACTGTTTGTCGTCAAGGAGAAGACCTTCTTTCCGCTCTTCATCCAAACCACCGCAAACATCCTCAAGGCCGCCCACCTGCTGGTAGACCTTACCCGTGAAGCCGATCCCGTGAACCGCCAGATGCTGGCCAACCGCATCAAGGAGTGTGAAACCGCGGGCGACACCTTTACCGATCACATCATCGAGAAACTGATCGATGCCTACAATACTCCGTTCGACCGGGAGGACATCCATCAGCTGGCACAGGACCTGGACACCTTCCTGGACAGCATCCGCGACTCCGCCAAGAAGTTCGCCATCTACCAGCCCGTCGGCACCGACGAGAAACTGACCGAGATGGCCCTGATGATTCAGCGGGACGCCGAACTGATGGACGAGATTACCGGCAAGTTCGAAACCATACGGAAGGATGCCGGTGAGATCGGCCGCCTCTGCGACGCCATTCAGGAGACCGAGCACAGCGCCGACGACATCTTCACCGCCTATATGAGCGACCTCTTCAAAGGAAATGTCGATTTCATTGAACTGGTCAAGAAAAAGAATATCATTCAGACCCTCGAGGAGACCTGCGACGACGGCAAGGATGTATCCGAGACCATCCGCACGATCCTCGTCAAAATGGGATAGACAGTGGTTGCCATCGTTATCATAGCCACGTTCATCGCGCTTGCCTTCAGTTACATGAACGGCATGAACGACGCCGCGAACGCCATCGCTACCGTGGTGGCTACGCGGGCGCTCAGCCCCAAGAAGGCAGTCTGGTGGGCCGGTTTCTGGATCTTCGCCTCCTGCTTCGTCTTCTTCTTCGTGGCCCCGCATGTGGCGGAAACCATGGGACGCGGCATCGTGCAGGAGAGCGTGATTGACCACTTCGTCATTCTGGCCGCGCTGCTCGGCGCGGTGCTCTGGACCTGGATCTGCACCCACTTCGGCCTGCCGATTTCCGCTTCGCACGCCCTGATCGGCGGCCTGATCGGCCCGGTTTGGTTCGGGTTCGGGAGCGAGCACCTGATTCTGAGCGGTATCGGACAGATTGTGCTCTTCATCGTGCTCTCGCCGCTGATCGGCATGGTGCTGGGCTTCTTCATGCACTGCTTCTTCATGTGGGCGCTGCGCCACACCCGCCTGCGTCGTACGGAAAGGATCTTCCGGCGCCTGCAACTCTTCTCCTCCGCCGTCTTCTCGTTCAGCTTCGGCTTGAACGACGGACAGAAGACGATGGGTATCATCGCCGTACTGCTCTCCGCCGCACTGGCGCAGAACCCCGACAGCGGCGTGCTGCAAGTGCTCTACAACGTGGGAGAAGGCCAGTTCGTACCTTACTGGCTGATCATCGTCTCCTATGCGCTGATCTCCCTGGGAACCATCATCGGCGGCTGGAAGGTAATCAAGACCCTCGGCGGCGGCCTGACCAAGGTGACCCCCGTCACCGGCTTCTGCTCGGAAACGGCCGGCTCCCTGACGCTGATCATCACGGCCGCCCTCGGTATTCCGGTCTCCACCACCCACACGGTGACGGGCGCCATCATCGGCACCGGCCTGACCAAAGGGGTCAAGAGCGTGAAATGGGTGACCGCCAAGCGCATCGTCTGGGCCTGGGTGCTCACCATTCCGGCCACCATCGTCGTCTCCGGACTTATCTACAAACTGCTGCAACTATTTTAAACACAAACATAACCTAACTACCGTAATGAAAAAACTTGTTCTACTGCTGGCTTGCTTCTTTGCTATGGCAAGTCTTGCTTTCGGCCAGGTCACCAAGGTGAAAGGAACCATCGTCTTCGCGGATGACGGCACTCCGGTCATCGGTGCCTCCGTTCTGGTCAAGGACTTCACGGGAATCGGCGCTACGACCGATCTCGACGGAAAGTTCGTCCTCTCCGGCATTCCGAAGGAGGCCAAGACGCTCATCGTCTCCTTCATCGGCATGCAGACCGAGGAGGTCGCCATCCGCCCGGAAGTCACGGTCCAGATGAAACCCTCAACGGAACTCCTGGAAGAGGCCGTTGTCACCATCGCCTACGGCGCTGCCAAGAAATCCAGTCTGACCGGTGCCGTGGCTTCGGTCAGTGCCGAAAAGATTGAGAACCGCATTACCTCCGACGTCACCTCCGCCCTTGAGGGTACGGTGGCCGGTGTCCAGGTCAACAGCACCTATGGCGCCCCGGGTGAGAGCCCGACGATCCGCATCCGTGGTATCGGTACCGTCAACGGTGACGCCACCCCGCTCTATGTGGTGGACGGCGTGCCTTACGACGGTGACAGCGCCGAGCTGAACCCCGCCGATATCGAGAGCGTCTCCGTCCTGAAGGACGCAGCTTCCGCAGCCCTCTACGGTAACCGCGCTTCCAACGGTGTCGTGCTGATTACCACCAAACAGGGTACCACCAACGAGAAGGTACAGATGCGACTCGACATCCGTCAGGGTATCTACGCCCGCGGACAGAAAGAGTACGACGTGATGACGCCGAACGACTGGATGGAGGCCGAGTGGCTGAACATGAAGAACCAGTATATCGGCAACGGTTACGACCCCACGGCTGCCGGCGTGTACGCCAGCAACTACCTGATCCTGGACCGCGTAAAGCACAATATCTACAATGTACCCGACGACCAGCTCTTCAATTCGCAGGGTAAACTGGCCGACGGTGTCAAGATCCGGGACGGCTATCTGGACGACCTGAACTGGTTCAAGGAGGCTTACCGCGTGGGTTACCGTCAGGAGTACAACCTCCGCGGACAGGGCGGTGCCGACAAGAGCGATTATTACTTCTCACTCGGCTACCTGAATGAGCAGGGCTACGTGGTCAATGCGGACTACTCCCGTCTGACCGCCCGCGCCGTGGTCAACACCAAGCCTTACAAGTGGATCAAGACCGGTCTGAACCTCTACGGAAGCTACCTCAATACCAACCACTCCGACGGTTCGGACGAGAGCTACACCAACTACACCTACGTCTGCCGTATGATCGCCCCGGTTTATCCGGCGCACATCCACGATCTGGAGACCGGTGAGTATGTGCTCGACGAGAACGGCAACAAGCAGTACAATATCGGTTACTTCACCGACAAGGACGGCTATGTGCAGAACACCCGTCTGCAGTTCGAGGACCGCAACGTCATCTGGGAGAACATCGTCAACTCGAACAACTCCAAGAAGATCGTGCTGCAGGGTACCGCTTACGTGGATCTCTACTGGAAGGATTTCACCCTGACCATCAAGGGTAACCTCAACCTTCGCGACAACACCCAGAAGCGCTACTACAGCTCCGAGCTCGGTGCCAACCGTTCGATCGGTGCCGCCACCCGTACGGAGAACGCCTATACCAAGCTGACCCTCCAGCAGCAGCTGCGCTGGGCCAAGCAGCTCGGTTCGCACTCCCTCAGCGCCCTGGTCGCTCACGAGACCTACGACTACAACCGCGACTACTACTACGGCAAGAAAGACAACGAGCTCTATCCGAACCAGCAGCAGTTCGCAAACTTCACCCAGATTGAATCGCTGACCAGTTACAACTACGTCTACCGTACGGAGAGCTACTTCGGCCGCGTCCGCTACAACTACGAGAACAAGTATAACCTGGAAGGTTCCTTCCGCCGCGACGGTTCTTCCCGTTTCGCAGAGGGCGCCCGCTGGGGCAACTTCTGGTCTATCGGTGCCAACTGGATGATCAGCCACGAAGATTTCATGCGCCGTGTGAAATGGGTCAACTCCCTGAAACTCCGTGCCGACTATGGTGAGGTGGGTAACGATGCCGGTGCAGGCTACTTCTCCGGCTATGACCTCTACACCATCTCCCAGAACGCCAACCAGCCGGCTATCTACTTCTCGCAGATCGGTAATCCTAATCTGAAGTGGGAGACCGGTGCATCCTGGGGCATCGGTATCGAGGCACGCCTCTTCAAGCGCTGGAACCTCAACGTCGAGTACTACGACAGGGTCAACAAAGACCTGCTCTTCGACGTGTACAACCCGCTGTCCGCCGGTGCAACCTCCACCAGTTCCGCCGTCTCGGTCATCACCAAGAACCTGGGTAACGTCTCCAACCGTGGTGTGGAAATCGAGACCGACGTGGACATCATCAAGCACCGCAAGTGGAAATTCAACCTGGCAGCCAACGCCACCTTCCTCAAGAATACCGTCACCAAACTGCCGGAAGGCAACAAGGACGGTATCACGACCTACGCCGGCGGCAAGGCCATCCAGCGGGTACAGGAAGGCCACCCGCTCTATTCGTACTACCTGTACGACTGGGTAGGTATCGACCTGATGAACGGCCGCTCCCTGTACCGTCCGAACCTGACGGACTACTGTATCACCGACAACAAGGCGGCGGACGGCGAGGTTCTCTACGGAACGCCGGTCTATGACGAGGATGGTCTGGTTACGAACCTCTTCCCGAAGACCTACACCATCATCAACGGCGAGCCTTACTGCTACCATTACGCATACGCAGCCCGCAACTACTGCTACCATGCCCACCCTACGGTATTCGGCAGCGTGACGGCCACCCTGAGCTACAAGCAGTGGTCGCTCTCCTCGCTCTTCACCTATTCGCTCGGCGGTTACACCTACGACGGTGCGTACCAGAGCCTGATGGGCAACTCCTCCATCTCCATGCACCAGTTCCACAACGATTTGAAGAACACGGCATGGGACGGCATTCCCGACGGCATCACGGAGGATTCCCCGAACCGTATCGCTACCAGCGGCGTCTCCCCGCTGAACAGCTCCTACTACACGGGCAACAGCAACGCCAACTCCAACCACTGGCTCATCCCCTCGCATTACTTCATCATCAAGAATGTCAAGCTCAGCTACGCCGTTCCCAAGAAGGTGCTCCGCAAGTTGGGCGGCATCCGCGGTGTAAACTGCAGCGTGAGCGGCGAGAACCTTCTCACCTTCAGCGCCCGCAGGGGTATGAACCCGCAGCAGTCCCTCAACGGCTACCACGGACACGTATTCGTGGCGCCGCGTATCGTTACGCTTGATTTCAGCCTCAAGTTCTAAAGAATAAGGAATTGCGTTATGAAAAATACTGTTAAATATTTCGCACTGGCTCTGGCGCTCCTCTTCTGCTTCGGTTGCAGCAAGGAGTACCTCAACACCTATCCTGAGAACTCGATCCTCAAGAAAGACGCCTTTGAAACGACCAAGACCGCAGCCTGGGCCGTCAACGGCCTCTGCCGCCTTCAGAGCACGTCCCACCCCAATGCCGGACAGAACGGTGAAGCCACCATCATGCTCTACTACGGCAACTATCCGGGCCAGCACTTCCAGAAGTGCAACCGTACCGGTCTGGCGTATCTGATGAACCAGACCTATCACCTGCTGCTTGACAACAGCTACGACATCTATCCCTGGTACTACTACTACAAGCTGATCCTCAACGCCAACCTGATCCTCGAGAACGTGGACGGCGCCAAGGGCCCCGACAATGAAAAAGAGTTCATCAAGGCGCAGGCCCTGACCTTCCGCGCCTGGTCCTTCTTCCGCCTGAGCGAACTCTACTGCTGGAGGTGGCAGGATTCCAAGGGTGACTACAAATACAAGGATGCAAACGGCGACGTACAGACCATGAACGGCGTCTACGGTGCCATCCAGGGAATTCCGCTCCGTCTGGAATCCTCCACGGGCGACCTTGCCTGCGCTTACCTGAGGGAAGTGCGCGACCGGGTCTATGCCGACCTGGACCAGGCTATTGCCTACTACAAGTCCTGCGGCATCGACCGTGAACGCAACGAGTACTACAAGCCGAACCTGGACGTGGCTTATGCCATCTATGCCCGTGCAGCCCTCACCTACGCCTTCAGCGACGATCCGGAATCCCGCTGGGACGACATCATCAACTTCGCACGCCTGGCTCGCGCAAACTATCCGCTGATGAGCAATACCGAGTATCTGGAGAGCGGCTTCAACAAGGCCAACGACGAGTGGATCTGGGGCACGTACGACGCTCCGGACGAGAACATCAGCACCAACAGCTTCTACGGCTACATGGCCAGCAACGGTACCACCTCCAACACGGTGACCTATCCCTCCGCTATCAGCAAGGAGCTGTATGATAAGATCCCGTCTTCCGATGTCCGCCGCAAGTGCTACCTGGAGCCGAAGCCGGGTGAGATTGACATTCTCTATTACCCGACCACCGGCCGTAGCGTGGGTCCGCTCGCCGAGCGTGCAAAACGGGAATACGGGCACAAACTCTATCTGGACAAGAACGGTCAGCTGATCTCCTCCATCTACATCTACATGCAGTTCAAATTCCAGGCAGCCCAACTGCCGGCAGTCGGCTGCGTCTGCATCATGCGCGCCGCCGAGATGTACTACATCGAGATGGAAGCCCTCTATCGCAAGGGTGGCAACGAGGATCTGATCCGCTCGCTGCTCGCTGAGGTCAACCAGGACCGCAACCCCTCTTACACCTGCACGCTGAGCGGCAGCAAGCTGCTGGATGAGATCAAACTCTACCGTGCATTCGACCTCTGGGGCGAGGGACTCGACTGGTTCGACATGAAACGCTGGCGTTCCTCCATCTCCCGCAAGAGTCTGGCCAACGGCGGTAGTTTCCACGCCGGCTTCGCAAAGACGATCGGCCCGACCGCTGCCAACCGCTGGACCTGGATTATCCCGCGCCGCGAGACCGACTTCAACAAGGCGATCACCGTGATCGGCGGCGAGATTGAATCCGACGACTAACCCGCCGGGATGATGACAGAACACTATCTCGTTGCCGGAAACCGGTTCGCCCTGACCATGGCGGACGACTGTCCCCTCTGGGGCCGGCTGGCCAACTACGCTCCCTTCCGGACGGATTCCTCCGGCGAGCCGCTCTTCATCCTGGAATTCATCGACAAGATGGATCCGGTGGAGAAGGTGCCCGTCTATACGGAGAAGTCCGAAGAGGAGGACCAGCCCCGCATCGAGATTTACCGAAACGGCAACCCCGAAGACCCGCGCGACTTTGCGTGGGTCTTCGAGATGGCCCCGGTGCAGCGGATGAACATCTGCGCCCGGGTGATTGTGTCGGAAGACTTCTCCCGCGCACAACTGGCGGTGGCCAGCGTAGAGGCGGTGGGCGAGTTTGCCGTCAACAACACCCTGATGCTGCTCTATGCCTTCCGCACCGCCCCGCTGAACACCCTGGAACTCCACGCCTCCGTGATTCTGCACCAAGGCAAGGGCTACCTGTTCCTGGGCAAGAGCGGCACCGGCAAGAGCACCCATTCGCAATTGTGGCTCAAATACATCCCGGAGTGCGAATTGCTCAACGACGACAACCCGATTGTCCGCGTGGGCGAGGATGGCGTTATCCGGGTCTACGGATCCCCGTGGAGCGGCAAGACCCCGTGCTACCGCAATCTGGAGGCCCCGGTGGGCGCATTCGTCCGCCTCAACCAGTATCCGGAGAACCGCATCCGCCGCTGCAGCGTCTTCGAGGCCTATGCCTCGGTCTATCCCTCCTGTTCCGGCCTCCGCGCCATTCCCACCATCGGAGACGGCATGCACGCCTCCATTGAAAAGGTGGCGCTCGAGATTCCCTGCTTCGTGCTGGACTGCCTGCCCGACGAAGGGGCGGCGCGACTCAGCCACGATACCATCGTCCGCTAGCCCATGGAGAAGCGCATCCTACCCAACGAGATTCTGCTCGCCGAGGCCGGAGCGCTGCTCGCCGAAGGGCGGGACGTGGAATTGCTGGTAAAGGGGAACAGCATGCTGCCCTTCCTGCACGATGAGCAGGACAGCGTGCGCCTCCGCAAGCTGGAAACCGTGAAAAAGGGGGATATCGTGCTGGCCCTCATCGCCCCAGGACGCTATGTGCTGCACCGCGTGCGGAAACTCGAGGGCGAGCGGCTGACGCTGATGGGCGACGGCAATATCCGGGGAACCGAAAGCTGCACCTGCGCCGACGTACTCGGCACCGCCATCGAATTCGTCCGTCCCGACGGAACCCGCCGCAGACCGGGAAAAGGTCGCCTCTGGGCGGCCCTGCGTCCCATTCGGCGCTACCTGCTGTTCATTTACAGAAGATTAAGAAAGAAAGCATAACATGAAGATTAAGGAAGGTTTCAAACTCCGTGAACTCGGCCGCGAGTTTATCGTGGTGGGCGAAGGCATCGCCCAGGTCAACTTCAACAAGATGATTTCCCTCAACGGCACCGCCGCTTTTCTCTGGAGAGAACTCTTAGGCAAGGATTTCACGGTAGATGATATCACCAAGTTGCTCTGCGACAACTATGAGGTGGAAGAGGCGGTAGCCGCCGCAGACGCCGCCACCCTCGTGGAGAACTGGCGCAAAGCCGAACTGCTGGACGAATAAACAATGAAGAACTTCCGCTCGTGCTTGAAGGGAATGGGCGCCATGCTCAAACCGCTGCGATGGAGAGTAGCCGTCGGAGTGGGCATCGGTCTGGTGCGGATTGCCGCATCGCTGGCCTTTGTCTGGATCTGCAAACGGCTGGTCGATATCGCCACCGGCGCGGTGGTGGCCCCGCTGGGCGGAAGCATCGGCCTGATGGCCGGCATCCTGCTTGTCCAGATCCTGGGCAACGTGGGGGCATCCTGGTGGGAGAGCTACATCACGGTGGAGGCACAGAACGGCTTTCGCCACAGCGTCTTCTCCCACGTCCTGCGCAGCACCTGGAACGGCCGGGAGGCCTTCCACAGCGGAGATACGGTCAACCGCCTGGAGGAGGATATCCGCGTGGTGGTGGACCTGCTCTGCTCCCGACTGCCGAGCGCGATTGTCACGCTCTGCCAGCTGGTGGCCGCATCGCTCTTCCTGCTCACCCTCTCCCCCAACCTGGCCTGGATCCTGATTATCCTGATGCTGGCCGCCGTACTGGGCAGTCGCCTCTTCTTCCGCACGCTGCGCCGGCTGACGGCCGCCATCCGTGCCAAGGACAGCCAGGTGCAGGCCTACATGCAGGAAAACCTGCTGAATCGGGTGGTGGTGCTGACCCTGATCGGCGCCGAGCGGGTGCTCTCGCGACTGGGCATGCTGCAGCGCGACGTGCGGGACAATACCATCCGCCGCACCAACTATAACGCAGTGGCCCGTACCTTCATGGGGCTGGGATTCCTCTCGGGCTATGCCGCCGCCTTTCTCTGGGGCGTCTTCGGCATTCGCTCGGGCGCGGTGACCTACGGTATGATGACCGCCTTCCTGCAGCTGGTGGGGCAGATTCAGCGGCCGATTGCCGAACTGGCGCACCATGTGCCCGCCTTCATCCACTCGCTCACCTCGGTGGAGCGCCTGATGGAACTGGAGGAGCTGCCGCTGGAGGAGCATGGAAAACCGGTACAGATCGAGGGGGCGCCCGAAATTTCCATCGAGCACCTGACCTTCGGCTATGCCGGCCAGGCGGAAGCGGTCTTCAAGGATTTCTCCTATGTATTCAAGGGCGGTGAAATGACCGCCATCACCGGCCACACCGGAATCGGCAAGAGCACCCTCATCCGGCTGATTCTGGCACTGTTGCGGCCACAGGAGGGAATGATCCGCGTGGGCGGCGTTCCCGTCAGCCCGGACCTGAGAGGGAACTTCATGTACGTTCCGCAGGGCAATTCGCTGCTGAGCGGGACCATCCGGGAAAACCTCCGCCTGGTGGCCCCCGAGGCTACCGACGACCAGCTGCGCGAGGCGTTGGAACTCTCAGCGGCGGAATTTGTCTTTGAGCTGCCCGACGGGCTCGATACCCTCTGCAGCGAAAAGGGCGGCGGACTGAGCGAAGGCCAGGCGCAGCGCATCGCCATCGCACGCGGCCTGCTGCATAACGGCGGCATCCTCGTGCTGGACGAGGCCACCTCGGCCATCGATCCGGCCACCGAAGAGCGGTTGCTACATAATCTTAGCGCCCGCTTTCACGGGCGCAAGACCATTCTGTTCATCTCCCATCGGGAGGCTGTCACCTCGGCGGCCGATGCCGTACTCAGCATTGGCGCGCAGCGCGGCTAGAGCAGATTTCCAAAGTATATCGCGTTGGTCAGCAGATGGTTCGTGCAGAACCAGTAGGAGCGGTAGTTGACCTCTTCCAGGAAATAGACCACCGCGCCCTTGCCCGCTTTGACCGTTGCGGCGGCCGGTGAACCGGCGAACCGTTCGAGGTTGTGCTGCGTGATGTAGCCGGAGCGGTAGGGTTCATCGGCGAAGCGCAGGATGACATTGGCATCGGCGGGCATCTTCCAGGTCGTCGCGCGCGCCTTGAAGAGATCCAGCTCCTTGCAGTCGTAGCCCCAGAGAACCGGGCTCTCGCCCACCAGGTGCGCATTCAGCACCACGCCGCTGATGTCGCTCTTGGAGAGACGGACCTTCGGCTTGATGGCACCGATGTATTCGCCCACGTGGTTGGCCCCACCGATCAGGATCAGCGTGCCGCCCTCCTTCACCCACTGCGTGAGTTTTTCGTAAGCCTCCGGATACTTCTCCTTCCTCGGGGCGCCGTTGCCGGCGAAGATTACCGCGTCGTAGCGTTTGAAATCGAAGGCGGAATCCGCCAGTGCGGTCGCCTCTACCAGCGTGTGGTTCATTGCATAGCGTGCATCGAGCAGGTACCACAGGGAGCCCTGCATGATGGAAGCGGCGCCCGAAGTGATGAGGGCCGTCCTGGGCTGACGTACCACCTCGCGCTTCACGGCGTCGAGGTCGAAGCCCTTGCGTTTGTCGGCCTGCAGAGCGGTCAGATCTACGGCTGACTTGGCCGCCTCTTCGCAAAGCAGCCCGTAGAGGGCCTCACCCTCCAGCGGCTGGTCATTCACCGGGACGATCAGCGTACCGGCGGGGAAGATCTTCTTCACCTTGGCAGCTTTGTAGCGGTACTCGAAGGGCTGGGGAGCCACCTCTACGCGGACGCCCTTCTTCTGCAGCGCACCAATCAGGTAGGGCGCATAGTAATCACCGTTGCTGAAGGCGTAGCCGATGGGGCTCAGGCCGCCCGTGACGGTCCCTTGCGGGAACTCCCACTGATCAATCTTCTCGGCAGCCTTGGGCGCTTCAGCCGTCAGGCCGTAGTTCAGGCCGTAGGCCCGGGCCGGAGACCAGGTGGAGATGTCGTAGAAGATGCTGTCCTGGAACGAAGTGATATCCTCGAAGATGCCTTTGATCTTATAATAGTGCTTCTGGCGGAACGGAACATAGTACCGCTCGTTCCCCTGCTTGTCGCTCGTCTTGTAAACGTCAATCTCGTGGAGGCGCAGATTGTCGATGAAATGCCAGGCGAGGGCTTTGTCTCCGCGGGCATCAAAGAGATAGCCCTGGTTCGCGTCCTGCTCGGCGGCAGCGGCTGCATCCACATAGAAGCGGCGCTGGTAGTCCATCAGAGCATGGCGATTGTCAATAGCGCCTTCCACGACCGCCATGGCGGCATGGCCCTGCCAGCGGATGGTCTCGGGTAGCGAGAAATCCCCGTTCTTGGAGGAGTTGGCCAGGTGGCCGCGGGAGGAAGCCGCCTCGTGAAGAATGCAGACGGAACCCTGGATATCCCCGTAGCAGGCGCCTTTGCCGATAAAGAAGTCATCGTAGCCGCGGCGGGTAAAGAACTGGGTGCCGATGGCCTTGAGGTTGCGCGCCGTATATTTGGAGATGGCCAGGGTCAGATCCTGGTTCTCCTGCGGAATGTACTGATAGGTACGGTTCGGATCGCCCGGGCTGAAATAGAAGAGGTTGCGGGTACCCATCTCGTGCATGTCGAGCAGCACGGTCGGCATCCAGTACTCATACATCGCCGCACCGTTGCGCCCCACGTCGTGCTGAGCGGTCAGCCAGTCGCGGTTGCAGTCCATCCAGTAGTGGTTGGAGCGCGACGAGGGCTGCGCTTCGCGGTACTCGCGACCCTGCTTGTCCAGGAAGTGGTTGCGGCTGGCCGTGGTGTTGATCCACGAGCAGAAGCGGTTCAGGCCGTCCGGGTTGAAGCCCGGGGTAAGGATCAGGACGGTATTCTCCAGGAGATTCTCCATCTTGTCGCCCTGCGCGGCGGTGAAGTAGTAGGCAATGGCCAGCAACGCCTGGCTGCCGGAGATCTCGTTGCCGTGGATCGTGCCGCCCAGGTTGATCACGAGCGGCATGGCATCGATATCCAGGTCACCGGAGACCTTGGGATCCAGCAGCTGCATGTGCTCCTGGCGGATCTGCTCCAGGCGGGCCTGGTTCTTCGGGGCCGTGATGTAGACATGCATGAAGGAACGCCCTTCGAAGGTCTTGCCGAAGGTCTTGGTAGAGACGCGGTCGGAAGTCTGCGCAAGGTAGTTCATGTAACGGGTAATATCGCCCCAGTCGGCCAGACGGTCGCCCACCTCGAATCCGAAGAAAGCGTTCGGCGTCAGGATGGCGGGGTTATAGCTGTCTCCCGAAACGGGGAGGAAATACTCCACAGCAGCCGGATCCGTAGGGACTGCGGCGGGGCTGCCCGGCTGAGCGGAAGCGCTCAAGCCCGTAAGCAAGACAGTCGCCCCGAGGACGACTGTCGCAAGATTCTTTTGTATCTTATTCATTGTCAGTATGACTATAAATCGAAGTTGGCCAGGTAGAAGCTCTCGATCTTGGCATCGGCCTCGGCATTGAGTTTCTTCAACTCGTCGCGGTCAATCTTTCCGGCTGCATACCAGCGGTTGAGGGCAGCACGATAAGGCGGGATGATTTCAGCCTCAAGACGGAGAACCTTCTGCAGGTAACCGGTGCCTTCCCCATTGTAGAAAAGCTCCCAGTTGAAGTAGCGTTTGTGGTTGTTATCGTCGTTGTCCAAATCGAAGCAATAAGCACGCTCCTTGAGGGTATAGCCCCACTTGGAGAGCGGTGCCTGCAGTTTTTCGTTGCCGCGAACCATCACGGGAAGACCCTCCTCGGCGACCGCTTCCCAGACGGGGATGGCGACGGTCGTGCCCGGATAGCTGACAACGGTCCACATGGTAGTCAGTTCAGGGTTCTCGCCCGGCTTCACGCCCGTGATGACGACACTGCAGGTCGTGGTCTTGCGGGTGATGAAATCGTTGTCGAACGCCCAGCCGGTGGTCTTGGGAGCATGGTTCTCGTCGCCGCGAAGGTTCAGGTCCATCAGGACGTTGGCATAGCAGCGGACATGGTTGTTCAGCAGGAATTCAGGGGTGATGCCGGCCTCGAGGCCCTTGCGGGTCAGCGCCTCTGCGGTCATGTAGCGGCAGTGCCCCTTGCCCTCGATGCGGGGACGACCGTTGTAGGAGAAGTTGCTGCGGACCAGGTAGCCGTCCGGAGCCACGTTCGGGTCGTTCACATCATATTTGTAGTAAGCATTGTTACCTACCTCAAAGTAGGCGGCATTGCCCTGGGCATCCATCACGCCATAGTTTGTTTCCACTCGCCAGGGCTTGGGAAGTTCGTTGAGCATTTTCTCGAAGTCATCCACGGTGGCGCACTGCTCGAGAGCCTTGCGCATCAGGACACCATTGCTGCCGCTCTTGGCGTTCAACGTGTCGGGTTCGATGTTATAGGAAACCGTATTGAAGATGGCGAAGCCTTCGGAGTTGGTACCCACCCAGACCGCGCTGGGATCTTTGGATTTCTCAGCTACGATGCCGGTGAAAGCATACTTTCCGTCAGCGGCCGGGAAGTGGCGCATGATGTTGCGGGCAGCGCCCGTATCGCGGTTTTTCCAGATGAGCGGACGGCCGTCGGGCGTCACTTTACCGGAAACGATGATGCTGGTGCAAGCATAAGACATGGCTGCGCTTGCAAAAAGGAAAAGGGTCAGCGCGAGGGCTGCTTTACGGAACATTTTCATAGAAGTCCTTTATTATTTGTGACCCTAAAAATACAAAAAAATCCGGCTTAGCAAAAAATATAAGGATTGTGTATCTTTGCAGAAAAGGAGTGTACCGTCATGAAAAAGATTATTCTTCTGCCCCTCGCCCTTCTTTCCGTCCTGCTGCTTGCAACAGGCTGCCCCAATTGGGAGCATGAACCCCAACCCTACCCCTATGTCACAGGCACTTACGTCTTGACCGGCGGGGCCCCTGGCAGTGCCGGCGCCACCCTGCTCCCCTATGTTTATCAGAGCAAGGAGGTGCCCGCGGATCTGTTCGGGAGCGCCAATGGCGGCAAGACGCTCGGCGCCACGGCGGAGGATATGCTCTGCGTGAACGGCTATTTCTACATCTGTGCAACGGCCGATCAGGTCCTCTACAAGACCGATTCACTGGGCCGCGTTCTCTCGGAAATCGTGACGCCGGAGACCGCGCGCTCGCCCCGGCACGTCATCAACTACAAGGACAAACTCTATGTCTCCTATGCAGAAGGATTTGTGGCGGAGATCGATACGTCTACTTCCGCCATCCGCACACTGGAGGTGGGCGGCACGCCGAACGGCCTCTGCGCCAGCAACGACAAGGTGTATGTAGCCCTCTCGGGCAATACGAGCACCTCCGTGGCGGTGATCGAGGCGCGTTCCTTCACGAGCCTTCCCGCACTGACGGTGGCCGCCAATCCCCGCAAACTGATCGCCCTCTCGGACCGGATCGTCTATCTGCTCTCCGACGGCGACGGTGCGGGTGAGAAATCCTCCCTGCAGGTAATTGACACAAAGGAAGATGAAATCTCCCCGCTCAAATCCATCCGCAATGCGGTGGATTTCACCTTCAGCAACCGGATCGTCTATGTCCTTCAGAAGATGGATGCCGAGCGCTACTACATCTGCCCGGTTGACGGCGACCTGAGGCTTGCCATCCAGGAGAATATCCTCGGCAGCGATGTGCAGGTGACCCAGCCGACCTCCTTCTCGGCCGATCCGGTCAACGGTTTCCTTTTCATCGGACAGCAAAAGGCCAACGGGGAGGGTTCCCTGCTGGTCTTCTCCCCCAATGGAGGCTATCTGGATACATTCCCCTCCGGCAGTTCCGCTCCGGCAGGGACCTACTTCTCCACCTCTATCCGGTATCTTTAGTCAATATCAGGGAACGGGGCCTTCTGCCGAATCCGACGGGTAATATCCGTCAGCGCTCCGTCGCGCCCCACGGCATAGAGCCGCTGGTTGGTACCGGGATCCTTCAGGCTTCCGAACTCCGCCCGGTAAGGCCCTACCTTTATATAATCAAAGGCCGTACGGTCTATGCCCTCCGGAATGGCTTCCGCCCCGGAATACCAGGCGCTCTTGAGTTTCAGCTCCCGGCGGACGTAGGCGGCCAGTGCGGCCACCGCGGCGGGATCGGCATCCCCGCCCATCAGGGCAATGCAGGTAACCCCCGCATAGCGTGTGGAAAGCGTAAGGAGAGCCTCTTCTGTGAGAGGCTCTCCAATGTCTTCCCGAAGATGGGGGCTGTGGCATCCTTCGCACCGGAACGGGCATCCGGTGATGTTCACCGCCAGGGTCGTTTCGTCCGGAATCTCCTGAAAAACAATGTCGAAGTTGTAAAATTTCAACATTATTTCAGCGACGAGGCTTTCGCGTAGAAACGTTTGGCAGCTTCTTTCTGGCGCGGCATCGAGAAGCAGCTGATGCGCTTCATGTAGCCGATGATGCGGGTTGCGTAGTCCACATTCTTGCTGTGGCACTTCGGGCACTCGCCGAGGTAGCGCTTGTCGATATGGCCGCAGTCGTTGCAGATGGTGTTCGGAATGTTGAAGGTGAAGTAGTTGCAACCTTCCTGTGCGGCCACCTTGAGCAACTGG
>JAEEGL013693040.1_pt1 | contig 25251 bp, 19 predicted proteins | sample 9134231 | NCBI WGS metagenome assembly JAEEGL01 (sample SAMN16246548, study PRJNA631951) | gut metagenome | biome: gut microbiome; feature: rumen; material: fiber-attached | host: Bos | place: Iran: Karaj | collected 2018-10 | reverse complement strand
TGGAACATCAACTTCTCTTCGGGCTATGACTTTAACTTCAAACGAATGTCCATGACCACAGCCTCCGTCAATCGTGACCTCCATTGCTTCTCGATGGGGTGTTCGATGGTCATTGCGCCATATCGCTCCTATAACTTTACCTTTGCCTGCAACGCCGGCACCCTTGCCGATGTGCTGCGTTGGAAGAAGCAATCGAGCTACTCAAGTAATATTGAATGGTACTGATGAGATGCTGATAAATGAAGAATTATGAGTTGAGAATTAATTGATGAGCTTGTTAAACTTTTAAACAGGGCAAAGCCCGATTAAACCTTTATTTGAAGAATATCTATCATAACGATATCATGGACATGTTGCTGCGTAGTGGACGCGAAGGCATGAACGTGCGACGGCTGACCAATCAGTTGTTCAACTTGCATAGCGATATCTTTGCGGCAGACATCGACTATGGACAACTCTACAATCAGGTGCGCAGCTACCTGTGGCGGCAATCGCGTCTGCGCCATTCGCCCATCGTATGGCTTCGCTGGGGACAATATGCGCTGAAGTCCGACATCGCAGTGCAATTGGACATCTTCATAGATATGCCAGCAGAGACTAATGCAGATGAATCCGAACAATCCGTTGTGCAAGATGACTGCCGACAGTTGAAACTGTTTTAGCATGAGTGAAAAGTGATGCTACGAAACGTAACTTTGGTACAACGAAAATAAAAACATGAAACGACAATAAATAACGAGTCTTAAACTAATAATATCAATATGAAAAAACTTCTTTCTATCATTGCTTTGGCAACCTTGTTGCTTTGTGGTTGCGACAAAGAAAGTTACTACCACACGATGGGTATCATTTATCCCAATGGCTACAAAGCTCTGTATGCCGACCAAAACGTGGATAGTGTTGTAATTTTCGTAACGGACAATTTCAGTCTCACCTCGAATGCTTCTTGGGCGAAATTGCCAAGTGGGGCAGACAACACTGAGGTGAAGAACGTCTATCGTGTGGTTTACCATCTGGTGGCGCTTGTTAACCTCGATGCAAACACGACAGGAGAGGTGCGCGAGGCAATCATCACTTTGCATAGCGCAGGTAGCGATGATTGGGATCACACGGCTTACACGAGGTTCTATCAGGACACCCTACTCAACATCACAAACCCGCTTCCTGCCTACTCCTACAAGGATGGAACAAAGACAGGAGCCGCTTTCCTGGACTCTATCGCTGCTGTTCAAGACCCTGACACACTGAAGTTCCACGCTTATGGCGACTGGACGCTCACAGATGGCGAATTCATTCATCCACGTGTGACGTCAGGCTCGGCTGGCGACTACGCTGTTGTGTTGGATGTAGATGCCAATGCTGTGGAAGAAGAACGTGAAACTGTGGTAGTACTGACCAGTCGCGGAGTAAGCAACAAAGTAAGGTATATCCAAAAGGCAGCCAAATTATAAAATGAGAACCTGCAAAAATATTCTCTTGGCTTTCCTCTGTGCTTTTGGGCAGATGGGATGGGCAGGGGTGCCCGACTCAGTTTATGTTAAAGTAAGTGCCCCTAACAACGGAAGTGGACTGTTTCTCCAATGGAGTTCCGACGGACGTTTCTGGCGCTCTGCCACACAGCGTCGCATTCTAGGCAGCGACTTTGGCGCTTGGGGAGCAGAAAAGAAACTCTACCACCCAAGTATGGCCAGGGGCAAGGACGGATTGGTGGCGTTGGTGTTTCAACTCAATGAACGCAACAACCAATTTGGTGTGACCACAACTCGCGACTTCATTCATTGGCGTCCGCAGGACTACCCCTCTATGGAAGGGGTGGGGCAGTGCCTTTCTCCCATCATTCGTACTGAAGGCGAGGGATTTGTGGTAACTTTCCATAATAGCGAGGGGCAACGTTTTCAAACCTCAACGTCCGACCTCATCCATTTCACTTCACCCGAGCTTGTGGAGGGGCCAAACGTCGCCGCTGAAAACCTGAAAGTGCCTTATCGTATGGTTGAAACTCTCTCTAACAACTCTCATGCCTCGGAGGTCAAGAGTGTGTTGGAGGGTGAATTGGCGCGTGACAATGAACAACGTTTTGCTGACCTCAAGGACTTGCGTGCCGAAGTGGTGGTGGATGCTGCGCGAAAGAAGACTATCAGCGACCATCTTATGGGCATCTTCTTTGAGGATATCAACTACAGTGCCGATGGAGGCTTATGGGCTCAGCTCATCCAAAATGGTGATTTTGAATACGATCCACACGATCGTCTTGGTGATGACAACTGGAATCAGATGACAGCATGGGAAACGAGTGGAAGCGGAGGGCGATTGATTACCGACATTGTAGGCGTAGGTCCTAACAACAGACATGCTGTCGCATTTGACATAAGCGAACTTGGTCGCTTCGGCGCATTGCTCAAGTTAGAGAATAGTGGTTACGATGGCATTCCCATTAAGGCAAAAGAAACATATGACCTTTCGCTTTATATCAAAGGCGGAAAGGTGAAGGTGTCGCTAATGGAGGGAGAATCCACGTTGTCAGAGAAAACGTTGGGTGGAGGAAAGAAAGAATGGAAGCTGGCACGAACTGTGATGAAGCCATTGCGTGCTTGCAACAATCCTAAGGATGTCAAACTTGTAATTTGCCCTCTTGAAAAAGGTGTTACTGCTATTGATATGGTCTCACTGATGCCTCGAGATACCTACAAGGGACACGGACTTCGTCGGGATTTGGCTGAAACACTCGAGGCTCTTCATCCCACTTTCATGCGCTTCCCAGGTGGATGTGTGGCTCACGGTGATGGGCTCGGCAACATATATCGTTGGAAGGAAACCATTGGCCCACTCAAGGACCGTAAGCCCCAACGCAACATCTGGGGCTATCATCAGTCGAGACAACTGGGTTACTACGAGTTCTTCCAGATGTGCGAAGATATGGGCATGGAACCTCTGCCTGTCTTGGCGGCAGGTGTGCCTTGTCAGAACTCTAACGATGGTGGACCTGGTCAGCAGGGTGGCATCCCTATGAAAGACATGCCCGCCTATGTGCAAGACATCCTCGATCTCATTGAGTGGGCAAATGGTGACGCTTCCACAGTGTGGGGTCGTAAGCGCATTGAGCAGGGACACAAGCTTCCCTTCAACCTCAAGTATATCGGCATCGGCAATGAAGACCTCATCAGCCCCACTTTTGCAGAGCGTTACTTGATGATTTGCAAGGCCATCAAGGAGAAATATCCCAACATCAAGGTGTGCGGAACCGTTGGTCCCTTCTGTTATGGCAGTGACTATGAGGAAGGTTGGCGTCTGGCTACGGAAAACCGCAACATCATCGATATGGTGGATGAGCACTACTATCAGTCACCAGGATGGTTTATTTACAATCAGGACTTCTATGACCAATATGACCGCTCTGCTCCAAAGGTTTATTTGGGTGAATGGGCAGTACATGTTCCTGGACGCCACAACAACATCGAGACTGCTCTTTGTGAGGCACTCTACTACTGTTCGTTGGAGCGCAACGGAGATGTGGTGGAAATGTCGTCCTACGCTCCTCTGTTGGCAAAGGAAGGACACACGCAGTGGAGTCCCGATATGATATACTTCAATAACACGGAGGTGAAGCCCACCGTGGGCTATTATGCCCATCGAATGTGTGGCAACAGTCACGGCAATCAGTACCTATCCTCAACGCTGAGTGTAAATAGCACGAAGAAGGGAGTGCGTGAACGCCTGGCAGTAAGCACGGTTCGTGACAGCAAGACAGGAAAGACCTATCTGAAACTCGTGAATGTGCTGAATCATCCCGTTCAGGCTCACTTGCAACTTCGTGGCGTATTGAATGCGCAGAAGGCTTGCAAGCGTACGATACTCACAGGGGCATACGATAGCAAGGACGCTCGCCCCACAGAGGATGTAGTAAAGCTTTCGCCCGATTGTGAGTACACGATGCCCGCCTATTCTTTTACTTTAATTGAGTTATAACCATAGTAATCTTAGAAGCATAACCTTAATAATCTTATCAAGTGAAACATAGTAAGCTTATACTGTCCGTCATAGGTATATCGGTTGCAACCATAGTTGTAGTGGCTGCCATCGTAAGTGCGGTGCTACTCACGAAGTGCTATAAAGGCGAAGAGCGCACCTATGTCTATCTGACGCCTGATGTTCCAAAGGATTCCGTATGCGCCCACCTTCAAGAAGTGGGTGTGCGCACCACTGGGTTCAACCTGCTAAGCAAAATGGTGGGTTACAAGGTGCGTCCTGGTCGTTATGCGGTGGAGTGTGGCGATAACATCATGACCCTCTTCCGCCGGCTCCGTAATGGTCAGCAGGAACCCATCAATCTCACAATTCCTTCAGTGCGCACCCTCGATAGGTTGGCATCTTTCCTCGGCGAACACTTGATGATTGATTCGATCGCTTTCGAACAAGCCTTTACGGATTCTGCATTTTGTGCTCGTCTGGGTTATACCCATGAGACGTTGCCTGCCCTCTTTATCCCCAATACCTATCAGGTGTATTGGACCATCAGTATCGATGAATTCATGTCGAGAATGCAACGCGAGAACAAAACCTTCTGGAACAAAGAACGTGAGCAGAAAGCCAGTGCCCTGAACCTCACGCATGAGGAGATTTCCACGCTGGCTTCCATCATTGATGAGGAAACTGCGAACAATGGGGAGAAACCTATGGTGGCAGGCATGTACATCAAACGTCTGGAGGTGGGAATGCCCCTGCAAGCCGACCCCACAGTGAAGTTTGCTTTGGGCGACTTCTCTTTGCGCCGAATCTGGGGGCGCCATTTGACGGTGGATAGTCCTTACAATACATATAAGAACGAAGGACTTCCTCCAGGTCCCATCCGAATTCCTTCTGTTGCTGGCATTGATGCTGTGCTCAATTGCGTCCACCACGACTATCTCTATATGTGTGCCAAGGAGGATTTCTCGGGCACTCACAACTTCGCCAAAACTTATCCCGAGCACCTGCAAAACGCACGTCGCTACACTAAAGCTCTTAACGAACGTAATATCAAGTAAGTAAAATAAAACAAATAACCTCAAGACCTCAATGATGAAACGTATTGCCCTTTCACTCCTTCTATGGTGCGCAACGATTTCGTTGCAAGCTGTCACACTCAATCTTCGCGACAGTCTTTCTTTGTCTTCGTATTACACTTCCGTTCAAGTTCCTGACGGCAACTACCGTGTTACGGTGACATTGGGAGCCAAGAAGTTTGCGGGCAATACAACGGTGCGCGCCGAGAGTCGCCGCCTCTTTATCGAGAATGAACCCACAAAGAAGGGGGAGACGAAGACAATATCTTTCCTCGTTAACAAACGTTCGACGCGTATCAATGACAAGGAGAGCGTACGCATCAAGGAGCGTGAACGCACGAAACTCAATTGGGATGATCTGCTTACCCTCGAGATCACGGGCGACCGTCAGGCTGTTACACAAATTACAATAGAGCCCGACACCCTCAGTCCTACTGTTTTCCTTTGTGGAAACTCCACCGTTGTTGACCAAGACGACGAACCTTGGGCATCGTGGGGACAGATGATAACACGTTGGTTCACAGATAGCGTGTGCTTCTGCAATCTTGCTGAGAGCGGTGAAACTGCCAGCACTTTCATCAGTGCAGGAAGGCTGAAGAAAGGACTTTCCATGATGAAGCCTGGCGACTATATAATCATGGAGTTTGGTCATAACGACCAGAAGCAAAAATTCCCTGGGGCAGGAGCCTATTACAATTTTGCCACATCTCTCAAAACCTTTGTTGATGAGGCCCGTAAACGTGGAGCGACTCCCATCTTCATTACTCCCACACAAAGACGTTCCTTTGATGCCGAAGGGCACATTCGAGAGACACATGCCGACTATCCCGAGGCTATGATGTGGTTGGCTGAGCGTGAGCAATGTCCGCTCATCGACCTTCATCAAATGACGCGTACCCTTTTTGAAGCAATGGGCGAGGAAGGTTCCAAGCGTGCTTTCGTCCACTATCCTGCAGGTAGCTACCCAGGGCAGACACAGGCCTTTGCCGACAATACTCACTTCAATCCCTATGGCGCCTACCAAATAGCCAAGTGCGTTGTAGAAGGGCTGATTGATGCGCAAATTCCCTTCACCCGCTATCTGCGTCCTGAATATCCGATAAACTACGACCCCGCTTGCCCCGATGAGCCCTCCACCTTCCATTGGGTTGATAGTAAGCACATCGACCTTGTGAAGCCGGATGGTAACTAAATGAGATGAATAAACTGCTACGTCGATTTCGTGAGTTTGGCTCCTGGCGTCTCGTGCGAGCCTATTGGCGCATGGGCTTGCTCTCTGTGGTACTCCGTCAGGGGGCAAAGGCGATGCTCGGCCTCACGAAACTTGACGATGCCTACCAACCTGTTTTGCGTAAAGTAGCTTCTTTGCTTTACACTCAATACCATCCACTTCTCATCTCACTCAAAATAAAATACTCCTCACTTCCTCATTCCCTCCCCTCACATCCTCTTAATATTTGGTTTTGTTGGTTGCAGGGTATTGATGAGGCTCCCGCGCTTGTGCACGCTTGTCTTAATTCCATTCGGCGCAACATTTCAGATCGCGAAGTAGTTGTCATCTCCCTCAGCAACTATCGCGACTATGTGGAATTGCCCTCAGAGATTGAAGAAATGTTCCATCGTGGATACATTCCCAAGGCTTTATTTTCGGATATACTTCGTGTGTCGTTGCTTTGTCAGCATGGTGGAACTTGGATGGATGCTTCTCTTCTTTGCACGAGTCACAACTTTCCTCCTAGTGTTCTCGATTGCGACCTATTCCTCTTCCAACATCTCCAACCAGGTGAATATCGTTTCCGTGGTACTTCCAATTGGTTTATAACTGCTCGACCTCAAAATCCACTTCTTCTTGTCTTGCGCGATATGCTTTATCAGTATTGGCATGACTATGATTGCACCCTTGACTATTACATCTTCCATCAGTTCTTTGCCTGGATAGCACAGGAATACCCCAATGAAATAGCCGCAATGCCTCGAGGCAATCGTCTGCCACCCTTGCAACTCGGAGCACGAATAGACCAACCTTTCGATGCTGATTGGTGGAATCGGTTCACCAATCGTTGCGCTTTCCATAAACTCAACTTCCGCGTTGCCGAAAGAATAAAGCATCCTATTAATACTTACTATGCCCACATCTTGGAGCAATATGGCACCGAGTAATTGGTAAAACGTGATAAAAATGGAAAAAACGCGGCATAATGCAATAATTTTTAATTTTTAATTTTTAATTTTTATTTTTTTGTTATACCTTTGCACCCGCATTCGTAAGGATAGGCCGAATTGGCTCAGTTGGTAGAGCAACGCATTCGTAATGCGTGGGTCGGCGGTTCGAGTCCGCCATTCGGCTCCAACATCATAAAGGAGAGCACCTATGGGTGCTCTCCTTTATTGTTTTTGACAGTTTGTTTCAGACCTAAATATAATGTACGAGATGTTTTCTACATTAACATTTGTCCTTTATATTTATGGGTTTCAGCCCTTGTCCTTTATTCCAACTCCACTATAGTGATGCCAGCTCCACCAAGTTGAACGTGCTCGTCGTGGGCGGACTTGACTTGGGGGACAGTGTTGAGGTACTGACGGATAAGTTGGCGAAGAATTCCGTTTCCTGTCCCGTGAAGGATACGCACACGTGCGGCTCCGACGAGAATTGCATCATCGATATAGGCAGTGATGGTTTGAAGGGCTTCATCACCTCGCATGCCTCGCACATCAATTTCCTGTCGGAAGGAGAGCTGCTTCTTGTGGATCTGTGAAGTGACAGATGAGAGAATGTTTGAAAGTGCAGAAAGCTTGTCGGCAGAGGACTGTGGCTCCTTGCGCGTAGAGGGCTTGGTTGCAGGCTCGAGCATGTCGAGGGGCAGAGTGGTGCGGATGAGCCCGAACATGACGATGGCCTTGCGTCCTTTGATTTGTTCGATAGTGCCCGTTGTGGTTTGACCTTTCATGCGTACGGAAGCTCCGACGGAGAATGGACCTGTCGAAACCTTTTGCTCATTCTTTCCTCGACTAGAAGTCTTAGAAACTTCTTCACTTGCTACGATTTCACTATCCTCACTCTTTGTTGAAGGCGTAGGGGTGAGAGCGGACTTATTATTCTTGCGCTGTTCCTGACGTTGCTTGCGAGCAAGGATTTGTTGCATCTTGCGGTCGATAGCATCGCTCTTTTCCTGTTCCTCCTGACTAAGTGCAGTGCGGAATTCGTTTAGCTCTTGTCGTACTTGACGTGTGCGAGATTTCTCTGCCTGTGCCTCCTTGATTTCGCGTATCGTGTTCTCCACTACGGCATTACTCTCGCTGAGAATGTCTTCTGCCTGCTGTTTGGCATTGGCTATAATCTCTTTGCGTTGGCGCTGGAGGTCGGCGATTTCTGCTTCGTAGCGTGCGATGGTCTTTTCGATGTCCTTTTCGCGCTGGTGGATGTTCTGTCGTTTGTTTTCCCAATATCGTTTGTCGCGTGCGATGTCAAGTAGATAACGGTCGGCATTGATGTATTCCTTGCCCACGATTTCGGAGGCATCGGCGATAACATCCTCAGGGATACCTATCTTGCGTGCAATCTCAATGGCAAAACTGCTACCAGGATGTCCTATTTCAAGACGGAAAAGGGCTTGCATCTGCTGGCGGTCGTAGAGCATGGAACCATTAATGACTCCTTCGTTATTGTCGGCAAACTGCTTGAGGTTCTGGTAGTGTGTGGTGATGACTGCATAGGTCTTGTCTTTAACGAAGCAGCGCAGCATAGCCTCTGCCAAGGCTCCGCCGATAGTGGGCTCTGTACCTCCGCCAAATTCATCGATGAGCAGAAGGCTGGAGGTGTTACATTGGCGCATCATCTGCTTCATGTTGAGCAGATGTGAGGAATAGGTAGAGAGGTCATCGGCAATGCTTTGCTCGTCACCGATGTCGATGAGAATCTGGTTGAAAATACCCACGTGAGAGTTCTCATCCAAAGGGATGGGGAGTCCACACTGAAGCATGTATTGGAGCAAACCTACGGTCTTGAGGCAGACGCTCTTGCCACCTGCATTCGGACCACTGATAATGAGTATGCGTTCTTTTGCCGTAAGGGTGATGTCGAGTGGGACCACCTTCTTTTCGTGGCGGCGTAGTTTCATCTCAAGCAACGGATGGCGTGCTTGCGTCCAGTCAATGAGCGGGAAACTCTTGACTTCGGGAATGACGGCTCCGATTTGTTGCGCAAAACGATGTTTGGCGAGCGCAAGTTCCAAATTAGCCAGGAATTCATAGGCACGCAAGAGCTCTGGAATGTTGGGCCGGAGAATGTCAGTGAAGGATTGCAAGATGCGTATCACCTCACGCTTCTCTTCTGCTTCCAGTTCGCGCAGGTTATTGTTTGCCTCCACAACTGCAGATGGTTCCACGAAGATGGTCTTGCCTGAAGCACTCTCTCCGTGAACAATACCTCGGATGCGACGCTTCAATGCGGGAGCTACAGGAATGACCAATCGCCCATCGCGTACACTTGGCATCACGTTCGGTTCAATCAGCCCCTCTTGTTTGGCACTATCAAGAATGCTATTTAACGTGCGACTGACACTACCTTCTGTTCGTCGTAATTCACGGCGCAGGCGCAATAACTCTTGGCTGGCTCCGTCTTTGACATGTCCAAAGCGGTCGAGTATGGATTCGATGTGCTGGGTCACTGTGTAGAAAGTGAAAACGCCTTCTGCCATCTTGCTTAGGGCGGGGTAGGGCGATTCTTCGTTGCGTATGACGCGAATCCACGAGTGCATGGTTTCGAGCGAGCGTTTCAATTCCCACATCTCGCTTTCTTCCAAATAAACACCTTCCACTCGAATGCGTTTGATGGCAAGCCGCATGTCGCAGAAATCTTCGCCTGGCATTTGCAACTCGGTGTCCAGTATTTGACCTATTTCATTGACTTGAGCCAGACGACTGCGTATCTGTTCAGCATCGGTCATGAAGGTCATTTCCTCCACTCGGTCGGTACCCAACTTGCTGATGCAGTGCCCCTTTAATAGGGTTCTCACCTCGTCAAACTCAAGTTTACGTTCTATCACAGCCCCATCCCCGTGCCCTTCCCGTGGGAAGGGAGTGGTTTGTTTTGCTTGTTGGTTATTATCGTTGTTCATCTTTCTTTTCTTATATTTTCCTATAAATCTGCCAGTTCGTCATATATTGTATTAATAACAGATTCTATGTTTTGAAAAATAGTATTGTTGTCAAAACGAATCACATGAAATCCCATTCTTGTTAATGAAATGGTTCGTTCAATGTCGTTTTTATGTTGTTCTTGTTCGTCGTGATAGCCTCCGTCCACTTCTACTATAAGTCCTTTCTCAATACATACGAAGTCAACAATGTAGTCTCCAATTATATGTTGTCTGTTAAACTTAACTCCTAATTGATTATTACGAAGATGAAACCATAGCAAACGTTCTGCCTCTGTTGGGTAATCTCTTTGTTCTTTGGCAAGTTGCTTCAGTAAAGCATATCTATCAAGCGATGCTGTTCTATATTTCATCCGTTAAATGTATATACTCCCCTCCCTCGGGAGGGGATGAGAGGGTGGGGCCTATAGGTTCTTCTCCGGGTAAATCGTATTCCACCATGTGGCGTCATCTTTCAACCAGCGTTCAAACCAAGCATAGATTGTATTTTGCCATTTGATGCGCTTTGAGTAATCGAGGATGTGGTGATTCTGTCCTTTTACGGTGACGAAAGCCGTTTCGCGTCCCAAAATCTTCAGGGCGGTAAACATCTGAATGCTCTCGTTGATGGGCACATTGGTGTCATCACTTCCATGCATGAATAAGATGGGGGTATGGATGCGGTCGGCAAGCGTCAACGGCGCATGGTCGGTGAAGAGTTCTTTGTTGTTCCAGGGATAGCTGTTGGCTGCCGAGATGGTGCTGTAAGAGTACCCCCAATAGCCATAGCCCCAATAACTCGTCGGGTCACTAATGCCTGCGTGGCTCATCGCAGCGGCAAAAATGTCGGTCTGCGTTTGCAGGTACATGGTCATGAAACCACCATAAGAGGCCCCCAGACAACCTATCTTCTTGTCATTGACAAAAGAATGTTCCTTACAGAACTGCTTGGTACCCTGAATGATGTCTTGTGCGGTGTAGTCACCATAGGCATTCACGTGGCGGGCGGCAAATTCCTGTCCGAAGCCCGTGCAACCCGAGGGCTGAATCACATACACTACATAGCCCATAGCCGCCCATCCGTGGAAGGAATAATAGCTGTCGAGATAGCGGCCTACAGGTGAACATCCCCCATAGTAATAAACAAGCATGGGATATTTTTTTGTGGCATCGAAATGAGGTGGCAGATAGTAGCGCCCATAGATGGTGTCACCGCGTTCGGCCTTGAAATTCCATTCGCCGAACTCACCCAGTTGGATGTCTTTCATCCTTACAGCATCGAGGTCCTCCACCAATGTTTCCTTTCCCTTCTTGAGGTCAAAGGTGTAGAGGCGGTCGCTATTGGAATGTCCTTGTCCATAATAGGTGAGTATGGGGGCTTCCTCAGCGATGTCGAATCGCAGCACAAATCGCTCTGTGAGTGGCAACTGCTTAGCTTCGCCTGTTTGGGGATTGATGCGGAAGATGTCTTGGCAGTCTCGATTCTCGCAGAGGGCGTAAATCATGCCGTCCGTTTTGGACCATTGCCATGAAGATATATTTGGGTTGAAATCTGCCGTAAGTGGGGTTATTTGTTTGGTGGCGAGATCCATGCGGAAAAGTTCCTGCTGAATCATCGAAGGTGTCATGTTCTTCGGAGTGCGGTTCCCAATGCCTCCGAAAGCCTCTGGACTACCCTGAAAGACGATGCTCTTGCCATCGGGACTCCATTGTCCTTGTGTGGCAAATCCATCGTGGGCAAATAGTGTGTCGGCCCGCATGGTTTCGAGGTCGAGGAGGACAGCCGTCATGAAGGTAAATGGACGTTTTTCGATATTGTTTTCGTTGATGTGCAGCAACATGTGCTTGCCGTCTGGACTTATGGCTGCCATCACATTGTGCTGGCCTTGCGTGATGCTTCGTACCTGTCCTGTCGCAATGTCCATAAGTTTTATATTCGAACGGTTTCGCCAACCGGGTTGACGGTCGTCGGGCACCAGCACCTGAAACACTTCTTCGTCTTCGCTTGGTCCCTTGGTCTCGTCGTAAATCATCATCTGCTGCTCGTCGGCAAGGAAATAGCCTCGCTGGTTTTGCAGGTCGGTGAAGAATGCTTCACGATTGCCAGTTTCGGCATCTACGAGTTCGTATTGCGTGGTCTTATCGCTCAGGGTGCGTGCCGAAATGTAGCGATGCCCCTTGCTTGCCCACTGACGAAAATCGCTGACGTTGGTGCGCCTTCCCGTCTTTGTATCAATGAGATAGTCGGTGCGGTTCACTTGTGCATCGGTTTGCGTCAGGCTCTTGTTTTGGAGCAGGAATCGCCCGTCGGCACTGATGCTGATGCCACTCATTCGTTCACCATACATCAGCGTCTTCAGCGTGTAGGGCTCTTTGCCAGTGGGGCTTACGGTTACATGTTGTTCCGACTCAACGGCCACGCGCAATGTGTCAGCCTTGCCTTCGCTTTGCCTTATCTTCAGTGCCACTTCGTGTCTGCCGGGCACCAAGTTTTGCTCGCTGCCTTCTTGGCCGTCGATGTACAATTTATAATCGCTCAATCCACGCACGTCAACTTTCACTTTGGCAAAACTTTCGTTCTGCACGGTGAAGCCTGCCACGCGAACAGCATCCTGACTTGGGGCTGCCAGCACGGAGTCGCTTGTTTCCACTCCGTTGCGCCATGCTTGTGGACTAACGCTGTTGTCCATCAGGCTCTTTGCCATATCCCAGGCTTTTCCGTTCACATCGGTGGTGTCGGTAAGGAATGGACGCTGGGTCGTGAAGGCTTGCGACAGTCGCCATTGCCGAACTTCTGTCCTTTCGGCATGTGTGAGGCTGGTCGCGCAGAGCGCTGCGATGAGTAATAGTTTGTAGTGTCTCATTTCTCTTTTCTTTTTTTGATTTTTGATTTTGCGGCGAAGATACAAAATAATTCTCAATTTTTTGTTCTTTTTGCATCACATTTTACATTAAACATTTGACATTTGACATTTTTATTCCTATCTTTGTTGCCCAAGAACAGAACATCTAACACAAATAATATCATGGGAAAAGTTTTGATTATTGGCGCTGGCGGTGTAGCAACTGTGGCAGCGCACAAAGTGGCTCAGAAGCCTGAGGTATTCAATGAGGTGATGATTGCCAGCCGCACAAAGTCAAAGTGCGATGCTTTGGCAAAGGTGCTGAACGAGAAATATGGTGTGAAGATTCAAACCGCCCAGGTCGATGCTGATAGTGTGGAGGAACTTGTAAAGTTACTCTCTAGCTATAAGCCCGACATCGTGATGAATCTGGCTCTGCCGTATCAGGACCTCACCATCATGGAGGCCTGTCTGCAGACGGGTTGCAACTATCTCGACACAGCCAACTATGAACCAAAGGACGAGGCTCACTTCGAATACTCTTGGCAGTGGGCCTATCGTGAGCGTTTTGAGAAGGCTGGTCTCACAGCCATCCTCGGCTGTGGTTTCGACCCGGGTGTAACCAGCATCTACACGGCGTATGCAGCCAAGCACTACTTCGACGAGATTCACTATCTCGATATCGTCGATTGCAATGCCGGCAACCACCACAAGGCTTTCGCCACGAACTTCAATCCCGAAATCAATATTCGTGAGATTACCCAGAAAGGCCTCTATTGGGAAGATGGCAAGTGGGTGGAGACCGAGCCAATGGAGATTCACCAGACACTCTACTACCCCAATATTGGGCCGAAGGAGAGCTATCTGCTCCATCACGAGGAGATTGAGAGCCTCGTCGTCAACTATCCCACCATCCGTCGTGCCCGCTTCTGGATGACTTTCGGACAGCAGTATCTCAACTATCTCGATGTGATTCAGAACATTGGAATGGCACGTATCGATGAAATAGAATACAAAGCTCCCAAGGCCGACGGCTCAGGCGATGCAGTAGTGAAGATTGTTCCCTTGCAGTTCCTCAAGGCTGTCCTGCCCAATCCGCAAGACCTTGGTGAGAACTATGACGGAGAAACCTCCATTGGTTGCCGCATTCGTGGTGTCAAGGGCGGTGAAGAGCGCACCTACTACGTCTATAAGAACTGCTCCCACCAGGCAGCCTACGAGGAGACGGGAATGCAGGGTGTGTCTTACACCACTGGCGTTCCAGCTATGATTGGTGCAATGCTCTTCCTTGAGGGCAAATGGCGTAAGCCTGGTGTCCACAACGTCGAAGAGTTCGACCCAGATCCCTTCATGGAGCGACTCAACATTGATGGTCTCCCTTGGCACGAAATGCACAATGTAGATTTGGAATTCGACTAATATTGTGCTAATTCATAATGCAACTCCCATTACAATAATTATAATCTTACCATTATGAAGAAGATTATGTCCATTGCTTTGCTGCTCACCCTTTCGGTAGCGGCTTCGGCACAGACAACAGCAGAGAGAATCATCGCCTTGATGCCTGCACTTCCCTCTGATAGCGCCATGATACGATACCAAAAGGAGACTACTGCGCCTTCCAGCATGCAGATGGAGGTGACAGAACCTGACCTCTACATCGATTTCCTCGAGGCATTGAAGGAGGCTCAGGAAAAAGCTCAAGAACTGATGGAACAGGAAGGTGGTTCCATGTTGGGCAAAGCGATGGGTTCGCAAGTAGGAGAAACAGGACTCACTGTCAGCCAGGTTCAGGGCATGAGCGAAAGCCAGCTTGAGCAGATGGCTCGTAGCCAGGTTGCAAATAAACTCTCCAGTTTGGGACTCAGCATGAGTGACTTGGCCAAACTGGGTGATGGCGACGTCAGCGACGAACAGGCAATGGCTCTGGCAGCCAAGATGGCCGCTAATCGCAAGACAGCGCCAAAGGCTGGCGGCAATACGTCGAAATATGTGCAACAGCTGGCCGCTTTTGGTCCCCGCGAATTGGCTTTGCAGGAGAAGATTAGGCAGCAGCCCGACCAAGCTATGAAGGCTGGTCGCGAACTTTACAGTCGTGACTTTAGGGCTCGCGTGGAAGCTTGTGAGGCCACCATGAAAGAGGCGATGAAAGAAGGGGCTTTCAGTGAGAAATATGCTAAGGAGCAGGAACCTGCCGTCAAGGCTGCTGAAAAGAAGTTCTATGCAGCTGAAAAGAAGAAATGGGAGACGGAATGTGAATTCTACGCCAAGTTCATTCCCATGTGGCGCAATGCTTTGCTCACAGCCATGAATCTGTGCAAAAAAGACTATCTCACCCTGATGAACGAGAAAAAGCAGGTTACAGACACCCTGCACAGTCTGACGCAGAGTGCTGAATATGCCTTGGGTGCCGTCTATCCTGCTCAGGCTGCTTCGCTCTATCTGGAACAGCCCGACGAGATTGACCAATACGCGAATGTGCTGGAAGAGTGAGCCAGTTTCCGAGCATTAGCCCCTTTGGGCAGTAATACCTAACTCAAAAACTTAATAACTAAAACAATAAACATGTTAACTTGTCTTATCCGTTGACCAGTTAACAACTAAAACACTATGGCAAAGAAAATTGAAGAGATGGCAGCAGCGACAACTGCCAACGAGAAACTGAAAGCCCTACAAGCTGCGATGGCGAACATAGAAAAGAATTTCGGCAAAGGCAGCATCATGAAGATGGGCGATGAAAAGATAGAAGATGTAGAGGTGATTCCTTCTGGCAGCATCTCCCTCGACGCCGCACTTGGCGTAGGCGGATATCCCAAGGGGCGCATCATTGAAATATATGGTCCTGAAAGTTCTGGTAAGACCACACTCGCCATACATGCGATGGCCGAGGCTCAGAAGCAGGGCGGAATTGCAGCCTTCATTGATGCAGAGCACGCCTTCGACCGCTTCTATGCCCAAAAACTTGGGGTGGATGTGGACAACCTGCTTATCTCACAACCCGACAACGGTGAGCAGGCATTGGAGATTGCCGACCAACTGATTCGTTCCTCAGCCATTGACATCATTGTTATTGACTCTGTCGCAGCTCTGACCCCTAAGGCTGAAATCGAGGGCGATATGGGCGACAACAAGGTGGGCCTGCAGGCTCGACTGATGAGCCAGGCGCTGAGAAAGCTGACCGCCACAGTGTCGAAGACCAAGACAACGTGTATCTTCATCAACCAACTTCGTGAGAAGATTGGCGTCATGTTCGGCAACCCCGAAACCACAACGGGTGGTAACGCCCTGAAGTTCTATGCATCCGTGCGACTCGACATACGAAAGAGCCAAACGCTCAAGGACGGAGACAACATACTGGGCAACCTGGTGAAGGTGAAGGTGGTAAAGAACAAGGTAGCACCTCCATTCCGCAAGGCTGAGTTTGAGATTGTCTTCGGCGAAGGCATCAGCCGCGTGGGCGAGATTGTGGACTTGGGCGTTCAGTACAAGGTCTTGGTGAAGAGCGGTTCGTGGTTCAGCTACGATGGAAGCCGTCTTGGTCAGGGGCGCGATGCCGTGAAGGCTGTCCTCCGCGACAATCCTGAACTCTGCGACGAGATTGCAGGAAAGATATTCGCCGCGATGGCCAACACACCAGTCTCGGAGGTGGAAGCCAAAGAAGAGGCAAAAGAGCAAGAGGCAGAATAAACAAATTATATATATTAATAAGGTATTTGGAACGGGGGCTTGCAGATGCACGTCCCCGTTCCTTTATATAAACCTCTATGACTAATTAAAACCATCAATATGCTGACGGTATTTCCATCAACGCTTTGACGGTACTTCCGTCAAAGTATTGACGGCACTACCGCCAACCTATCGTGACGGAAATATCTTCGTAATTTATTGATTGTGAATTTCTGGGAAGAATACTTGTTCCTTATAATGTGCGAATTTTAGGCCCTTTGTGTTGTAGCCGAAACGCCTAAATATGTCAAAAATCGCCTCTTGCTCCTCTGGAGTGAGTTTATAATGGCCCCGATTATAGCGCCAAAAGTCCGATTCGCTCCTAAAATGATGTATGACTGCGAAACGAACTTTATCATAATCGGCATGTCGCACATCTACGAACAGGGGTTTAAATCCCCAGGCTAAGCGCACCATGCGCAGTTGCACGAATTTTTTGCATTCTCCATCAACAATAGCTGAGGGGAATACACTCAATCCTTCCTTCCTGTGTTCGAAAACTACGGGTGCAGCTGCAAACCGCACGCATTTCTTCCGCATCGGACATTTCGCGTTAAAGCATACCGCAAACGATTTGGGAATGTCTTCATAATGAATTGTTAGGTCTTGTTTCTTCATAACTTTAATATTCAACTATTTTCTACTGCAAATATACAAATTATATTCCGGATGTGCAAGAATCTCATCCACTCATTTTTTTTTCTGAATTTTTATTTTGCAATTCAAATTATCTTTCTTAACTTTGTCCATAACGCGAACGAAATATTCGCGAATGAATATTACCTTTGCCCTTGCAAACCACAAAATGATATAACTATGGCGATTACGAAAAATGCACTGGCGCGCTACATGATTCTGGACGAACTCCTGTCCGACCGCTTGCATGCATACTCAATGAACGACCTCTGGGAACGCACGAACGATGCGCTCGTGCGTAAAAACATGGAGGATGTTTCAAAACGTTGCATTGAGAAAGACATTCTATGCATTGAAAACGAACCTTTCTACATGGAACTTGATAAGTGGAAGGAAGACGGAAAGCTGCGCTACCGCTATGCCGACAAGCGTGCCCACATCTTCCGTCGTGAACTCAAGAAGGAAGAGCGCCTGCTGCTGGGCGAATGCCTTAACACGTTGGGACAGTTCGATGGCTTGTTGCATTTCGAGTGGATAGAGTCCTACCGCATGGGGCTGAAGTTAGAGAAGCGTCCCAAGATAATCTCCTTCAGCAACAATCCCTATTTGCAAGGCTCCAACCTGTTGGGCACGCTGTTTGACTACATTGCCAACCGCGTCGTCGTCCGTCTCTCTTACCACACCTTCGACAGCAGTGAGCAGAAGGAGATAGACCTCCATCCCTACCTGCTGAAGCAGTACAACGACCGTTGGTTCCTCTTTGGTGCCGCCGACGAGGACGATAAGATACTTACTTTCGCTCTCGACCGAATCGATGAGGTCGAGCCTCTGCCGGTCCGCAAGTATCGCAAGTGCAAGGCCGACCTCAACGAACGTTTCGAGGACATCATCGGCATCACGTTCATGGAGGAGAATCCCGTGGAGCACATCACGTTTTGGGTAAGCGCCCGTTCCTTGGGCTATGTGCAGACGAAACCCATCCACGGTTCCCAGACCCCCATCCGTGGCGACCACGAACAGGCACTCCGCACTCGCTACCCCCATTTGCAGGGCGGTGCTTTCTTCTTCATCGACTGTCGTGCCAACTACGAACTCTATCGCGAACTCCGTTCCTTTGGCAGCAATCTCCTTGTCCTCTCCCCCGAGGGCATTCAGGACAAGGTCTATGAAGAAATTTCGGCGATGATGAAAAATTATATGAAGTTGCGAACATAGTTTTCGCAGATAAGTTGTAAATTTGCAGCAGCATAACACCAAAAATGAGATCTAACATGAAAAAGCACAATCCTCATTTCTGCATAAAGAACTTTCGTGCCTTCGGTGAAGAAGGTGCTAATTTCGAACTAGCCCCCATCACTGTATTGACGGGCTGCAATAGTGCCGGTAAAAGTTCCTTGGTGAAAGCCTTGATGCTTTTGTCGAATAAAAGAGATAAAATGAACATAGGCGGAATAGAATTTTCCCAGAAACTTAAAATCTCATCAAAAGAGTTCGGCCTTGGGGGATATAGGTCTGTTACGCATGGGGAGAAGAATATAACTATGTCATTTAGAGTATGGTCTCCCAATCTTCAAGAGATGCTTGTTGTTAAGCGGGAATTTATGGCAAAGTATAACGATGCCTTGAATGATGGTGTGTTGTATCACCTAACCGTGGAAAAATCAGATGGGACACTTGTTTATCAGGCTGGTTGGGATGAAGGAGGCTTCCTTTCCGATAATCGATATTCAGACTCAATTAAGACGGAGTTTAATCGGTTTTATGCTGTGGGATGTTACATTAAGGTGCTAGAATATCTGTCTCTCAGGAAGAAAATAGAAAAGGAACCCGATAATGACATAGACATATCACGAGCTATATCAAGTGAAAGTGCATTAGCTATAGTTCAGAAGAGACTTAAGGCAGCTGGCACTACTGAATCCGAGGCAGTTTCGCTATGGCAAGAATTTAGCCACACTACATTTGAGGACGTGATTTGTTCTACGTTTGACAAAATACTAAGCAAGGATCGTTCGGTTTCTATTTCAGATTTAATTGAAGATCATAATGAGGCAGATGAAGACTGGAAACGAATGATGGAAACATTCCTTGTACATGTTGTTAATAAGGCATGCTCTCCCTTTTTTATGCAACGAATATCATATATTAATTCAACTTCGGCACAGATAGCACGACTTTATTCAGCAGAAGACGATAACAAAATGTGTAATGCCTTACGCATTTGGAATGATAGAAATATTGATTTCCAAGATGAAGAAGATGTAATGTACTCTTCTTATCCGCTTGTGGTAATACATAAACCGGGAAGTTTCTTAAACAAATGGATTAAGAAATTTGGCATAGGCGAAAGTATTGAATTAAGGGGGGCAGACGAGGGTCTTGGGCTTATGGTATACCTTAATAAAGGAGGTGAGAAAAGACTTCTCGCGGATGAAGGGTATGGAATGACACAATTAATATCCCTCCTTCTGCAAATTGACAATAGTATTCCTGTTATGGTGGAGAATCCTGCAGCATTAGCGGCAAGAGAGGGTGAATTTAGGTACACACCTCAAATTATATGCGTTGAGGAGCCCGAAGTGCATCTCCATCCTAAATATCAGTCTTTGCTTACAGAAATGTTTGCTGAGGCATACCAAAAGTATAACATTCACTTCATTATCGAGACCCATAGCGAGTACTTGATACGCAAACTCCAAGTCATGGTGGCCGATAAGGAAACCGCTCTTACCCCCAATGATGTCTCTCTCAATTATGTAGAGAAGGATGAGAATGGGGTATCCACTAACAGAAAGATAGAAATACTGGAAGATGGGCGTCTGAGTGAACCTTTTGGATCTGGTTTCTATGATGAGGCTACAAGCCTTTCAATGAACCTATTGCAGATAAAAATGAGTATAAAATGAGACACGGGACTATTTATCTTCAGTACGGCTTTTGGAAAGCAGCAAAGAATTTAAGTGCGGATGTCTTCGGTCCTAATGCATGGGATTTGTTCTGTGTTTTACGCTCAAGTAACATCCATGCAGAGATACCAATTGAATTTTTTGGATCCGATGATTACTTGAGTATTTTATGGCATGAAAGTGGTGGAAGTTGTTTCGTCGAAGAAGGACAAATAGATACAACATTAAGCAAAGATAATTTCCCTATAGAAACTTTATGTTCTGTTTTTTTACTTGATAAAGGGGAATATGTTTGTAATAAATACGCTCAGCAAAAGGGGATTCTCTGTCTGAATGCAGAGATGCTAAGCCAGAAACGTTTTCTCGTTAATGGAAAGAAAATTTCGTATAAGTTTAATCAAAAAGGAGATTTTAATGGGTTGAGAGGATATATATATCATCCGTGTAACTCACTTATCTTAATTGATCCACATATATTGAATGAAACGAAATACATCCACTCTCACATAAAGCATTTGCTCAAAAACTTATTGCCAGAATCGTTGAATATTCCTTTTCATATTTCAATATTTAGCGGAATTGGTAAATACAATTATGATGACGCGAGTCTCGGAAATTCTTTTTTTGAGGAAATAGATAAAATGCTTCATGAAATACGCCCTCATTTAACCTTTTCTTTTACATTGTATCAAATTCCGATACAAGGAGAAGGTTGGCATGACAGATTTCTAATAACAAATAATCTATTACTAGAAGCATCTGGAGGATTTAGTGTCTTTGGACGAGATAGAGGAGAAATAATCGCGAAAAAGGACTGCAATTTCCACCTATATCAACCAATTCTCAATAGAAACAGAGAAATAGAAGACTATTATAATTGGATTAAAAAGGCATTCGAGGAGTCTCAAAAAAATGAAGCCTACCATCATAAAAGATTTGGAACTAACAAGAATCGCTTATTTGAATTAGTGCGATAATTAATAGTTCATAATGGGTATAGTTGATTTATGCTGATATTACTAGATTTGGACGGAACGCTGACAAATACGGTACATCCGACATGGAAACCGTATAAAGATGGGCAAGATGATTACTCAATCGAACCATATCTTGATCAGGTACCAATATTCACCGGAGGCAGAGAATTTATCGTATCGCGAAAGGAAAAAGGAGATAATATTGTCGTTGTCTCAGATTCTCATTTTCGTTATGTCGATCCTATTTGTGACATGCTTGGTGTTGAACGTGTTTCACTAGCAGATAAACCTAATGCTCAGAAGATAAAGAGATTTCTGGAGGCGCATCCTAATTATAAACAGGACATAGAGTGTGGTAACTGCGTCGTTGTCGGCGATACGAAATTGGACATAGAATTGGGAAGACATTTAGGCGCGATGACCATTTGGTTCCTGCCTTACCGTATTACAGAAGAAATCAAAAATGAGCGTGACGGGATTGGAGATGAGATGTTGTGTAAAAAATATGGCCCGACATTTGTGGCCAACACATATGATGAGGTGGAGAAAATAATAGAATCTCCCCTATCTCATTTATATTCTATCGAAGCCGCTTTTGCGAACTCTACTGCAACGAGGGCTATTTGTTTGAATCACAATAGATATCAAGACGAATCATATGCCTATGTAAGATGCTTAGCCCGTCAAGAGCAAGGCGCTTGTGATAAGTATGCCAGGGCTGATAAGTATTACATGATATCTAATCCCCTGCGTACACAAGAATTTTTGCATACCCTTGCAACAGGAATTTCTAACTATATCAATCAAATTTCTATAAATAACGATTGGGACTATTTCACGTATCTAACAGATAAGCGAACAACAACCCCTGCCAATAAGATGAAAGAAATTTTCGATATGGTGGAAACGTCCATTCCTAAAGTTCAATTGCTAAAATGGGCAGACGATGTGCAAGGCTCATTGCGCGAACAAAATATATACGGTGACAGGCAGGCGTTCTTGCAAAAATATTTGTCTGTTCAATGCCCGATAGAAGCAACTATTGATATGTTTGGGCAGGAGCAACAGGCTCCCCTCTCTTTAGCAGGAAAGAATATTGTGGTTCTTGACGATCAACTGACCACGGGAGCCACGGCATGGCATGTAATTCGGAAACTAAAAGAGAAAGGAGCTAAAAATATATTATTTATAGCCATGTTTCAAATGGTGCTGCCTGTTAATAATGATGTAATATGCCCAAAATGTGGTCAACCGATGTTCGTCAAGATACGGCGTATAGATGGCCACAAATTTTACTCTTGTATTCCCCCTCAATTTGGAGGTTCGGGGTGTGGCTATATACAAGACATTCCAGTACAATAAAAAGTTACAAATATGGATCTTAGAAACATATTGATATTGTCAATGGTTAGGAATATCGGTCCTGCCTTCATAAAGAAGAACCGTTCTCGGTTGTTACATGAGAATTCGTGTAACTCAGTAGTGCAGGAATTCCAACCAGACGAGGAGGAGTTTATTGATTTATATAGGAAGAGAGCTGATGATATAATGGCCGACTGCAAAGATAATAATATTAAAATGATAAGCATTCTTGATGATGCTTATCCCTCCCAGCTCTTGGAAATTGGAGATCCTCCAAGTATCCTGTTCCTTAAAGGGGATGAATCTCTATTAAACCATGTAATTGCAATCATCGGTACTAGGCAAAGTTCAGAATTGGGCAATAAGATTGCGGAACGTGTAGGATTATATTTTTCTATGAGTTTTTCTATTTGCAATGGCCTTGTTGAAGGTATAGATGAACATGCAATCTATCACAATGGTAAGATTACGAAACATGTGGTCGGAATAATATCAGGTGGCCTTGTTTATAGAGAGACTTGTTCTTCCAATCATGTTAGGGTTGCCGATGATGTTCTTAATGCTGGTGGACTATTAATCTCAGAGTTTTATCCTCGCCAAAAAGAAGATAAGTTCTCTGGGAGTAAGGCTAGCCGAATTCAGGCAGGTCTATCTCATGGATTGATACTTGTTCAAAGTAAAATAGATGGTGGGTCAAAGTATACATTATCGAAATTTGCTAAATTAGGAAGACCTATAGGCGTCATTCATTATCCTGCCTCAGAAGAGTACCATTCCGATAGTTTCGGTGCAAACCGTATTATCATAGAACAAGGGAAGGAGGGATTGGCTAAAATGGTTAATATTAAGAAGGCGTCAGCGCTTAATGTTGGTCCGATAGTTGCTCTATCAAGTAAAGATGATTATGATGATTTTATTAAAAAGGTGTCTTCCACCAATCACTCAATGTTGTTCTAAGGAAACATTGAAAGATATAGTGTGGGCTGGAATTAGAATAGTGGCCAGAAAAAGTAAATCTGATTCTCGAATCTATCATTGCCAATAATGCAATTACAATAGCAAAATTAGAAGAACAGTTAAACTTGGGCCATACAAACCTAAAAGGATTATGCGAGATATGAAAAAAAGAGGACATTATTTGTTATGTTAACCCTGACTGTGGAGTGTAGTGAGAAGAGTCATTCATAAATTTTTGTTAAAAGGCGGCATTGCGAACATAGTTTTCGCGATGCCGTCTTATCTTTGCCGCGAATAAACAAGAAAAGGCCAGGCCCCATGACAAAAAGCACAAGAAAGAACATGGAGATGAAGGAAATGAAGTACATGTACAGAAATAAAACATAAAGAATGATAACAATGAAACGGACAAATGTGATTGTAGCAGTTGTAGTGCTGCTGTTGACGGCCATTGGCAGTTATAATATGGGTAAGCATCACGATTTTACCTCCAATGAGGTAGATGTGATAGATACCATACTGGTTGAGGATTCAAATTATCAAACGAGAAAACTGGTTACAGAAACATTAGAGAAGATAGGCTGCCAATATGAAATAGATGATGACGAAGACAAGGCTATTCGTTTTGCCTATCAGGGGGAAGATTTTATAATTTTAGCAGATGATGACAGCTATTTTATTGGTATATTAGATCCTTGGTGGTATCGGTGTGAAATGACCAAAGGAAATCTTTTCAATGTGATGGAGGTGATTAATGCAGCCAACATAAAAGAGAATCATGCAAGGGCATGCTATGGTATAGATGAAGAAGACAATGAGATTGGGGTACATACTATATCAAGAGTCCTTTTTACTTCAGATATTTCTGATATTGATTTATATCTAAGGGCCTTATTAGATGAATTTTTTGATATGCATCGTTATGTATTGAATGAAATTGACAAAACGGAACCAGCAAACAAAACCTATTCACAACCATCTGTATATGAAGTATGATAGTCATTTCACCGTGATGAGAGGTAATGTAGGAGTGGAGTAGACAAGACGGGATTACTGAAGTTGTTCCTGAACTATAATGAATATGAATAGTCAGAACTTATATAAGGGTATTATTCGGCCTTGATTTGTTATTATGGCCTTGTCGGTGAAGCGGTCGCCTTGGCTATGCGAACGAGCGTGCTGTGGTTATATAGGGCAGAGTGAAATCTGCTGGAAGAATCGCCTTTCCTCTGCCTAAATTGTCTGCATAACTGACAGAATGTCGCGAGATAGAGACTTTTTCGGAAGTTTTTATCTCGCGATTCTTTTCTTTGGCATATAGTTTGTAACACTTAGAGCGTGAACGAGTGGACGGTGGAAAGATGTGAGGAACAGCAGAAATCTCTTCTCATTTTCCACCTCTCACACTAAACAAGAATTAATAACAAATAAAACAATACAATTATGGGAAAGATTATTGGAATCGACTTGGGTACAACCAACAGCTGTGTATCCGTATTTGAGGGCAACGAGCCCGTAGTTATTGCCAACAGCGAGGGCAAGCGCACAACTCCCTCAGTGGTGGCATTCGTAGAGGGTGGCGAACGCAAGGTGGGCGACCCTGCCAAGCGTCAGGCCATCACCAACCCGAAGAAGACCATCTTCTCCATCAAGCGTTTCATGGGTGA
>JAEEGL013180016.1_pt1 | contig 25252 bp, 23 predicted proteins | sample 9134231 | NCBI WGS metagenome assembly JAEEGL01 (sample SAMN16246548, study PRJNA631951) | gut metagenome | biome: gut microbiome; feature: rumen; material: fiber-attached | host: Bos | place: Iran: Karaj | collected 2018-10 | reverse complement strand
GCAGCGCATCCCGCCGCAGCATCCATACCGGTGCTGGTGGTATACATCGTCATCCTGGCATCGTCGGCTGCGTACGCGTTTGTACTGGTGCCGAAAGAGAAGGAATCTGTCAGGCAGGGATAGACCATTTCCGCCTGTCTGCCCGCATCCCGTGCAAGCCTGTGCACTACTGTGCTAAAATATATGATTGAGGTGATCAATACTATGGGTGAATGCAGACACCTGGCCATCATCATGGACGGGAACGGCCGCTGGGCAAAAGCACAGGGAAAGCCGCGCACCATGGGCCATCTGGCAGGAGCGGACAATGTCCGCAATATTGCGATCGCAGCCAATGAAGCAGGGGTGAAATACCTGACGCTTTATGCATTCTCAACGGAAAACTGGAAAAGAAGCGAGGAGGAAGTCGGTTATCTGATGAAGCTTCCTGCCTATCTGTTCCAGAAATATATGAAGGAATTCATGGAACGGGGATTCCGGATCCGGACGATCGGAGAACTCAGCCGACTGCCTGCCGCTACGGCAAAGGTATTGACGGATGCGGCGGAAGAGTCGAAGAACAATACAGGGCTCAATCTGATCATTGCGATCAACTACGGATCCAGAAGGGAGATTCTGCTTGCGGCGAAGCACTATGCACAGGATGTTCTGGCAGGGCGTCCGGAGGATCTCGATGAAGAAGGATTCAGCCGGTACCTTATGACGGAGGATATTCCCGATGTGGATTTCCTGGTACGCACCAGCGGGGAGCAGAGGATTTCAAACTATCTGCTGTGGCAGATAGCCTATGCAGAACTGATGTTTGTACCGGAGAGCTGGCCGGAGTTCACACCGGAAGTGCTGAACCGCTGCCTGCAGGCTTTCGGCAAACGTGACAGACGCTACGGAGGTGTGCATGAATCCGCAGAAAGCTAAGACCAGAGTCATAACAGCTCTGGTGGTCATTGCTGTAGTACTGCCGCCGCTGATCAAAGGCGGATTGCTGCTGGAAGCGCTGATCGCTTTTGTCCTGGCAGGTGCGGCCTATGAAACTGCGAAGCTGAAGGACACAAAGCCGAGAATCGGCCTGAGCGTTCTGTTCTTCATAGCGGCAGGAATGATGAGCCATCTGCCGGAGCATCTGTTCTTTGTGGTCTGTTCACTGTGGCTGGTGCTGCTCATTGCACTTGTGATTGCTTCGGAAGACATGACCATCGATTTTGCGGCTGTAATCTATTTGATTTCCATGATCGCTGCCCAGGCTGTACGCGGTCTGCTCGGCATCTACAACAGTAAACTCGGCCCTTTGGGCATGCTGTACGTTGCGTTTGCCTGCTACCTCTGCGATGCCGGTGCCTGGCTGATCGGTTCACTGATCGGGAAACATAAAATGATCCCGCGCATTTCGCCGAACAAGACATGGGAAGGGGCCATTGGAGGCCTTGTGCTCGGATGCGCCGGATCAGCACTGTTTGCGTATTTTACGAAGCTTGCGCTGCCGGTTGAGATGATTGCGGCTGCTTCATTGCTGCTGCCTCCGGTATCCATGATCGGTGATCTGGCGTTCAGCATATTCAAGCGCTATTACGGCATCAAGGACTACAGCAATCTTCTGCCGGGCCATGGCGGAGTTCTTGACCGTGTTGACAGTCTGCTGTTCTGCCTGATGGTGTTCAACGGACTGATGTTTCTGTGGGGGATTGTATGATGAAGAGTATCGTACTGCTCGGTGCGAGCGGTTCCATAGGCACCCAGACGCTGGATGTCATCAACCAGCATCCGGACCGTTTTGAACTGAAAGCATTCGGCGTCGGGAAGAATATACAGAAATGCCGGGAGATCCTGTCACATTTCGATGTCCCTGTGTTTGCCGTGGAACGGCAGGAGGACGCCATCCTGCTGCAGGAAGAATATCCCGGAAAGACCGTTCTCTGGGGAAAGACAGGTCTGGAGACACTGGCAGCGTCGGAAGACTATGACGTACTGGTCAATGCCCTGGTCGGCTTTGCCGGATTCGTACCGACGCTGATGGCACTGTACAGCGGACATGATGTTGCACTGGCGAACAAGGAGACACTGGTGGTCGGCGGCGAACTGATCAACAAAGCGCTGAGAGAGACCGGCAGGCAGCTTCTGCCTATTGACAGTGAACACTCAGCGGTATTCCAGTGCCTGCAGACGAGCAGGCGGGAAGAGGTATCCCGCTTGATCATAACCGCATCCGGTGGATCTTTCCGGAATCGGAAAAGGGAGGATCTCAAGAATGTTACGGTAGCGGAGGCACTGGCTCATCCGAACTGGAATATGGGCGCAAAGATCACCATCGACAGTGCGACCATGATGAACAAAGGCTTTGAAGTCATGGAGGCGCACTGGCTGTTCAATATGCCTTATGAGCGCATTGATGTACTGATGCATGATGAAAGCGTGATTCATTCCATGGTGGAATTCCGTGATCATTCCGTAATTGCTCAGCTGGGCAGTCCGGACATGCGCCTGCCGATCCAGTACGCACTGACCTGGCCGGAACGTCTGGATCTGCATCAGGACAAAGCATTTGACCTGGCAGAGATCGGCACCCTGCATTTCCACAGACCGGACACAGAGCGCTTCCCGCTGCTGGCGCTGGCGTATGAAGCCGGGCGCAGAGGCGGAACACTGCCGGCTGTGCTGAACGGCGCCAACGAAGAAGCGAACCTTGCGTTCCGGGAAGGAAGGCTGTCCTTCCTCGGCATCGAGGAGATGATCCAGCGTGCCTGTGCAGCGCATGATATCAGAGAAGTAACCTGTACCGAAGATCTGGCGGAAGCGGACCGCTGGGCAAGGGAATACGTCAGGAAAGAGATGAAGGGCTGTATATGACATTGCTGTATTTTCTGATATTGCTGTCGGTCATCATCTGCATTCATGAAGCCGGTCATCTGATTGCCGCGAAGATATTCGGCGTTTACTGCTATGAATACTCCATGGGTATGGGACCGCTGCTGCTGAAGAGGCAGAAGGGGGAAACCCAGTATTCATTAAGGGCGCTCCCCATCGGCGGCTTTGTCGCTATGGCAGGTGAGAACGATGGATCGGAAGCCTATCCGGATGTCGTTGTACCGGAGGGCAGGAGACTGAACGAGGCTGTGCTCTGGAAGCGGATCATCATCCTGTGTGCAGGTGTGTTCATGAACTTCATTCTTGCCTTCCTGCTGTTCTCGCTGGTGAATCTGATGTACGGGTACTATGCGGAATCACCGGAGCCGGTTATCGGATCCCTGGTTGAAGGGCACCCGGCAGAGAAAGCCGGACTGCAGCCCGGAGACCGCATTGTCCTGCTCTCCAGCGATACATCTCAGATGACACCGGAATCCTACATGGACATCCAGGTATTCCTGTCCGAAAACGAAGGTGCAGTGATTACCGTAACGGCTGAACGCGGGGATGAGCAGCATGTATTTACCATTGAACCGGAGTATCTGGAAGAAGAAGGGCGCTACGTCATCGGCATCACATCTGCAGAGCCCGAAGTGATAGAAGTAACCCTGGCAAACTGCTGGAAGTACGGATTCATGGATATGCAGTCATCTTCCAAGCTTCTTGTCAGGACGCTCAGACGGCTGCTGCGGGGCAGGGGGCTGAATCAGCTGAGCGGTCCGGTCGGTATCTACAACGCTACGGAAGTGTATGCGTCCTACGGACTGGCAAGCTATCTGTTCCTGATGGCAGAGCTTTCGCTCAACGTCGGCATCTTCAATCTGCTGCCGCTGCCGGTACTGGACGGCGGGCAGATCGTCATCAATGCCGGGGAAGCAATCGCCGGCAGCAAACTGTCCACCAGAGCAAGAACCATCATCATCGGTATCTGCTGGGTACTGTTGATCTCATTGATGCTGTACATTACATTCCAGGATATTCTGAGACTGGTCATAGGAGGATAGGAATGAAAAGAATACTTGTTACCGGAGGAACGGGCTATATCGGTTCCCATACGTGTGTTGAGCTGATCCAGGCAGGCTATGAAGTGATCGTCATGGACAATCTGTACAATTCGTCCATCGCAGTGCTTGACCGGATTGAACAGATTGCAGGTACGAAGCCGAAGTTCTACCGTACGGATCTGCTGGATAAGGAAGGGCTGGAACGGATCTTTGCGGAAAACGAGATCGATGCCGTCATCCATTTTGCCGGCTACAAGGCCGTCGGGGAGTCTGTACAGATTCCGATGACCTACTATGAAAACAATATTGCCGGTTCTCTGAACCTGTACCGTGCCATGGACAATGCCGGGGTAAAGAAGCTGGTGTTCTCTTCCAGCGCTACTGTTTACGGTGATCCTGAATCGGTACCCATCCGGGAAGATTTCAAAACCCATACAACCAATCCCTACGGATCGACCAAGCTGATGAACGAAATGATCCTTGCGGATATCTGCACAAGCGATCCGGAATGGTCTGTACTGCTGCTGAGATATTTCAATCCCATCGGTGCACACCGGTCCGGCCTGATCGGTGAAGTGCCCAACGGCATCCCCAACAATCTGGTTCCGTACATTGCAAGGGTAGCGAACGGTACACTCGACTATCTGCGCGTCTGGGGCAACGATTACCCGACACCGGACGGTACCGGCGTCCGTGACTACATCCATGTCGTGGATCTGGCCAAAGGGCACATCAAGGCTGTAGAGTACGCTTTCGGTCATCCGGGATGCGAGCGGATCAATCTCGGGACCGGCAACGGCTACAGTGTGCTGGAAGTCCTGCATGCGTATGAAAAGGCCTGCGGCAGAGAACTTCCGTACCGTATCATGGACCGCAGACCCGGCGACATTGCAGAGTGCTGGGCGGATACTGAGAAGGCAGAGCGTCTGCTCGGCTGGAAGGCTCAGTACAATATCGATGATATGTGCGAAGATTCCTGGCGTTTTACAGTGAATAATCCGGATGGTATAAAATAGAGAATATGACGGAACGGCGGAAGAGGAACATTCTGATCTGGATCCTGGCACTGCTGGTCATCTGTACCGGCTGCCTGGTGTTTTATGATGTGTTCTTTTCCCGCCGTCCCGGAAACAGCCAGCCGGAGGCACCGGTACAGATCCCCGGAACAGGGGGTCAGGACAGGCCTGCGGCTACGGATACAGAAAAAGAAGACATCAGCATCCGCTGGCGTGAGTACACGGTCTATGATTTCGATGACCTCGGTTTCCGCTTCATTCTTGCGAATGTACACATAGAGGCGGAAGGACCGACCAATCTGACACTGGATCATTTCCGTACGGAGGAAGGCATTGTACTGAATGACACGGCTTCCTATGTCGATGCGCTGGAGGAAAAGAGCCTGTATCTCGGCAGGCAGAATGTTTCCTTCAGCCTGGTCAGCAGAGAACCGAGCTATACCGCAGTGATCTTTATCCCGGTCAAGGATGCGGAACGCACCTCACTGACGGTCAGCTGCAATATCGGCAGTACCCGGGATATGAAGTTCCAGTTGGTGAATGCGCAGGGAAAGCGGGAGCAGCTGGAATACCGGGCGGATGATGTCATTACGGACGGAGATACCTATATGATGCGTGTCTCTGCCGCCTACGATATCACCGGGCAGCCGCTTTACAGGACAGTGAACGGAACGGATACAGACTATCCTTTGGCAAGTACGACCAAGGTCTATGCGTTCAAGGTGGAGGCTGTTTCTCTGTGGGGTGATGAAGTTGTCATTGAAAGCGCGGAATACATTCCCAGCACCACCGGTGAAGTATTCACCGCCTTATCATCCGATATCCATTCTCTGAAGTATGACAATATTCTGGGACGGTCGGTTACAGAGAATGATATGGGATATCTCTTCTTCTATGCCTACGATCCGGACGATCATCCGGTGACCTATCATGGTGTTCTGAAGCTGAAGGTCCGCGGTTCCCAGCGGAGCATCAGCATCAATGTGGATCTGAACTAGAAAGGGGCTGCGATGAACAGAATCAGAAAACTTCTGCTGTCTCTGGCTGTTGCGGCAGCCTCGCTGTTTGCTGTGAGGCAGGGAACGGTCCCTGCAGAGGCCAAAACATACTACGATCTGTATCCCATGTCCTGCTCAGCCTATGAAGTGGATTATGTGACGGGAAACGGCACCTTCGCCAAGGTCGGCTGCTACAACGATCTCGGTGCAGCGAAGACCGCGATGTTCAGTGTGGGGGATGACGGTGTCATCCGCCACAAAGAAAGCTTCAGCCCTACGAAGATCATTATGATGACTTCCGGTGTGGTCTATTCCTATCCGCAGCGCAGCAAATCCAATACCGGTACAATCTACCAGTACATGGAGAACATCTACGACCGCAAGACGACCTACGTCACCGTCCACAGGGAAATGGCCTATGAGGGCACCTATACGTACAACGGAGACGGTACCGGGTGGGTCAGGGTCATGATCAGCGGATTCGACGGATATATGAACCTGAAGGATATGGATCTTGTTCCGATGCGCTTCATTACGGACAATCTGCCTCTGTACCTGGGCGGAAACTCTACGTACGACGGTGAAGAACCTTTCAGCATGCATGTGATCCAGGGATACTACCGGGTGGAAGAGAACGGGAACTACCTGGATCTGGTCTATTACTGTTCACCGGGCTGGTCCAGGGATTCCTGGCCGATCCAGTGGAAGTTCGTGGTCGGCAAGGCAGCGGACTGGATGATGAAGGGAGCAACGTACTTCTCCAATGATGGCTATACGTTCTTCAATGACCGGAAGTGCACGGACCAGGCCGGAGTGTACTACAACTACTACCAGTTTGTACCGCTCCGGACACGTTCCACCATTTCCGCAGATACCTACAACCGTTTCCTGAGCGCCAAGGGGATTGATTCTTCCTCCAGACTCTGGGATACCGGTGAATACTTCCTGGAAGGACAGGACAAGTACGGCATGAACGCAATGCTGGTGTTTGCGCTGGCCTGCCTTGAGTCCGCCTACGGTACCAGTGACTATGCAATGAACCGGAACAATCTGTTCGGCTGGACAGCCTATGATTCCGATCCGAACAGTGCAAGCTGGTTCCCTTCGGTAAAGCAGGCGATCATGGAGCAGATGGGCATCAATCTGCGCAGTTTTGTCAACATCAAGGACTGGCGCTATTTCGGATCGCATCTCGGCAACAAAGGTTCCGGCATCAATGTCAAATATGCCGGTGACAATTACTGGGGCATGAAGATCGCCGCAATCGCCTATGAATTCGATAAGTTTGCCAATGACTATGACGGGAATCTGACGGACTGGGACAGTGCGGCTGCCGGTATTATCAAAGACAACGAAATGACCAGCATCTGCACGGAAATCAACGGTCCGGAACTGTACTTCACCAGATACGGTCCGACATATCAGATGAATCATACGGTTGCGATTGTTTCGGAGGCGGACGGCTGGTATGAAGTACAGTCGACCAGTTATCTGAGCGGCACATCGGTAGCGGATGTCAAGAATACCGGACTGCTCGCGTGGGACTGGCAGAACTATACAGGCTGGATCAGTGCGGACAAGATCACCCGGACCAATACAACCGTACCGGTCAAAAAGGGCACTGTTCCGACCGGTGACCCTGTACTTCGCTTTGATGCTCTGACGATGAACGGAACCCGGCTGAGCATCCGCGGCAAAGCCTATACACCGGGCATCTACGTGACGGAAGACAATACGGTGCAGCAGGTACTGAAGGTCCAGGATATGAACTTCATGGATGCTGCAGAGCAGATACTGGCATCGTCGGTACTGAACAACGATGAAGTCAGCTTCAACGGTTCCATCGATGCTGCTGCACTGCCGGAAGGAAACTACTTCCTGATGTTTACATCCGGATATGCACTCTATCCGCAGTACGCACAGGCATCATATGTGAATACGGAAGAACTGCCGGCAGAGACCGTACAGCAAGGACGTGTCTATTCCTTTGAAAGGAACGGAGATGCCGTGATGCTGAAGATCCGTGCCGTGGACTGCGGCAGCAATGCGCACTATGATGAGCTGAGCGATGCCTGTACGTGCAATGAAGGCTTCCAGGATTATGCCGAAAACAAAGGCTGTACGGTTGTCCTGCAGTCACCGGAGCCGGCGCAGAGCCGGGTCATGCAGTCTGTGGAGAGTGTAGAAACAACGGACGACGGAAAGGTGAACATAAGCGGTGTTGCCTACTTCGACCAGGTCAATGCGCCTGCAGGCGGAGATGCAGTCATCACACTGCTGCTGGTGGATATGGAAAGCGGCCAGGAGACTGCGCTGGAGACAGTTACCCTGGATCTGGAGGCACCGATTGATTTCCATGATGGATATGATTATACCCGGGCCGGCTATACGGCTGTGATCGATCCTGCAGCAGTGCCGGAAGGCAATTACTATCTGCGCGTACGGGTGCAGAACGGCGACTATGATGCGACGCACCTGGTCATTTCCAATAAAGAATCCATGGACCAGGAGGAGATGGAACTGGAGGGTCTGAAGTTCCGCTTCTACGCAAGTCCGATGTCCAATTTCCGTCTGGAAGTGTCCAAGGAAGTCAGCGGCCTGGACCGCAGCCTGATCAGAAAACCGACCAGAAAGGCTTCTGTCTATGCAGAAGAAGAGATCCGGATCAGTGAAGATGCAATACTGTATGTCAAGGGCAGCGCATTCATTGCGAATACCTACATCAACGAAGAGAATCATCCGGAATACACGATGATTCTGGAGGATGAAGCAGGAACACTGCGCACCTATACAGCCCAGAATGATGGATGCGTCTTTGACTACGCAGCCATGCGGAATTCAAAGTTCACCATTATGGATTCCTGCTTTGCGGCTGAAGCAGACCTGCGTGATCTGCCGAGCGGTACCTACCGGCTTCTGCTGGATCTGAAGACAGACGAAGCCAGGGATATCTTCAGCCTTTACAACTACCGTCCGATTGATGTCAGCACAGTCACCTATGAAAACAGATCGTATACCATCATACGGTCAAAGGTTCATGACCGGTATCTTCTGATCATCCAGGACGTATGATGAACAAGTGCGGGAAGCAGTCTTCCTGCACATCTGCTTTATATTCATGTACTATGCAGCAGAACAATGTCACATTCAGAATAAAGCTCGCCGGTGTACCTGCGGAAATCCGGTGCAGACAGGAAGAAACCCGTACTTTTCTGCATGACTGGCTGACAGAAGAAGAACCGGAATTCATCTGTGAGGTCACGGATGACAGAATCGACATGGTCCGCAGCAATCTGAAGGCAGAGGACAGGAAGCACGGAGCAGTGAGGGAATACAGCCTGCGTTATCTGGAGAACAACGCGGTCCATGCAATCCTTGCAGAGAAACTGGTGGACTACGGTGTGCTTCTGACGCATGGATCGGCCATCTGTGTCGACGGACGTGCCTACATCTTCACTGCAAAGAGCGGTACCGGCAAGAGTACCCATGCGGGATTGTGGAGGGAACTGTTCAAAGAACGGGCCTTTATGATCAATGATGATAAACCGCTGCTGAAAGTCGGGGATACCGGAGTCATGGTCTACGGTACACCGTGGAACGGCAAGCATGGTCTCGGCAGGAATGCCTGCGCTCCGCTGGAAGCGATTGCGTATCTGAACAGAGCACAGAACAACCGCGCAGAACGCATGAGTGCTGCAGAAGCCTATCCTGTCCTTGTACAGCAGTCCTATTCATCAAAGGATGCAGGGACTCTGAGGAAAATCCTGGATATGGAGAAACGGATTATACAGACTGTACCGTTCTACCGCTTGTGGTGTAATATGGAACCGGAAGCTGCCTGTACCGCATGGAATGCCATGAACAGTGCAAAGAACGCTTCTGTATGAAAGGAAAAATGACAGACGCTGATGCGGTATGCTGTACATGCCGCATCATTGTTTACAGGGAAAGAATATGAAACTGAAACCGGAATACATAGCGCAGAACATTGACGGTACACAGTTCCTCGTATCCGTCGCACAGGATGGATTCAGCGGAATCATCCGTTCCAATCCGACAGCTGCTTTCATTGTGGATATGCTCAAGGAGCCGGTGACACAGGAGGAAATCGTTGACGCGATGTGCACCCGGTATGAAGCGGACAGGGACATGATTGCCGGGGATGTAGCGCGGGTTCTGGGCATCCTGCGCAGAATCGGCGCACTGGAAGAATAAATGACCTTTGAAGAGATTCTTGAGAAGGACGGTCGTCTCGTCTACAGATTCCGGGGTGTCAGCATGAAGCCGATGCTGTACCAGAACAGGGATCTTGTAGTCATTGAAAAGGTCAAGGAACGCCTGAAGAAGGGTGATGTCGTTCTTTACCGGAGAGGGAAGGATTATGTCCTGCACCGGATTGTACGTGTCAGCGGAGATGGATATGTAATCCGCGGTGACAATACATATGCCAATGAGACGGGGATCACCGATGATGATATCGTGGGTGTTCTTACGTCTTTTGTGCGCAACGGAAAGACCATCCGTACGGATGATGCCCGGTATCTGCGCTATGTTCATTTCTGGAATGCTGTATATCCGCTCAGAATACCTGCTGTACGGATGTACAGAGCCTTGAAAAGCGCTGCAGGAAAGAGGAAGAGATGACGGACGGGAAAGAATACGGCAGGAATGAGAAAGACCTCGTATACTTGCTGAAATGCGCTTTGAACGAGATTCCGGCAGACGTGCAGCGGGTCAGCGGGATGGATCTGGATGCAGTGTATGATGCTGCGAAGAAGCACATGGTCAGTGCAGCGGCTGCTTTTGCCTTGGAAAGTGCAGGCATCAGGAACCCGCAGTTCAGCGCAGCCATGGCCGCATCCATCCGGAAAACGATTGCCTACGACTACGAGAGAAAGCGGATCATCGAGGCCTTTACAGCACAGGGCATCCGGTACATGCTTCTGAAAGGATGTGTGCTCCAGTCCTACTATCCCAGGTACGGGATGCGCGAAATGATCGACAACGATATACTCGTCGATGCATCGCGGATGGACGATATACAGAAGATCATGCAGGATCTTGGCTATGAACCGGAGCAGACGGGATTGTGGAAGAGCATCGATGTATCGTATACAAAAAAGCCGTTCTTCCACTTTGAAATGCATACCTCGCTGTTCGAGAAGGATATCAGCCGTTCTGTTTATGAATACTATGAACACATATGGGACAGACTGAAGGCAGACGGCTGCATGTACAGCTTCCCGGATGAAGACTTCTACTGCTACCTGTGTGCGCATGACTACAAGCACTACAGTACAACAGGAATCGACCTGCGCTCTGTCATGGACATCTATGTCTTCTTCAGAAAAAAGGACAAGCTTGATATTCCCCGCATTGAGGGAGAACTGCAGAAGACAGGCATTCTGTCCTACGAGCAGAAAATGCGCCGTCTGGCATTCAGCCTGTTCGGCGAGGAAGAAATGACCCGGGAGAGTGAAACGCTTCTCGGGGAAATCCTGTCTTCAGCAACGAAGACACGTACACAGAACCGGATTGAAAAACATGTCGATGAACAAGGCAAACTGGTCTATACGCTTCATCGGATTTTTCTGCCTATGGAATCGATCAGAACGCATTATCCATTGTTCTATGAACACAAAGCGCTTCTGGTCTTCCTGCCGGTATACCGGCTGTGGCGGGGCGCAACGAAGAGGCGCAGTGTTCTGAAGGAAGAACTCAGCGCACTGTTCAAGGGAACCAGGAAAGGGTGAAGAAAGGAGAGCTATGCCGTTTCAGGTTGTTAGGAACGATATCGTAAGAGTAAAAGCAGACGCTATCGTCAATACTGCCAATCCGCAGGTGCGGGTAGGACCCGGCGTGGATTCTGCAATCTATGAAGCAGCCGGCAGGGAGAGGCTCCTTGCCGAGCGGGAGAAGATCGGTGTACTGCAGCCCGGAGAAGCTGCGGTAACGCCTGCTTTTGATCTGGATGCCGAATATATCATTCATGTCAGCGGACCGCACTGGCAGGGCGGAAACCGGGGAGAGAAGGAAATCCTGCGCAGGTGCTATGACAAGGCACTGGCATTGGCTGCAGAAAAAGGGTGTACATCCATTGCTTTTCCCCTGATGGCTTCCGGTGCCTATGGTTTTCCGCATGAAACAGCGCTGCGGATTGCTGTCAGCGCGTTCACCGATTTCCTGATGGAACATGAGATGGATATCATCCTGGCAGTATTCAAGGATGAATCGTACCGGATCTCCGGCCGTCTTTTCAGCAATGTAGAAAGCTTCATCGACGAAGACTATGTTGACCGGGCGGAGATGATGGAAGGCGTCCGTCCATCCATGCACAGACGGGAACGCCGCTGCAGCACAATGAACGCCAAGGAATCCTATGCCGGCAGTGAGATGATGGAACCCATCGCTCCATCATTTACGTATTCATCCCTGGAGAATGAACTGAAGAGAATCTACAAGGATTCATTCGACAAGCATCTTCGGACAATGATCAAGGAAAGAAACCTGAAGAACGCAGAAATCTATACCGCTGCCAACATATCCAAGCAGTACTTCTCCAAACTGCTGAAAGGGCAGGTCAATCCTTCAAAGGAGAAGATGCTGGCGCTGGCGGTCGGCCTTCGCCTTACACCGGAGGAAGCGGAGGATTTCCTCGGTCTGGCCGGGTACGCGTTCTCGCCGATCTCCCAGACGGATATGGTTGTCAGACATTTTCTGCAGAAGAGGGAGTACAGTGTGATGAAGATCGATCTTGTTCTGTACGACTTCGGTCTGGAAGCGCTGTCCGGTCCGATGGCATAAACAATATCAGGTCGCCTGCGGGTTGACCTTTTTCTTTTTCCTTTTGTCTATCATGACAGTGGAAAGGAAAAAGGAGGTAAACCTGATGAACAAAGAATATACAGAAATCGTCTACATTCTCGACAGAAGCGGATCCATGGGAGGACTGGAAGCGGACACCATCGGGGGATTCAATGCCATGATGGAAAAGCAGAAGAAGAGCGGAGAGAACGCTGTGGTTTCAACTGTTCTGTTCGATGACAGGGCAGAGGTGCTGCACGACCGCATCCCTGTCCAGGAGGTCCCGCAGATGACCGGAAAGGAATACTGGGTCCGGGGCTGTACAGCATTGCTGGATGCCGTCGGCGGATCCATCCGGCACATCGGAAACGTCCACAAGTACGCACGCAAGGAGGATGTACCGGCCAAGACACTGTTCGTAATCGCAACCGATGGTATGGAGAATGCCAGCAGAAACTATACGTACGCACAGGTAAAGAGGATGATTGAGCGCCAGCAGGAGAAATACGGCTGGGAGTTCATCTTCATCGGTGCGAACATCGATGCTTACGCAGAGTCTGCACGGATGGGCATCCGCAGGGACAGGACAGTGAACTATGTCCATGATCCGATCGGTACAGCAAACGTATTTGCAGGAGCCGCAAAGGCAACAATCGCTGTCATGAAGGCGAAGACCACTGCAGAAGCGGAAATGATGCTCAATGAGAGCGGATGGGACACAGAGATCAATAGAGACTACAAGGAAAGGGGGAATCACTGATATGGCAGTCAAAGGAGCAGTGCTCGGGGATATTCTCGGTGCCCAGTATGAATTCAGCAGGCCGTATGATCTGGACTGGAAAAATGTACCGTTGATCAAGAAAGACAGGGCAGGCTTCACGGATGATACTGTGATGACCCTGGCGGTCAAGAAGGCTTTGCTGGAAGGCAGGGATCTGGTGCAGACAATGCTGGAAGTAGGCCGCAGATATCCGGGCTGTGGATACGGCGGGCGCTTCTACGGCTGGATCAACGGCAGCCGGCAGGAACCCTACGGCAGCTGGGGAAACGGTTCTGCCATGCGGGTATCCTTTGTGGGTGAATACTACGATGACTATGTGGAGATGCAGCAGAAGGCGGCAGAAACAGCTGCTGTATCCCACAATCATCCGGAAGGCATCAAAGGTGCGGTCGTGACGGCATCCTGCATCTGGATGGCGAAGCACGGCAGGACAAAGCAGGAGATCTACAACTATGTTCTCGAGCAGTATCCAGGTGATCGGTATCCCTACAGCATCGATCACAGCCTGGAGGAGCTGCGGAAAACCTATCGCTGGACGGAGAAGTGCAGTGACACGGTGGCACCGGCAATGCGGTGCTTCCTGGAGAGCACGGACTATGAATCATTCATCCGGAATGTTTACAGCCTGCGGTGCGACAGTGACACCTTCGGAGCAGTTGCCGGCGGGGTGGCAGAAGAATTCTACGGAGGGTTCGGCAGCATCGACGCTGAAAAGATCCTGCAGGACTACCTGACAATCGATCTGTACACGATACTGGCGGCATAAGAAAAGGCACGGAATCATCCGTGCCTTCGTTTTGACTATCAGTTGGTTTCACCTTCGAAGATCTCGAACGCGATCAGTGTGGTTTTGTCGATTACTGCACCGTTGGGCGGCGGAGTGATGGATTTAATGCCCGTCATATTGCTGTATTCGGTATCACCGCCGGTCGGGATCGTGGTAAAGCTGAGATTGTAGAATCCGGCATTGTTGTAGATCTGCGTCAGCGAAGAAATGATCGAAGACGCACTGCTTGCGTTGTCGTACAGTCCGAGCGGGAAATTGGGCAGAGCAGCCGTCTCCACCGGCTTCGGCCCGTCAGACAGGCTGATGATGATCTGCGTACCGGGCGCCCGCTTCTCACCGCCGGCTACGGACTGTGCAAAGACAATGTTTGCCTGATGATCATTGCTGTAGCCGATGTTGTTCTGGGATACTGCAAACCCGGCGTTCCTCAATGTCTGTTCTGCCGCGGCTGCGTCCATGCCGATGACGTTGGGCACTGCGGCAACCTTCCCTGAGGAAACCGTGACCGTGATCGTTTTGCCTGAAGCGGAACCGCTTATGATCGTTCCGCTGTCGTAGGTTTCACTGTCTGCGTAGGAAGCGGTCAATGTCCATCCGGCACCGGATTTGTTGGCATTGTTGATGGCGTTCTGCAGTGAACTGAAAGGTGCACCCGCCGCGTACAGGGCAGCGTCGGGTGTATAGCTTCCCAGTGACAGCACATAGTCGATGGCTGTGTTGGCTTCGAAGGTGCCTGTGGTGTTCGAGATCAATGATCCTGCTGCGACACTGTCGCTGTACTGACGGGAAGCAGTGCCCTGCCTCATGGGCAGGGAAGCCAGGTAGGAGAGGAATTCTCCTTCCGGCACGCCTGCTTTGCTGTCAACAGCGATCTTTTTGGCAGAAGCGACCGTTGCTTTGACCGTAGTGCCCGGAGCGACAGAACCGGAAGCGCTCTGGCTTATGATCGTTCCGGGTGTATAATCATTCGTTTCCTGCACAGCAGTCTCCAGCTTCAGTCCGGCAGATCCACTGTAGGCAGCGTTCAATGAGTTGATGTAGGCCTGGAAGGAATCCAGCGTCTTCCCCGTATAGTCGTTGACCGTAACATAGCCGATGGACAGGACGAAGGTGACAGTATCTCCTTCGCTCAGGGTGCCTGAAGAAGGATTCTGCGACATGATGGTGCCTTCCGCAGCGGCAGCGGAATACTGCTCGCTGTAGATCGCCTTCAGACCATTGTCCCGGATCCAGGCGTCCGCTTCCGCCTTGGTCTTTCCGGCGAACGAGGCAACTGCTATGGCTTTGCCGGAAGACAGTGTAACCGTCACGGATCCGCCGGAAGCAATCTTCGTCCCGGCAGCCGGGTTCTGGGAGACCACCTTGCCTTTTTCGACCGTATCACTCGGTGCCGTACGGAAGTAGACGGTCACCCGGTTGGCTGATGCCCAGGCCTGGATGTTCGTCCTGCTGTAGGAGGAGAAGTCGGGCACTGTGGTCTCCACTGTCTGCTGTCCGTCTCCTGATCCGAGTGAAATACGGACAGAGATTTCATCGTTGCGGTGGAATTCCGTGCCTTCTTCAACAATTCCGATGAAGCGGTTCTTTTCGGTCTTTGGATCTTCTTCGTAGATATAGTAGACATTCACGAATCCGTTCCTGCTGAACCAGTCGTCGATTTCTTCCTGGGTCATACCGGAGAAATCAGACAGGGTAATCATCAGTTCGGGATCCTTGCCGTTTGATACAGAAAAGACCAGGACATCATCCTTCTTCAGTTCTGTATCAGGCGCTATGCTCTGGTCGAGAATGATGTTCTCTTCGACTTCTTCATCATAGTAAAGGTTGAATTCCATCTGACTGCGGGGGATGCTGTTCTGTTCCGCCCAGGCCATGACATCATCACGGCTGCGGCCGGTGAAATCCTCCATCAGTACCGGGTTCCGGTTCATTTTCCGGAGATATATGCCGCCGGCAGCTGTTGCGGCGAACAGCAGGACGGCGACGATCAGCAGGGTGATTGTCCTGCGGTTTTTCCAGTCTACACTCATACAGTTTCTGACCTCACCCGTCCATTATAGCATGCAGTAAAAGAATCTGCTTCCCGGCAGATTCAGTGTACTTTCTCTCTCTTTTTCCGTACTTCCTCGATGCTCAGCAGGTAAGGAACACCATGGTAGAGTTCGATGAGCTTCTGGCGGTCCTTGTCCAGTGTATCCTTCTGGGCAGGGATGATGCGGATCCAGCAGTTCATGCCTGCCTGGATGTCGTCATATACCCTGGAAAGAAGCCTGTCATTGAGGATGTGGTGGATCTCCCGCCTGACAGTCGGACTGCCGCCTACATAGGCATGTTCGTACGCAGAGGGATCGGTTCCATGTGCAGCAAGGATGACATAGTTTCCGCTTTCATCGTCCTTGTCCTGCCATGCGGCTTCGAAATCCTGCGCGGACATCCAGTCCTCGGGACGGAAGCTGAGCCGGCTGACGCTCATGCGGTAAGCAACGAATACCGCTATGGCAGCTATGGCAGACACAGCACAGCCGGGCAGTGGAAGGAACCAGGACAGGGCAGCCAAGGCGGCCATCAGGATGCCGCAGAGGATCCGGTTTCTGACCGGGTGGAAACCTGTTGCGAACAGGTAGAGGATCAGACCGAGCGCGGCAAACGCTATCCCGGCCCAGGTAAACATACGGTTGTACATCAGTTCATTCATGCCACAATCATAGCACTGATTCCAGGGGATTTCCTGCATTATTGCGTATGAAGTGGATGGAGGTACGCAAAAATGGCAACGAAGCTAAAAAACATGCCGGAGGAAAACCGTCCGCGGGAGAGAGGTATGAAATACGGCCCGGAGAACCTTACTACCAGGGAACTGCTGGCCTTACTGATCCGCTGCGGTACAAGAGGACAGTCCGCGCTGGAGACAGCGGACAAACTGCTGAAGGCAGCCGGTGATCTCAATGGGATTGCCCGCATGCCGATGGAAGCCATCAGCGGCATCCGCGGTCTGTCCATGACCAAAGCGCTTGAACTGAAAAGCTGCTTTGAACTGTCCAGACGGATGATGTACGAAGACGTCAGCCGCGGAGATCCCATCCAGGACCCCGAGGCATTGGAAATGTGGCTGAGAAGCCGTATGGGCACTCTGCATCAGGAGGAGTTCATGGTGGTGTTTCTGGACTATGCGCACCATGTGATTGCGGCGGAAACACTCTTTATCGGCACTGCCAGTGCCTCTCTGGTCTCTTCCAGGGAAATCTACCAAAGAGCGCTGGAACGCCGGGCATCCTTCATCATGCTCGCGCACAATCATCCCAGCGGCAGTCTGGAGCCCAGTGAAGCGGACCTGCGGCTGACCAGGCATGTAATGGAAGCGGGGCTTACCATGGATGTTCCGGTCCTGGATCATCTGATCATATCGGATACCGGCTGCCTGAGCATGCGCAGAGAGGGATATCTTGAGGAATGTATGACGAAACAGTATGACTGATGGTAAAATAGTCTGGTAACAGAACAGGGCGGGTGATGCGTTCCATGAAACGTTTGAAGAAACTGGCTTTGAGCATGCTGTCGGTCATGATTCTCTGCGGCTGCAGTACGGTAAAAACGAAAGCGGCCTATACAGTCTATCCGATCGGCTATATCATAGAGCGTTTGAGCGGGGGGACGGTGGAAGCCGTATCCATCCAGGAGGACAGCATGGTGCAGCGTGCACAGATCCGGGAGAACTACCAGGATATTCTTGCGGACAGTGCAATGCTTTTCTATATCGGCCAGCTTGAGCCGTACATGCAGGTATATGCCAATGAAATCAATGAAGCAGCGGACGCAAAGACCGACCTGTCCATTCTGAACGCAGTCTATGATTTCAAGCGCTATACACCGGTCATTGCGGGCAACGACCTGACATTTATGGAAGGGCCGTATTACAAGGATCCGGCTTTTGATCTGGTGGATACGGATGTAAAGGACCTTTATCTGTGGATCGACCCGATCGCCATGCTCAGTATGTCCAAGGATATCCTCAGCTGGATGAAGACGCAGTATCCGGACAATGCAGCATCATTTGATGCCAACATGGAGAAGCTGGAAACCGACCTGATCAACCTGGACGCGCAGTATCAGGCATTGGCGACCAAGATCATCAATGAGCATCGTTCTGTGAAGTTCGTGACCATGACTGCGGGATTCGGCAACTGGCAGAAGACCTACGGATTCGAAGTCTATCCTGTCGTCCTTTCCAAGTACGGCGTCCTGCCGGATGAAGAACAGCTGAACGTAATCCGCCAGCGGATCCTGGAGGACGACGTACGCTACATTGTCTATGAGCCGAATATGCCGGCAGACATGGTCACGCTGTTCAATGAACTGGAGGACGGTCTGGGTCTGACACGGGTGGAGATGTCCAATCTGTCCAGCCTGACGGATGCGGATAAAGCAGCCGGAAAAGACTATCTTTCGATCATGTATGAGAATCTTGCGGTTCTGGAAACCATGAGCCGCAACCGTACGGAGTAGGAGGTTCCTTATGAAGAAACTGCTGCTGGTGGATGGATACAGTATGCTGTTCCGCGCCTACTACGCTACAGCATACGGCAGACCGATGACGACTTCCGGAGGCATTCCGACCAATGCTGTGTTCGGCTTTGCCAACATGATGCAGAAAGCGCTTGATACCATACAGCCTGACAGTGTACTGGTGGCTTTTGATGCGGGAAAGCATACTTTCCGGCATGAAATCTACAGTGACTACAAGGGCGGCAGAAAGCCGGCACCGGAGGATCTGGTGCCGCAGTTCAGCATGGTGCGGGATTATCTCGACGGCTACGGGATCCGCTGGGTGGAGCTGGAAAGCATTGAAGCGGATGATCTGATCGGTACGCTGTCAAAGGAAGCAGAAGACTACGAAACAACGATTCTGACGAGCGATCATGATCTGCTGCAGCTGATCGATGAAAGTACGGATGTACTGCTCATGAAGAAAGGCCTGACAGAGATGGACCGTATGACGGTCAAAGCCCTGCAGGAACAGATGGGCATCCGTCCGTCCCAGATCATCGACCTGAAAGGTCTGATGGGCGACAGCAGCGATAACATTCCGGGCATTCCCGGCGTCGGTGAAAAGACGGCGCTCAAGCTTCTTGGACAGTACGATACCGTGGAAGGTGTGCTTGCTCATCAGGATGAGATCAAGGGAGCGCTCGGCAATAAGGTCCGTGAAGGCGCGGATTCCGCCCGTATGAGCAAGCTGCTGGCGACCATCAAAAGGGATGTGTCACTGGATTTCACGGCGGATGACTGTGCGTTCCGGCCGGATTATGCATCCCTTGTCCGCTTTCTGAAGAGCCTGGATATGAATACCCTGGCGGGCAAATATGAAGAACTGGCACAGGAAAGCAGTACAGCAGCGGATCCTGCCGCAAAGTATGAACGGGTCCGGACGGTTCCGGCGTATTTCCTGAACGATGGCTGTACGGTATTTGTGGACGGTTCGCAGGAGATGTATATGAAGGCGGAGGTCTACGGACTCGCTCTGTGCAGGGAGGACCGCTGTGTCTACATTCCGCTGGAAGATGCGCTTCAGGACGCCGGACTGTGCACTTGGCTGGCAGATGGCTCACAGCACAGGACAGGCTATGACGTCAAGCGCAGCCTGCATCTGCTGAAGCGGGCAGGGCTGGAGGTCTTCTTCAGCGATGATGCGATGATCATGGCCTCTCTGGCGGATTCCACACTGACCAGTACCGACAAGATCATGGACAATTACGGTCTGCGGACCCGGCTGAGCTATGAGGATGTCTACGGCAGACCGTCGCGTCCGAAGATGCCGGACCTGCAGGAACAGACAGAATATGCCTGCGAAAGCGCGCTGAATGTACAGACGCTTGCCGGCCGTGCCTTCAGGACCATTGAAGAAGAAGGCATGATTGACCTCTACCGGAACATTGAAATGCCGCTGACATTCATCCTTTGCCGTATGGAAGAGGAAGGCATCCGGTGCGATGCCGGTGTCCTTGGCAGCATAGCGGCGCAGATGAAGCAGGAGATGGACGCGGAACAGGCAGCCGTCTTCGAGATTTCCGGCAAAGAATTCAACATCAATTCCCCGAAGCAGCTGAGTGAAGTGCTCTACGACGATCTTGGCCTGCCCAGCGGGAAGAAGCGCAGTACGGCTGCGGATGTGCTGGAAAAGCTGAACGGTGTGCATCCCGTCATCAGCCATATTCTGAAATACCGCAAGCTGCAGAAGATCTACAGTACCTATGCAGAAGGCCTGCAGAAGTATATCTTCCGTGACGGGCGGATCCACACGGTATACAACCAGTGCGCTACGCAGACCGGACGTCTTTCCAGTTCGGAACCCAACCTGCAGAACATCAGTGTCCGGGATGAACAGGGAAGGATGATCCGCAAAGCGTTCCTGCCGAGCGAGGGGTGTGTACTGATTTCCAGTGACTACCACCAGATTGAACTGCGGATGCTGGCGCATATGGCGGACGAACAGAGCCTGATCGACGCTTTCAATTCCGGCATTGATATCCATACCAAGACAGCGATGGATGTATTCAACGTCACGGAAGCAGAAGTGGACGGGCAGATGCGCAGAAGGGCGAAGACAGTCAATTTCGGCATTGTCTACGGCATCAGTGACTTCGGCCTGGCGGAACAGCTGGGCATCTCCCGCAAGGAAGCCGCGGATTTCATCGAACAGTATTATAGAAGCTATCCCGGGATCCGTTCCTATATGCAGCAGGTAGTCCGGGACTGTGAAAAGAACGGCTATGTCACGACGCTGTGCGGCAGAAGAAGGGATATTCCGGAAATCCATGACAAGAACCGGATGATCCGGGAATTCGGCAAGCGTGCGGCAATGAACGCACCGATCCAGGGATCTGCAGCGGATCTGATCAAGATAGCAATGATCAATATCGACCGTTCCATGAAGCAGGCAGGCATGAAATCGCGGATGATCCTGCAGGTGCATGATGAACTGATCTTCGATGTATTCGAGGACGAGACGGAAGAGATGAAGAAACTCATCGAAGAAGGCATGGTTTCAGCGATGAAGCTCAAGGTTCCGCTGACTGTAGAATGTTCCGTGGGACAGAACTGGTATGAGGCAAAGTAATGCCTGAACTGCCGGAAGTCGAGACGGTGCTGCGTACGCTGGAACAGCGGATTGCCGGACTGCGGATCGTTGATGTACAGGTTCTGTACAATAAGCTGATAGAGGGGGATCCCCGGGAATTCTGCCGTGCTCTGACAGGACAGACATTCCGCAGGTTCTGCCGCAGAGGAAAATACCTGCTCTTCGGCATGGATGATGTATGGTTTGTTTCCCATCTCAGAATGGAGGGGAAATACTTCATCCAGAGGCCCGAAGAGCCTTTGATCAAACATACGCATGCGGTCTTTACGCTGTCCGACGGCAATACACTGCGCTACAATGATGTGCGTAAATTCGGCCGGATGAAGCTGTATCCCGTAGATACGGATTTCAGGGATTTCCACGGACTCGGTCCGGAACCGTTCAGCGAGGAGTTCAGTACAGCGTATGCTGTGGAACAGCTGCAGAAACGCCGGGAACCCATTAAATCAGTCCTGCTGGACCAGTCTTTTGCGGCAGGGATCGGGAATATCTACGCTGATGAGATCCTCGCAGCAGCCCATATCCTGCCCATGCGCAGAGCCTGTGATCTGGAAACGGAAGAGATCAACCACATCGTCGAACAGGCCGGGATTGTCCTGAAACAGGCTGTAGAAGCCGGCGGCACAACCATACGCAGCTATACCTCCAGCCTTGGTGTCACAGGACTCTTCCAATTGCAGTGCCTGGTGCATGCCCGGAAGACCTGTGCAGTGTGCGGCGGAGAAGTCAGACGGATCCGCCTGGGCGGCAGGAGCAGCTATTACTGCGAACATTGTCAGAGGTAATGATATGAGAACAGCCATCACAGGCACCATCGGTGCCGGAAAGTCAACTGTATCCGGAATGTTCCGTTCCATGGGATTCCCGGTCTTTGACGCGGATGTCTGTACACACAGCTGCCTGCGTATGCCGCATCCGTGCTGCCGGGAAGTGCTGGATGCGTTCGGAGAGGATCTTCTGCAGGAAGACGGTACGGTTGACCGGGCAAAGCTCGGTGCGTTGATTTTCGCAGATGAACAGCAGCGTCTGAAGCTCAACAGTATCGTTCACCCGCATGTGCTGCGGGAAATGCTGTCATGGATGGATGAACAGGAGTCTCCGCTGGTATTCTCTGAAGTCGCACTTCTCTTTGAAGCCGGATGGGAAGTCTATTTTGACGAAACCATCGTTGTGACCTGTACGGTAGAGACAGCAGTACGGCGGATGGTGGAATACCGCGGCTATACCGAAGAGAACGCCCTTATGCGCATACGCTCCCAGGTGGACCGGAGAGAACAGATCCGCAGGGGAGACACCATCTTCCGCAATGATGGTACACTGGAACAGCTGTATGATGCTGTAAAGAAATGGACAGAGGACAGGAGGGAATCATGGAACTGAAAGGCAAGGATGTATACCGCATTCAGCGTCCGGCAGGAATGAGCCAGGAGATGATTGTTTCTCTGTTCAGCCTGTACCAGCCGGTCATCGGCAACAACCCTGTTACGCTGTATATGACGCTGTACAGCGAAGGCCTGCACCAGCGGACGCTGGAAACACATGCCCGGCTTTCTGCGATTGCCGGACTGAGCGTGGAGGAAATCGAAAGAGCAAGGATCCGTCTGGAGGAGTTCAAACTGGCAGAAACATACATGGAAGAACGGACTGCGAACAACAGCTATATCTATGTGCTGCACGCGCCTTTGCCTGTACAGGCTTTCCTCGATACCGCATGGCTGAAGAATGCGTTTGTTTCCGCAGTGGGTACGAAGCAGGCGGAAATCACCTTTACCAAATACGCATCCGAGTCCCTTTCCTTCCAGAACTACCGGAATGTGACAAGACAGCTGAAGCATCTGCCGCAGGACAGAGAGTACAGTACAGAAGTGGAGTACCGCAGAGTACGGCCCGCGTGGACCTTCAGCCAGGATGATACAGCAATCCGCTTCGACTATGAAGATTTCCTGTCCAAAGTATCCAGGCTGGTGTTCCCGGTTGAACTGCGTACGGAAGAAAACCTGCGGCTGATCGGTCAGCTGGCTACCGTGTACGGCATTTCACCGGACCGGATGATCATCCTGCTCAAAAGCGCCGTAGACCTGGAAACCATGACATTCCATGAGGAAAAGCTTCGCTTCGCGGCAGAGCGGGCAAAAACCGGGACCGCTGAGGCAAAGGATCCCTACGATCTGCCGCCCGTATCCTTCCTGCAGTCCAAGCAGAACGGTGTGCCGGTAGGCATGACAGCCAGAAAGATCCTGGAGAACCTGTATGTAGAGAAGCACTTTGCGCCGGATGTCATCAATATCATGATTGAATACATCCTGCAGCGCTCCAACAACCGTCTCATACCTTCATTCGTTGACAGCATCGCAGATGAGTGGGCGAGGGACGGTGTGGTCAGCCGCGAGGATGCTTTCCGGGAAACAAAGAAACCGGTCAGAAACACACCGGCAAAGAAAAGGGTCCGTCCGGAATATCTCGACAAGCTGGATGAGGAATACACCGAGGACGCAACAGAAGAAGAAAAGCTGCGGATCGAAGAGTTGATGAAGCAGATGGAGGCAGACAGTGGAAAAGTACACACCCGCTGATTACACAGCAGAAACTCAGGAACAGCGTGCTATGGTGCAGGAGCTGAAACAGGAGCCGGAAATCCGGGAGGTGTTTTCAGCGATGCACATTCCCGCTGCCGAACTGGACAGGCATCCGTACCGTCTGAAGCGCTGGCTGGACCGGAAGAAACTGTGCCGGGGATGTACTTCGCTGAAGAGCTGCCGGCAGGCCCAGAGAGGATACGTGGAAGAGCCGGTGTATGATGGAGTGCTGTCCATGGAACTGACACCCTGCCGTTGGCTGCAGGAGAAGCAGCAGAAGGAAGCCCATGCAGTGCATTTTCTGGTGAACGATCTGCCGGGCAATCTGCGGACAGCCGGATTTGCCGATCTGAAGACGGACAGGGAAAGCCGTGCTTATCTGCAGGCGCTGCAGAAGGCAATCACTGCCTTCATGGACCGCAGAAGCCTTTATATCTACGGCAATATGGGTACAGGAAAGACGATGATCGCAGCGTGTGCAGTCAATGATGCTGCGCGCAAAGGCATGAAGACAGCGTTCGTATCCATGCCCAGGCTGTCAGAGCGGATTGCGGCTTCGCTGAGAACAGGGGAGTACCAGACAGAGGTACAGCGGCTGTGCTACGCAGACTTTGCGGTATTCGACGATATCGGCGCAGAGAACGTTACAGACCGTTACCGGGCGGTTCTTCTGAGCATCCTGGACACCAGAATGCAGGAAGGAAGGATGACCTGGTTTACATCCAATGAGGATTTTGCGTCCCTGAAGAATCATTACATACTCAGTATGAACCAGGCGGACATCGGAGATGCAGAACGGATCCTGGAAAGGATCCGGGCCATCGGAGAGCCTCTGGAACTGATCGGCAGGGACAGAAGGAACCTGTATTCTACAGGGAAAGGAGATTTCAAATGACAACCATCAAGTACTGCGGCCATTCCTGCTTTCTGATTACCTGTGACAATGGTTACCGCTATGTACTGGACCCGTATGAGGAAGGATCTGTACCCGGGACGGAGCTGCCGGATCTGGAGGCGGAAGAGGTACTGTGCAGCCATGAGCATGGAGATCATGGAGCAGCGCACCGCGTAAAGCTGAGCGGAAAAGAACTGCTTTCTCCGCTGACGGTATCCTATCTGCTGGTGCCGCATGATGACCGGGGCGGAGCACTGCGCGGGATGAACCGGATCTATATCCTGGAAGGGAACGGGATGAAGATCGCGCATTACGGAGATCTGGGAAGGGATCTGACGGAAGAGGAGACAGAGCGCCT